>Ga0209123_1002088_pt1 | contig 17757 bp, 17 predicted proteins | sample BarGraIncu00431A_FD_184500 | JGI IMG/M metagenome (GOLD analysis project Ga0209123, IMG submission 184500) | Arctic peat soil microbial communities from Barrow, Alaska, USA - Barrow Graham LP Incubations 004-31A (SPAdes) (version 2) | ecosystem: Environmental > Terrestrial > Soil > Wetlands >... | reverse complement strand
GTTGAATATTTACCAACCGTATCAATCAAAGCAGATCACCGTAGGATGCCGGTGAACGTAGTGAACCGCATCGTTTAAAGCGATGCGGTTCGTGCGGCCACATCCTACGACTGCATACGACATTTAGGATGAGTTGAATAGTTACCAACCGTATCAATCAAAGCAGGTCACCGTAGGATGCCGGTGAACGTAGTGAACCGCATCGATTAAAGCGATGCGGTTCGTGCGGCCACATCCTACGACTTCAAGGGGAGGGCGGGGATGGAGATGGAGATGGAGATGGAGATGGAGATGGAGATGGAGATGGAGATGGAGATGGAGATGGAGATGGGGATGGGGGTCCTGTGTATACCTTAAACAGCTCCGTCACATTTGGCAGTAATGCCAAAGGTGACGGATTGTGTTGGTCGCCGTCGTTAGCACTGTTGGTGGCCTCCTCATTTACTGGCGCAGAATCAGATGGTTATGGTTGGAGTGGGTTTATTTGCATTCTGGCACGCAAGTTGTAATGCACTTAAATGGCGTAACATCAACACTGACTTTTCATTCGCATCTTTTTTGCCAATAACCTCACTGTAATAGGGACTACCTGGTAGATTTTCTTTGATTCTGATTGTAATACCTCAACTTTCAGCAGCTCAGCACCGCCAGGAACCCAACCGGGAAAGGAGTAATGCCATGCAAGCAGGAACCAATGACCAATTAAACGGAACTTTTTTTAGATTCAATCAGGATTTTAACGACATTTTCGGGAAACCATGCACAGTGCCGCGGCGGGAGCAGGAAGGCTCCCAGTACTTTCGCTCTATGCTCGACCTGGCCCAGCAGGAAACCGAGCAGCACAGGCGAGGGTAGGCCAATGCTGCGCTCTTGCCCCGGAATCGACTAACCGGAAAGCCCGACTCCTTGAGCTCTACGGCTTGCGGAGTCAAGCGATTTTCATCAGATAACCCAACATCCACTGCAAAAAAGGGGAACCAATCATGAGAACCAGAAAAACCGTATCAATGCTGCTGGCAGCACTGACTCTGCTGGCGCTGAGCGTACCGGCCTTCGCCTCGAAAATGGACAACCGCATTGAGTCTTCTGCCAAGCAGACGTATGTCTTCAAGACCTACCTGCAGGGCGACGAAATCAATATAGAATCCAGGGAAGGGGCGGTCACTCTGACGGGGCTGGTCTCGGACAGATCTCACAAGGCATTGGCGCGAGATACGGTGGCGAGCCTTCCCGGGGTCATAAGCGTTGAAGATCGTTTGGAAGTGAGGGGTACGCCCCCCATCGAAAACTCCGATGTCTGGGTACGTGACCGGGTGAAACTAACGCTTCTTTTTCACAAAAGCGTGCGGGAAGCCAATACTCAAGTCGAAGTCAAGGACGGCGTGGTGACCCTGAGAGGCGTTGCTGCTTCGGTGCCGCAGAAGGAATTGACGGCTGAATACGCTAAGGATGTTGAAGGGGTAAAGGATGTTCGCAATGAGATGAGCATCAGCGAGCCCCCGAGAAAGGTGCGCACTGCCGGTGAAAAGATCGATGACGCCTCCATTACCTCGCAGGTTAAGATGACGCTGCTCTATCACCGCTCCTCCAGTGCCGTCAATACCAAGGTCACCACAAAGCGCGGCGTGGTTACCCTGACGGGTACTGCCACCAGCACGGCCCAGTTGGACCTGGCCAGCAAACTGGCCGGCGACGTGCGCGGCGTGAAGCAGGTAAGGAACCGGATGACGGTCGAGTAATCATAGTATCTTAGGCAAGGAGATCGATCATGGACAGCAAAGACCAGTACGTGCGTTTGATGCAGGCTAAAATGGACCAGTGGAACGCAGAGGTGGACCTTTTGGCTGCCAAGGCTAAAGTCGCTGCGGCAGACCTCAGGATCGAGTACGGCCAGCAGATCGAGCATCTGACGGCGAAGCAGGTGGTCGCCCGCCAAAAGCTCGAGGAGCTGAAGGCCTCAGGCGCCGGCGCCTGGGAGGACTTGAAGGTCGGGATCGAGTCGGCCTGGAAGTCCATGGGAGAGGCGCTTACCTCGGCCCGGGCCCGCTTTAAGTAACACTGCCTTCGACAGAACGTAACAATGAAAGCCGAAGCAGGGGTGCCATCCCTGTTTCGGCTTTTTTTTTATGAGGACCGTGAGCTTAAGGAGGGTCATCGCGAGCTTACGTATCGCTGTATTTCATCGTTGCCACGTTCCCGCTTGGAATGCATCAGGGAATGCTCCTGCGTCCGCGGTTCACTTTGTGGGAACGTAGCGGTAAGGCTGCCGGTCTCACCTTCGGTGTTGGACGCCGGAGCGTCCGGGGAGTTCCGTTCCCACGCTGGAGCGTGGGAACGATGGCACAAAGAAAAAAACCTATGGGCACAAGTAAAAAACCTATGCACCACAGAAAAAAACCTCTGATATAAAGAAAGAATCCTATGTTTCAAAGAAAAAAACCTAGCCATCGAGGAAAACTACCTATTCACCGAAGAAGAAAACCTATGCGCCGACCAAAAAAACCTATGCGCTCTGAAAAAAACATATGTTCGAAAGAAAGAACCATATGCACTACGACAAATGAGCCATGCTCCCGGTAAAAGCATGGGTAGGGCAAAAGCCTGGGCCTGAGACGGGATGGAGGGCAGACGCTGGCCCCGCAGGATATTGCAGTTATGTTAAACCTGACGGTTTCCGCAGACAGTTAATTACAGCAGCTGCACCATGTTGTCGGCATAACTCCCGTACAATCAGCCTGTTAAACGAATTGTTCGTATTGTTTGACTCTGGCACGTTAGTTGTAAAGTAATGAATCTATCAGGACGTGACACTGTCATGCTTCCAGCTTCATTCAGTTATTTAAAAGGAGAGCACCCATGGGAAAGCAGAGAAGCAAATTCGGAAAGTATGAATATTCAGCAAGCGCGGCAATTTATCAACCGAGCCAGGACCAATTGAGAAGAACGGTAAGCCTCGTGCTGCTCTTGCTGGTGGTCTTCCTGGTCGGCCTGGCCACCAAAGCTCACGCTGACGAAAAACCCACCAACTACATCATGCTCAAGGGGGGCGCCTATTCACCGAGCCTTTCCCACAAACTGGAAAATTTCAACAACGGCAATACCCACGACTGGGACAGCAAAACCGGATTCGCCGGTGAGGTCGCAGTCGGCCATTACTTCCTCCCTTTTCTTGCCGTAGAACTGGGCGGCGGCTACTTTGAAAGCAAGGGCTCCCTGGCGGCTGACCCGGGCGACGCGAAGCTGAAGGTGGTACCGCTGACCGCCACCGCCAAGGTACTTCTGCCGCTCGGACCGTTTGAGCCGTACGGGCTGTTCGGCGCGGGCGCCTACATTACCAAGCTGCACGTGACCGGCACTAACGGTGATTTCCACGGCTCCACGGATGTCACTTACGGCCTGCATGCCGGCGCCGGTTTCAACATCAACTTCACCGACCGCATGTTTGCGGGTCTGGAAGGTAAGTACCTCTGGGCCGAGCCTTCCTTTGGCGGCGAGCATGTCAGGCTGGACGGTTTCATCACGACGGCCAACCTGGGATTCAGGTTTTAAGAGGAGTAATCTCATGGAAACCAGCACGAAGGGGCAGGCAGCGGGTGCGCTGTACCAGTTAAAGGGGAAGATCAGGGAGGTCGCGGGCATGATAAGCGACAGTCCCAAACTGCACCCCCAAAGCGCAGCTGACAGGGTGGCCGGTAAAGCTCAGCCGAGGATCGGTCAGTACAACCAGTTTTGGGGTAAGTAACCAGCCGCGGGAAGCGCTTCTGCTGCTATGAGATGGTATGAGAGCACGGGAACTATCAAGGGGAGGTGACTGACATGAGAAATAAACCGGTAACTATTTTCAGCGCAGCCTTCTGCCTGCTGGCTCTCTCTTTTGACGCCTGGGGTGCCAGTGGCAACTACCTTCCTGTTGAATCGCTGCTGGGGAAATTCGAGGGGATCATCCAGGTGGAAAATGCCCGTCCTGTCCAGCACAGCTATCAAACGGAAGTTGTCACGGTGGACAAGCCTGCCAACACGGTCTCACTGAACGCTTCATGCCTCGACTGCGGGACCAAGCGCTGGGCCAGAAACAATTGCGCAATAAGCGAAATAACCGACCGCATCAGGTTCGTCTGCAAAGGGCCGGTCAACGACGAAGCGTACACCTTCGACGGCAACGTACTGACTGCGACCGGTTTCGGCAACAAATATCACTACTCGATACACGTCACCAAAAGGTAAGAGCCGCTATTTGCGGCTGATACCGAACTTACGCATGCGGGCGCGCAGGGTGCTGGCGTTGATACCCAGGATCCCTGCCGCACCGTTTTTCCCCTCGATGCGCCAACCCGTTTTCTGCAGCACGCCCAGGATATGGTCGTGCTCCAAGTCGGCCAGTGCCCTGACCTCCTCCCGCGCACCCGGGCTCGGCTGGGGCACCTCTTCCTCGCGCTCCCGAAAGCTTTCGAACCGGTCCAACAGCTGCAGTGTGCTTCCCTGGCTGGTGATGACGGCCCGCTCGATGACGCTCTCCAACTCGCGCACGTTACCGGGCCAGTGATAATCCCGCAGGGCGCTCAGGGTCTCCTGGGGCACGACTGCTATGTTCCTGCCGATCTTCTTGTTGAACTTGGCGAGGAAATGCTCGACCAGGAGCGGGATGTCTTCCCGGCGCTCCCGAAGCGGCGGCATGGTGATGGGAAAGACGTTCAGCCGGTAGTAGAGGTCCTCCCGGAACCCGCCGGTCCGGATCTCGTGCTCCAGGTTCCGGTTGGTCGCCGCGATGATCCGGACGTCGGCCCTCAGGGTGCGGTTGCCGCCCAGACGCTCGAACTCGCCGTCCTGGATGACCCGCAGCAGCTTACTTTGCAACTCGAGCGGCATATCACCGATTTCATCAAGGAAAATGGTGCCGCCGTCGGCCAGCTCGAAGCGCCCGATCAGCCGTTCGTGGGCCCCGGTGAAGGCTCCCTTTTCCCGCCCGAAAAGCTCGCTTTCCACCAGGGTCGCCGGCAGCGTCGTGCAGTTGACGGTGATCATGGGGCGGGTCTTGCGGGCGGAGCTGGAATGAATGGCGCGCGCCACCACCCCCTTGCCGGTGCCGGTTTCGCCCAGCAAGAGAACGGTCGCGTTCATGGGCGCCACCTGCTCGATGCGCAACTTTACCTGCGCCAGCGCCTCGCTCTGGCCAATAATCTCGCCGAAGTTGAAATGCCGGGCCACCTCCTGCTGCAGGTACAGGTTTTCGGCCTGGAGCCGGTCTTTCAAGCGCTTGATCTCCCGGTAGGCACCCTGGAGGGATTCTTCCGCCTTCTTGCGCTCGTCGATTTCCTGGATGAGCTGTTCGTTGGCCCGGCCCAGCTCGCCGGTCCGCTTGGCGACTGTCGACTCCAGCCTGTCATGCGCCTGCTGCAATTGCTCTTTGAGCTGTCGGGCGATCGTGGCGTCGACGACCGAGGAAAGAACGTGGCGGTAACTCTCCTTGTCCTGGCCGGCATCGATCATGACGGAGCGAAAGAGGGCGTAGATGACTGCGCCGTCGGTGCCCGTCAGCCTGATCTCGCATTTTTGCACCTCGGGGTCCTGGCCGGCGCTTTCCAGGTGGCGGGAAAAAAGTTCCCTGCCGGTGGCATCGGCAATAAAGCGGGAGAAGGGCCTGCCGATCAAAAGGTGGCGCTCCAGTGCCAAAAGCTGCGCCCCGGCGAAATTCACCTCCCGGATCACCCCGCGGGTGTCGAAGGTAAAGTAGCCTACCGGCGCGAAGTCGTAGAGCTCGGCGTAGTTATTGCGCGAGACCTCCAGTTCCACCCGGGCGCGGAGCAGTTCCTCGTTTTGCATCTCCAACTCGATCTGGTGGTTCTCCAGCTGGTGCACCAACGCCTGCATCGCCTCCCGAGTGAGGGTGGTGAGGGGGGCCGCGGCCTCGGCGCCCAGCCCCTTGCCGACGGGACTCTTCTTGTTGGCCTTTGCGGGCATCAATCCCTTGTCGTTAGTCTGCATGGCAACGGGTCCTTGTGCTGATGGTGAAAAAAGCGGAAGGCACGCGACGCTGCGCGAAAGTTTAGCCACAGGCTCTTGCTGTTTGAGTGGACTAAACCAAAATCCTACCTTAGAAACGTTAGCACAGATTTATACTTTGGGAATTATTTTTTTATTGTGGGACAGGGTTTGGTCATGGTCCGGGCTTGAGACAGAGGCGACTTTGCGGAGACTGCTCTCGGGATCCGGGCGACCGACTTTTTGAGCGACTATGCCATGAAGTAATGTGATTAATGCCTAATTTCTGCCAGTCATGACAGTCATCCGCTGGAAGGGGGGTGCGTTAAGCTTGAGGACGTCGGCAAGGATACCCGCAAGGGGCATGGCCGTTAAGTTAAGGACTGGCACATGCCCAGATGTGGGCACCCGCAAGGGGTGCCCCTACAAAGACGCATCTTTGTCGGGATACCCCTTGCGGGTATCCTTGCCGATGCACTCTGGGTGGTGCCTGCCCTTAACTTAAACGGCAGTGTTTCCTCTACCAAGCACCACGCCCGCCATATATGACGGTAATGCCAAACCTGACGGTTTCGACGCTGGTGCCCGCGCTCGGCGCGGGGGCTCCGCCTTCCTTTTTCGCAGTGCAACCAGACCTTTGCATCCCCGGCCTGCGAGGTCCGGCGCTGGCATGCAAGTTGCGGATATGGTTCCAGACGAAGGGTGTTCCCCTGGAGGTTAACATGTCCCGCAATTTTCAAGCAGCACTGACTCCCCTCTACAAATTCCTGGTGCTTGCCCTGCTGGTTACGGTCCTCACCGGATTCGACAATCAGACGCCGCAGCCTGTCAAGGTCATTGATCCGAAGGCCCCCTCGGTACCTGCGACCCAGCCGGCGCCGACGGCTCCCGAGGCAGCCGGGACCGAGCTCAACTGGCGCCGCGACCAGGCCCCGAAGCCGCTCGAGGTGACCTTCCCGGAGCAAAGCGCGCAGGATACCCGTGAGGGGGTACACTCCTGGGAAACCGGGGCCGGTAAAAGCTACCTGATTCCCGCCCTCGAGGTGCCGGGCTTCCTGATGCTCCTGAACGCCTACGACCGGGTCGCCTACTCCGGCCAGACCGAGGACGGGAAGAAGGTGTACAGCTCCACCTTCCAGAGCACCTGGGATCACCTGAGAAAGGAAGACTGGGTCTTCGACAAGGACCCCTTCAACGTGAACCAGTTTGCCCACCCCTACCAGGGAGCGACCATGTACGGGATAGCGCGCTCCTCCGGGCTCAGCTTCTGGGAATCGCTCGCCTACAGCAATGTGGGAAGCTTCCTCTGGAAGATGGCCGGCGAGACTGATCCCCCCTCGATAAACGACATGATCACCACCGGCAACGCGGGGAGCCTCTTGGGAGAGGCACTCTTCCGGATGGCGGGACTGGTGTTGCAGGAGGGAGGTCCCAAGCCCGATACCTGGCATGAGGTCGGCGCGGCGATCATCTCTCCGCCGACCGCGTTCAACCGCTATGCCTACGGCGACCGCTTCAAGTCGCTACTCCCGAGCCATGACCCGGCGACCGCCTGGCGCTTCCAGCTGGGGTCCAGCTTCAACTCCGCTTCCCAGTTGAACGCGAACCTGGACTTCGCCATGTCCTATGGCCTTCCCGGGAAGCCGGGGTACAGCTACCAGCGCCCCCTGGACTACTTCGACTTCGAGATAAACGCTCAGGCCCGGACGAAAAATCCCCTTAACGACGTCCTGCTGCGCGGCCTGCTCTACGGCCGGGATTATCACAAAGGCGACGACTACTCGGGGATCTGGGGCCTCTACGGCAGCTACGACTACCTGTCTCCCACGGTTTTTCGCGTCTCCACCACGGCGCTTTCCCTGGGAACCACCGGCCAGTACTGGGTGGGTCCCGGCATAGCGCTGCAGGGAACCCTCCTTGGCGGGGTGGGCTTCGGTGCCGCCGGGTCCACCCCGGTAGTCTCCGGGGACCGCGACTACCATTACGGCGTCGCCCCGCAGACGCTGCTCGCCCTGCGTCTGCTCTTTGGCAACCGGGCGGAACTGGAACTGGACGCGCGCGGCTACTATGTCGCCGGCACGGGGCACTTCATCAGCACGGACAATGCACTGGACAACGCGGGGGGCTCGGAGATGATCGTGCGCGTCAAGACCGGGTTTACCGTCAGGGTATTTCGCCGCCACGGTCTCGGGCTCCAATATGTGCAGTCGGAACGCGAATCGCAGTACGGCACCCAGCCGAGCAGGCATCAAAGTGACGGGACGGTCAGCCTGGTTTACACTTTCCTCGGCGACTCGCATTTCGGCGCCGTCGAGTGGCGCGATCGCGGCAGCCGGTGAACCGGTAAAGCTTTAACGCAAAGGCGCGAAGGCGCAAAGGCGCAAAGGAAAGTCAAAAACGAATCAAATGAGGTTGTAAGGTAACCATGACCAATTCACGAAAACGCAGCCACCGGTGGATGGAATGCAGCTTCGGCTTCCCGCTGCGGGTGGCGCGCGCTTTCCTCGGGAACCAGGGACTACTGCTGGCGGGCGCGGTCGCCTACTATACCCTGCTTTCCATCGTTCCCTTCTCCATCCTCGCCCTGGTGGTACTGACCAACTTTATCGAGGAGCAGCAGCTGGTCCAGACCCTGTCGAGGTATCTCGAGATGGCGGTCCCGGGCTATGCGGCCACTCTGACCGAACAGGTGCGCTCCTTCCTGGAACACCGCACGGCGCTCGGCTTCATCGGCTTTGGCGGCATGCTGTTCTTCAGCTCCCTCGCCTTCTCCATGCTGCAAAGCGCCATGTCGGTGATCTTCTCGCGCCACCCCGGGGTCCCGCGTCGCAGCTATCTCCTCACGGCGGTCATCCCCTATCTCTACATCTTCGTCATGGGGCTCGGCATTGTGCTGGCGTCTTACATCGTGGGCGCCGTCGAGAACCTGGAAAGCAGGCACCTGTCAGTTTTAGGCTGGAGCCTGGAGTTGGGGGGCGCCGCCGGCGCGACGCTCTACATCCTGGGACTCGTGGGCGAGGTGCTGCTCTTCACCTCCTTCTACCTGGTGCTTCCCGTGGTACGTGTCAGGTTGCGCTATGCAGTCATCGGGGGGGGAGCCGCGGCGGTTCTCTGGGAGATCACCCGCCGGGTGCTGGTCTGGTATTACGGCGCCATCTCCATGGTGAATGTCATCTACGGCTCCATTGCCATTACCGTGGTGGCGTTACTGAGTATCGAATTTGTCACCCTGATCCTGCTCCTTGGTGCCCAAGTCATTGCCGAGCTTGAGCTGCGCTCCGAGAGGACGGCTGAGGTGAAAGCGACGGACTGAAGGACTGATGACCTCTTGTCTGATTGACTAAGACGCGCAACCGGCGTGTAATGTGTATCAGGAACTCTGATTGAGGTAAGGACATTTTTTTTATGACAGTCATTAAACCCTTTTGCTCAACGATACTGTTGGCTTCCCTTCTCTTTCTCGCCGCCGGCTGCGCCAGCCTGCCGAACGTTTCCCAGATGATCGACGATATCCAGCCGGGACGCAGCAACCCCCGGGTCGCCTCCGCCAAAGGTCTGCTCTCCCCCGAGAAAAGCAAAGCCATCCTGGCGCGCGTGAAGGGCTCGGTCGACCCGACTGACCTTCTGGAGCGCTACAGTGCCGTGGTGGAGACTATCACCGACAGCCCGCTCATCAAGGGGAACCGGGTCGCCCTGCTCGCCGACGGCGAGGCGACCTACGCCGCGATGTTCCAGGCCATTGAGAGCGCCAAATACCACATCAACCTGGAAAGCTTCATCTTTGAGGACGACGAGGCCGGGCGCAAGTTTGCCGACCGGTTGCTGGAAAAGCGGGCCGCGGGGGTCAAGGTGCATCTCATGTATGACGCGGTGGGGAGCATGAACACGCCCGAGGCCTTTTTCCAGCGGCTGCGGAGCGCCGGGATCGAGGTCGTCTGCTTCAATCCGTTAAATCCCCTGGAGCACCGGGACGAGTGGGGGCTGACACACCGGGATCACCGAAAGATTCTGATCGTGGACGGCAGGCTCGCCATCATGGGCGGGGTCAACATCAGCAAGGTTTACTCGAGCTCGCCCAGAAGGAGACAGCAAAACGGTAAGACGCCGATTCACTGGCGCGACACGGACATTAGGATCGAAGGGCCGGCAGTCGGGGAACTGCAGAAGCTTTTTATCGATAGCTGGCTCCGGCAAAAAGGGCCGGCCATTTACGGACCCGAATATTTCCCCCTATACAAGGAGCAGGGAAACGCACTGGTGCAGGTGGTCGGAAGCACCCCGGGAGAGGATAACCGGATTCCCTTTGTGGTCTACGTTTCGGCACTTTCCTTTGCCGAGCATTCCATTCACCTGACCAATTCCTATTTCATACCCGATGCTCAGATAGAAAAGGGGCTGACCGATGCGGTAAAGCGCGGGGTGGACGTCAAGGTCATCGTGCCGGGAGTCTCGGATTCCAAGCTGGCGCTGTATGCGCAACGGTCCCATTACACCGGGCTCTTGAAGGCGGGGGTGCAGATATTCGAGCACAGCAATTCCTTTCTGCACGCGAAAACTGCCGTGCTCGACGGTATCTGGTCGACGGTCGGCTCGACCAACCTGGATTATCTGAGTCTGATGAGCAACGACGAGGTGAATGCTGTTATCCTGGATAGGGCGTTCGCAGTTCAGATGGAGCAGATGTTCGCCAGGGACCTGGCCGATTCCAAACCGATCGTCCTGAAGGAGTGGAAAGAAAGGCCGCTCTTTCCCAGGATGGGAGAGTGGTTGGTCAATCTGTTCGTCCGCTGGCTCTAGCCCCGGTTCCCGGGAAGGGGCGCGTCTCCGGAAGATCCGCGCCCTTTTGCTTAGTCCCGGGTCCGGGTGCGGGTGACTCCGGTCAGAATGGCAACTCCGACCAGAATGACCGTGACGATCATGACGTGAAGGGTGCTGACTCCTGCAACAATCAGTGCCCAGGCAATGCCGCCTATGACAAAAGCAAAACCGATCAGATAAATTATTAAGGACATGGAACGAGCCTCCCTGAGGTGCGATCGGCGAGGGGGGTAGCGCAGCATTGCTCTTTTAAGAACGCGCGCCCTTCCCAAACCCTGCCTGATAAGTATAAGGCAATTATCGCGCCAGTGGCAACCCGGGGGGAGGGCGCTTGCAAGAATCCGATATTGCGGGGTTATCTCGCCTAAGAGTTTGCACCGGCACCTGAGCTTGAGCCCGCAGTATATGGCGGTAACGTCAAAAATGGTGGATTCCGCCAAGGCAGCTCCCTGCATAAGCTCCCTTCTTTATTTAATTTCCACTGTGAAATCACTCCCTTAGGAATAAAAGAACGGCAGCGTTGCACTGGCACGCTAGTTGCGAATTAGCATACTGGCAGCAGGCGATTACCTCGCACTTGCTGCCGAACTCGGACAATCGTCATAGGTGGATGCCATGGGAAAACAGGCTGGAACATTGAGTAAGTTTGGGAAGTTTGCCAGGGAAGAGTTGGTGTACCGCGCCATGAAAAAGACCTGCAGGTCGGCGGCCTTAGTCATAGGGCTCACAGTAACAGTCATAACGATCGCTCCCGTGGCTTCGCGCGCGGATGACGCTAGCGTCGGTTCCCCCATTGAGTCAGTTTCCCCGATTGAGGGGCGCGGCTGCCCGGTGACACATCCGGCGGATGCGGCCGAATGTGGGGGGAGCCTCCCGGAACAAGCGATGGCAGGCGGAAACATGATAGGCGAGGTTGACACCGATTACCAAATCAGCTCGGCACAGAATGATTCCTCACGGACTTTGTTGGAGAACCTCATGCGCAACGGTCTGGACCGCAATGACGCCCAGTTGCCCTAGAAAAAACTCCCTCCCAGGGGGTAGAGTTTACTTGGATCACTTAACTTGGTTCGCTCAAAACGAATTGTTTGCTCAGAAAAGGAGCCCTTATGTATTTGGAAACCGAAAGGCGCAGGCAGCCACAACTTTGGAGCGGTCGCAGTCAGTCGGCGGAAAGAAACAGATGCCAGCCTGTCGAAGCTACCGGGATGCGGCGCTCCGCAGATAGAGAGCAGCTGGCCCGCGGTACTGAATCCAGCCCGGCTACTGGAGAGCTGGATGCCCAGGGACTGCTGCGCAAGCTGCAACTCCTGACTGTCCAAAATAGCGAGCTTGAGGCGTTCAACGCCACCGTTTCCCACGATCTGTGCACTCCGCTTACCACCATCAACGGCTATTGCCAGGTGCTGCGGGAGCTTTGCAGCGACCAGCTCGACGCGAACGCCAAGGAATACCTGCAGGGGATCTATGAAGGAACCCTGCGCATGAAGGAGCTCATTACCTCCATGCTCGATTTCTCCCGGGCCACTCAGGCCGCAAAACACCAGGAAACGGTTGATCTGAGCGAAATGGCAGGCCTGGTGGCCAAGGAGCTTAAATCCGCGACACCGAAACGGCGCACCGCCATCCGGATTGGCAAGGGGCTCACGGTCAGCGGCGACCCCGGGCTTTGGCGCAGCGTACTTGATAACCTCATCGGTAACGCCTGGAAGCACAGCGCCGGCCGGGAAAAGACCTCCATCGTATTCGGCCAGGCAGACCTGGCGGGAAAGCCGGTCTATTTCGTGCGGGACAACGGCCCGGGTTTCGACATGGCGCAGGCTGACCGGTTGTTCCTTCCCTTTCAGCGGGTTTCCGGGACCGGAGCTGCAGGTCACGGCATTGGTCTTGCGACGGTGGATCGGATCGTCAAGCGCAATGGCGGGCGGGTCTGGGCTGAGAGCGCGCCGGGGGCGGGGGCAACCTTCTATTTCACCATGGAGTAAAAGCCCATGCATAGGGAGATACACAGGACAGGGCGAGCAGGTTGGTTGCGGGCAGCGGTTTTGGGCGCCAACGACGGGGTCATTTCGGTGGCGAGTCTGGTCGTCGGGGTAGCCGCCGCCGGTACCCCGCAGGGGAGCATCCTCCTGACCGGTGTGGCGGGCCTGGTGGCCGGTGCCATGGCAATGGCTGCCGGCGAGTATGTCTCGGTGCAGTCGCAGGCCGATACCGAAAAAGCGGACCTGGAAAAAGAGCGGCACGAGCTGGAAGGCGAGCCGGAGCGCGAGTTGGCTGAGTTGACGGCGATATATCAGCACCGGGGACTGGACTTGGATCTGGCACGGCAAGTGGCGCAAAAACTCATGTTGCATGACGCCCTGGGCACCCACGCCCGCGACGAACTCGGCATCACCGAGACGCTGCGGGCGCGGCCCATTCAGGCGGCCTGCGCCTCGGCGCTCTCCTTCGTCGCCGGGGCGGTCGTGCCGATTGCGGGAGCGCTCTTGGCGCCTGCCTCGCAGGTCGTCGCCGTCTCCTTTGCCACGGCGCTGGCGGCTTTGGTCGCTCTCGGGGCGGTCGCGGCGCACGCTGGCGGAGCGCCTGTCGCCAGGGGTGCGCTGCGGGTAGCCTTTTGGGGGGCGCTCGCCATGGCCATCACGGCGGGAGTCGGCAGGCTCTTTGGAGCGGTTGTCTGAAAAAGTTTCCACGTCAACCAAGGTGTGGTTTGTCCCCCCTATGAAATAGGGGGGAAGCCGAACGTAGAGAGGCAGGGGGGTGGTTTGGCCTGAAGGAAAAACCCCACTGTCTCGCTGCGCGAGCCTTCCCCCCTGTTGCACAGGGGGGATACCGCATGTTATGACTCAGTAAATGGCAGACGGGTAGAATTTTCTAAAAAAACAACAACAGCGGCAGGCTTAAACTGCGTGAGGTTAGTGTCATGAGTAAGCAAACTACGACCATAACGGAAGCATCTCAGACTGAAAATACCAAGGGAAAGAAGGTCGCGGTAGAGAAGGGCACGCAAGCGAAGCGTACGGCAGCTAAGCCAGAGACTGCCAAGCCTGGCGCTCCCCGGAACAGTGCCATGGGGGCGACCCTGCACGCCGCGGGAGTCGGGTTTCGCGTCTGGGCGCCGCACGCCCGGCAGGTATCCGTCATCGGTTCGTTCAACGACTGGGATGGCACCAGGCATCCTCTGCAAGCCGAGGAAAACGGCAACTGGTTTGCCGATGTGCCGCAGGCGAAGGCGGGAGACTCCTACAAGTTTCTGCTGGAAACCGAGCAAGGCGAGTTCAAGCGCATCGACCCCTATGCCCGCGAGGTGACCGGCTCGGTCGGCGACGCCGTCGTCCACGATCCGGCCTTCGACTGGGAAGGGGACAGCTTTCACATAGCCCCCTGGAATGAACTCTTCATCTACGAGCTGCATGTCGGTACCTTCAACGACCAGGTGGACGACGGCGCGGCCGCCGAGTTCGACTCGGTCGCGGCCCGCCTCGGGCACCTGAAGAAACTCGGGGTCAACGCCATCCAGATCATGCCGGTGGGGGAGTTCGCCGGCGACCGGTCCTGGGGTTACAACCCTGCCCACATCTTTTCCGTGGAACTGAGCTACGGCGGTCCCCTGGCCTTCAAGCGCTTCGTGAGACGCGCCCACCAGCAGGGGATCGCAGTGGTCCTCGACGTGGTCTACAACCACCTGGGACCGAGCGATCTCGACCTCTGGCAGTTCGACGGCTGGTCCGAGAATGGCCGCGGCGGGATCTACTTCTACAACGACGACCGCGCGCACACCCCGTGGGGAGACACCCGCCCCAATTACGGCTGCGGCGAGGTGCGCCAATACCTGAGCGACAACGTTTTCATGTGGCTTGGCGAGTACCATCTGGACGGGCTGCGCTACGACTGCACCCAGTTCATCAGAAGCGTGGACGGCTCCCTCGCTAACGACATCCCCGAGGGGTGGAGCCTTTTGCAGTGGCTCAACGCGCAGATCGCCGAGCAGTTTCCCGGGTGCATCACCATCGCCGAGGACCTGCAGAACAATAACTGGCTCACCAAGACGGTCGGTGCCGGGGGGGCCGGTTTCGGCTCGCAGTGGGACGCCAACTTCGTGCACCCGATCCGCCAGGCGGTCATCACCCCCGACGACCAGCAGCGCTCGCTGGCAGCCATCCGGGACGCACTTTGCTACCGTTACAACGACGACGCCTTCGACCGTGTGATCTACAGCGAAAGCCACGACGAGGTGGCCAACGGCAGTGCCCGCGTGCCGCAGGAGATCAACCCCGGGGACCCCAAAGGGTGGTACGCCCAGAAACGCTCGACCCTCGCGGCCGCCCTGGTTTTCAGCGCTCCCGGCATTCCGATGCTGTTTCAGGGGCAGGAGTTCCTGGAAGGGGAGTGGTTTCGGGACACGGTGCCGCTCGACTGGGATCAGAACGACGAGTATCGCGGCATCGTGCGGCTGTACCGCGACCTGGCACGGCTCAGGCTGAATCTTTCCGGTTTTAGCCGGGGGCTGTGCGGGCAGTTCACCCAGGTACAGCACCTGAACGAGCAGGGGAAGGTCATCGCCTTTCACCGCTGGGACGTAGGTGGAGCGGGGGACGACGTGGTGGTCGTTGCCAATTTCCTCGGCGAGCCGCAGGACGGCTACCGGGTCGGCTTCCCGGCGCAAGGGGAGTGGAAACTGCGCTTCAACAGCGACTGGCAGGGGTACAGCGAGGCCTTCGAGGGGCACCCAAGCTACGACGCGGCGGCCGAGGCGGGCGAGTGCGACGGAATGCCCTGCCACGCCACCATTTCCCTGGGGCCCTACAGCGTGCTGATCTTCTCTCAGGATCGTACTTGAACGGATTGAAGGCACTGCCGTTCAGGTCAGGAAGCACCCGCTGATGTTTTGTCCCCCCTATGCAATAGGGGGGAAGCCGAACGCTAGAGAGGCAGGGGGGTGTTTTGCCTGGGCTCAATACCCCCCTCGCTACGCGAGCCTTCCCCCCTGTTCCCACAGGGGGGACCAAACAACGCCAGCCCCTCAACTTAATGGCAGGAGGGCGAGTTCAGCGACGCCATGGCGGCCTGGGAGGCGCTCTTAACTTAGCTAGCAGCCTGGTGCGGAAGAGGGGGCGTCTCCTCAGATCAGCGAAAAGTAGTCGCAGGTGAAATAACTATCCCGTTCTTTTTTGTGTTTTTTTGTGCCGTTTTATGGCAATTGTTCTGGAGGTTATTTTTACAGATAAGGACGGAACATGGCATCTTTGGATTTTGAGCAGGAAAAGAACGTTTTCAGGGAGTTTTACCAGGAAAACCATAAGCAGTTTATCGCCGCTAAAAACGGATATATGGCACTCATAAGGACCTTGACCCGGCAGCTCGAGGTGGCCGAGGTCACCAAGATCGAAGGACGGGTGAAGGACCAAGAGGAGTGTATCAAGAAGTTTCAGCGCAAATACCAGAGTAAGCTCGAAGCCGACGAGCAGCCCTACGAGATCAAGGATTTCATGTCGGACCTGATCGGCATCCGGATCGTTTGCCTCTATGAGGACCATGTCGCGGTCGTGTCCGAGCTCTTGCAGGGGCACTTCAAGATCCTCAACGTGACCGACAAGACCTCGGCGGTCGAGAGTACCGAGGATTCCTTCGGATACAAGGGGGTGCACATGGATCTGGCTCTGAATGCCGGGATGTCCTCCCTCCCCAAGTATCTGCCCCAGATCGACGGCTGCTTCGAGGTGCAGATCAGATCCCTGATCCAGGACGCCTGGAGCCGCCTGGACCACAAGATCAAATACAAAAAATCGATCCCCGTCGATCTCAAGCGCAGGATCAGCGTGCTCTCCGCCCTGTTCGAACTGGCCGACCGCGAATTCAAGGAAATCCGCAATGCGACCACCGCCCTGATGCAGCAGGCGACGGTCGCCCCGATCAGCGAACCTCTCGACGAGGCACCCGAGGCGCCGGGGCAGCCGGTCACCGCGGCCGGGACCCGCGCGGTGAACGCCTTTAACTTCCTGCGTGTTGCGGGGCATTTCTTCCGGGATTTCAAGTTCGAAGACAACAAGGTCGACGATTTCGTACAGGATATTCTGGAACACGACAGCCGGTTTCAAAGGTCGGATCTGCACCGAAGCCTGTACGAGAATCTGAAAACCGTCAGGGAGTACCGGGAACAGGTCGTTGGCGAAAATCCTGACAGAAACTTCAGTCCCTACGCTTCGATCAGGCACTGTCTGTACCTGCTCGATCCGGAGAAGTTCGCGCGGATTTTGTCCCGCAGAAACAGGGAGCGTTTTTCCGAATGGCTGAAACTGTCCCGCAGGCAGCAAGCCGGAGAGAGAGCCCTGCTGATTGAAACGGCGTCGTAAGGTCCGGCGCACTACCCGGGAAGAGACCGGCAACAGGCAGTCAGGAGAGAGTTATGTATTGGACCACAGCCAGCAAGCGAATAGCCCTTAGCGCCTTGATCTTTCTAGCGTTCTTTTCGGTGACCCTTTATTCTGGGCAGGCCCGTGCGCTCGACGCTCAGGAAGGTAAGCGGATTGAATATCTGATAGCTTCCGTGGAAGGTCTGACCGGAGCGACCTTCGTCAGAAACGGTACCGAATACGACGGGAAGCAGGCGGGGTCACATTTGCGTATGAAACTTAAAAAAGCGGGCGGTAGGGTGAGGAGCGCCGAAGAGTTCATCACCCTGTGCGCTTCAAAATCCTATCTTTCCGGTAAGCCTTACCTGATCGTGTTCTCCGATGGGAAAACGGTCCCCTCCGCTGAATTTTTCCAGAAGAAACTGCAGGAGTACCGTCCCTCCATCAAGTAGAGACGCATTGCATGCGTCTCCTTTCTTCATCCTGTCACGCTTAAGCTCAACCAGAGGGTCGCAGTGCTGAGACACATGCGACTGGTTTGTTCTTGTCAGCCGAGAACCCATCGGGTAGAGACGCATTGCATGCGTCTCAGCGCTGCCGCGCTCTAGTT
>Ga0209123_1002087_pt1 | contig 17778 bp, 15 predicted proteins | sample BarGraIncu00431A_FD_184500 | JGI IMG/M metagenome (GOLD analysis project Ga0209123, IMG submission 184500) | Arctic peat soil microbial communities from Barrow, Alaska, USA - Barrow Graham LP Incubations 004-31A (SPAdes) (version 2) | ecosystem: Environmental > Terrestrial > Soil > Wetlands >... | reverse complement strand
TTCCAGGACTGTGATCGTTATGCAATTTCCACCCTTGTGAATGATTTTATCGCCTATCGGGATTTCAAGAATCCGCTCAACCGATCCGGTAGTTGTTCCGGTCAGTGAGGCATCTGTTGCACCTTTCAATAAAAATTTGGTCTGTTGAGAATTGATATTTACTTTGAGTAGCGATTTTTGTGGATTGGAATCAACCAGATCAATGATCAGTTTCCAATTACTCACAGAAGGCATGTCTTTTATTCCGAATAAAATATTCACCTCATGAGTTCGCCAACCCGATGTTCCCCCTGATCCGCCCCAGGAATCATCAGGTCCAGGCAATACATAAGGAAAGTCTTGTTTTGCGACCGATCGTCCAATCAGGTAATACTTATCTTCGAAACCAAAATCTTTACTTAGAAATTTCTGATAGCCTGAAGGCCCTAATGCCAAATCGGAGGATGAATTGTCGTTTTCTCCAATATGCCAGATGGTGCCGGCACTTGCAATCATATTGCAAAACAATAAAATGAATGATAGATAAATTAATTTAGTCATACTGTTTTTGTGTATTTCTGTTAGACTAATATTACTACTATGAGCAGGAATATTTGTTATACCTACTTTAAAATGAAAATAAACTTAGTTCGCCCCTTTAATCATTTATGCAAATATATGCAAACTGAATCATTCATTGCACATTAATGTAGGTCCGTTTTAGAGAAAGTCAGTAATATCCCAAAAATATCATTCCCAGCAGCCTACAACCTTATTTCTGAACTTGGGCGGCTTGAAATCCATGGGGAAATAATTGGAGGTCAATGAGGAGACATGTATGTGTTTGATAATTACTTAAAATTGTATGTGTAAACATTGTCCGGCTCCTATTTGTATGTAAAAAAGCTGGCAGAGTCTGGTGTCCGGATAAAACTGGGCAATCTTACCTTTTAACTAGAAATTTATAATCACCGTTAAATAGTTTGTGCAATTTTATAACTTTACACGCAATGAAAATTACACAATAGCAACGCACAATGGGCTATAAAGTATTCATAAGAAAAACTGATCACAGATCCGAAGTCAAGAAGTGCTGATTGCAAATCTGCACTAGCAGGTTATTGGAAAGCAATATATTAAAAACAAATAAGAAATATGTATAAATATATCATAACATTATTAGTTCTGGTAACGACTTCATGTTGCGAGATACATACAGAAATAACCTATAATTTTAAAGGAACTACAATAAAAAGAATTGATGAGTGTGGAAAAAGCATCTTTTATTATAACAATGTTGATAAAGAGACATGTAAAATATGGGTGAAATATTCAGGTATTAATGATGGGTTTTCCGGTTATTTGAAATTTAAGGACAATGGTAAAGTTTTACTTCTTTCTGGGGATGGATATTTTCAATCCGCAAACATTGATACATCAAAATTTGAATATAAAAGAATAATAGCTACACAAAGGCCAACTTTAGGAAAGTCAGTTTATTATATCACCCTTTCAACAAGATATGAAAAAGAAAGTAATTTGGATACTGGTACAGATGTAAAAGTTGAATATAATAATGGTGATAACAAATAGTATTAAATATATGCTATTTGTAAAAAGAATCCGTCTCCTCCAGATATACAATAAAGGTAGGCAGCAGCTAGAACCCCCAGCAATCAGGGCAAATCTGCAACATAGACTTTGAACAACATGGTGGTATATTTGGAGGAGTCATATTGGGGTCTTATTTGAAAGTTACATTTAATGTAGGTAAGTTACATTCAATGTATTTATTTGCTATCTTTACAAAAAGAAACAAATAGCTATGAGGATACTCTCTTTCAAAGTATTGCGGGAGTTCTACGAAAGAGAACCCATCGCGGAAACAGCGATAAAAGAGTGGTATAAAAAAGTAGAAAAGGCCAAATGGAATAATTTTTCCGATATAAAGAAGTCCTTTAATTCAGTGGATGCTGTTGGAAATATGAGGTATGTATTTGATATTAAAGGAAATGATTTCCGAATTGTAGCAAAGGTGTTTTTTAAGATAAAATCAGTTTATATAAGGTTTGTGGGAACGCATAAAGAATACGATAAAATTGCAAATATTGATAAAATTTAAGCGATGACAATATCATTGAAAGAATATACCAAGGCAAACATTAGGCTAAATGAAATGATTGATTTAGTAAATGATGAGACACCAGAAAATGATCCTTTAATGGTTGAATTGTTACAAATTTCAGAATTGATTGAGATCTATGAAAAAGAACATTTTCCAATTGATTATCCTGATTTAAAGGAGATTGTCAGGTTACGAATGTTTGAACTAAACTTAAAACAAAAAGACTTATCTACCTTACTGGGTGTTAGTTCAACAAGGGTTTCAGAGTATCTTTCTGGTAAACGGAAAATTACTTTTGAAGTAGCAAGGAGTCTTCATAAAAAGTTAAATATAGATGCGGAAATAATATTGAAGTAGAATTTGATAACGGGCTAATTTATTTGCAATTATATTCATAAATCGAAATGATTTAGCTTGATTTATTTATCGAACCATATCTTTCTGCATCAGAGGCTTTGAAGATCATTTGGCATTTTGGCAGAAATACGAAAGTGATAATCAGTTTGATGAACGCTTAAATTGATCTCAGGTTAATCGGTTGTCAGAATTTCATCGCTGTTGATGATTCGTACTCCCATCCCAGTAAGTTTCTTTTTTAAGATTGCAAAATCATCAGCATTAATCGGTTGCGAGGCATCTTTAATTAACAGGACAGAGAACCCTTCATTTATTGCATCATTGATCGTATGGTAAACACAAATATCAGAAGCCAGACCGCAGATGTATATTTCAGTAATTTTCTTTTCTTTCAGATAACCAGACAGGCCTGTGCTCTTTTGATGATCATTGTCGTAAAAGCCACTGTAGCTGTCGATTTCAGGATCCATCCCCTTACGGAAAATTGCCGCAATCTGATTGGTTTCAAGATTAGGATGAAATTCAGCGCCTTTGGATCCCTGAAGGCAGTGGTTGGGCCAAAGGGTCTCTTCAATACCCTGCCTGTTGATTTTATCGAATGGTTTTTTATTGGAGTGGTTCGACGCAAAACTTTGATGGTTCTGAGGATGCCAGTCTTGAGTCGCAACTACCAGATCGAATTGTTTGAGTAAACGATTAATTACGGGTATAATTCGGTTGGCTTGTGGAACTTCAAGGTTACCACCTTCCATAAAATCATTCTGTACATCAACTAAAATAAGTGTTCTCATTTTTTCTAATTTAACGAATTAAAACGAATTCCACGAATTCCACGCTCTAAAGTTAGTCATTGGGTACCGATGCATTGGAAGAAGGGGACTCAATTGTAAATAGTAAATTATTTGATAGTAAACAATTATAATTTATGTTCCGCAATAAGTCTGTCCCGTTCTGCTAAAAGGCTGGTGCTTAATCCCACTTTGTAGATATGAGGGTAGTTAAACCGTTTATACTCTTCGGGTAGGTTTTTTAAACGCTCCTTGCTGTATCGTGCAATTTCTGAAAGCGACTGCCTTTTATCCAATCGTACCCCATCTTCCATTACTTTTTCAAGCAAAGGTTCTTTCTCGTATTTCCCAATAGAAAGAGATTTGTCCTTGTACATGGGGTGATGCATGATTTCGACATCCTGCTCGGAATCCAATGTAACTACATCGCTACCAATGAAATAACCTTTATTGTCAAGTATTCTGTATACTTGTTTCCGATGAGGCAATGTAATTTTACTCACATTCTCCGACAATTTGATGCGAGGTTGACCATTTGCATATGCCAATTTATAGACCCCATCCAAAGCGGCATCGGGATGACCGGTTACCAAACTTGTTCCCACTCCAAACACATCAATAGGAGCATGTTGTTCCATGAGACTCTTTATGATGTACTCATCCAATTGATTCGACACAGCAATTTTTACGTATTCCAGACCTGCTTCGTTCAGCATATTTCTGCTTATCTTGGCAAGATAGGCCAAGTCGCCACTGTCAAGCCTGATACCTTTAAGCCGTAACCCTTTTGTTTCCATTTCCTTTGCTACAAGAATCGCATTGGGTAATCCGCTCATTATGGTGTCATAAGTATCTACCAATAAAATGCAATTTTCAGGATGGACTTCAGCAAAATCACGAAAGGAAGTTAGCTCATCGTCGTAACTTTCGATGTAAGAATGCGCCATGGTGCCCGATAACGGGATGTCGTAATCGCGGCCTGCCCTTACATTGCTCGTTGCATCAAAACCTCCGATGTAGGCAGCCCTGCTTGCATAATATCCGCCGGGACCTTGTGCTCTTCTCAGTCCGAAGTCTATCAGTTGACAGTTCCCCGCAGCCTGTCTCATTCTACTGGCTTTAGTGGCGATCAGGGTTTGAAAATTAAGAATATTCAGAAGAATGGTTTCAATGATCTGGGCTTCAATAATGTTGCCTTCAACCTGTAGAACAGGACGGGTTGGAAATACCAGATCGCCTTCGCGTGAACTGTAAATCGTACCCTTGAACTGAAAATTTTCAAGGTAATGGATGAAGTCAGGATGGAATCCTTTCTGCTTTAAAAAATCCAGATCAGAGGAATCGAACTTCAATATTTCCAGTGTGTTAAGTAGATCATTCAAGCCTGCAAATACAGCATAGCCGGCATTAAAAGGCAATGTACGAAAGAAATAGTCAAATACCGCTTTGTTGTCTTTTTGTCCTTTCAGAAAATAGACCTGTGACATGGTCAGTTGATACTGATCAGTATAGGTGGCCGTATAGTCAATCATTGATTGGTACATCTCTCCGTTACTTAATTTGAGATAGATAGTTGAAAAAAGCTTATCTGCACTTGATTCAAAAGCTTTCCATACAAAGATAATGAATAATGGCTGTTAATTATTGATTTTTGATTGAAATAAAAGGAGTAGGTTGATTACTTTGAGAAAAATCAGGTTACTTCATTTCCCGGATCCCGGTATTCCGATTTGTAGTAGGATGTTAACTTAACTGTTCGACTGTTATAACTAGATATTTGTGTTCGCATGACATTGATATGGAAATGAATAGGAACAGAACAAGGTTCAGTAATTACTTTCAATTTGAGCCAAATATAATCATTAATTTAGAATTTCAGAACTGTACACTGAGGCGTTTTCCAGTCTGGCACATAATCCAAACGATTTATCTTCGTTAAGAAAAGGAGCCATAACAGCCTGTGATTTTTCAATCAAAATGGATTGGTCTGATGAATACGATAATTCTAAAGAAGAATGTAGGACTTGCAGCGGGGATATAGTGCAACAGAGGCTTCATGCCGGGTCGTTCTGAATATATGAATTTCTGATTATTGTGGACTGTTTTTTTTTTAATCATGACACTCATTGTATGACAGTTTATTGGTCAAAGTGTCAAATATTATAAAATAAGTAGTTCTTTTGTTCGGTTTACCAAAATCATATCCTTTTGGCGACTTTAGCCATGCCGCTTTTACAGAATCCAAAAGAATTAAATCAGAATCTTTCCATGCTCCATTGTGATTAGATTTAGAATTATAAAATTTTGAAGACTTAATAGATTGAATCAATTCCCTTGAGGCTTTATTGTCAAACTGGATTTCATATATCACACAGTAATTCTGCCACATATCTTGATATTCATCTTTGATTACTTTAAAATCAGATGGCAACTTAACATTTGAAATTGCTTCTAATCTATCCTTGCTTGGTGTTCTATAATCCTTAAGACAAAATAGAACAATTCCAATCAAACCCATAAAGCTGAAAAAACTAAACTTAATTCGTTTATCAAGTTTCTTTGAAAGTATACCAGTTTTTATTAATCTTTTCCTAAACGGTAAATAAATTAAGAATATTAATCCACAGCAAAGTCCGACTGCAATTAGTATCAAGAATATGTATAAAATCGTTGTCATGTTATGTCAAATATATAGTGTAGCGTTTCTTAAAGTGACCCACAACGTCCCGTAAATATACGAAGGGCGGGATTTAACTACCAAACTTGCCTCGAAGTACTGCTTTTCATTCCGAGTACGAGGATACTGTCAATGAACCACACCCCAACTTGCGGGTATTTTGCTGTAATGTGCCGGCATTATTTGTCGGGTAAATACGAAAAGTATTTTATCCAATCCAATAGAGTTTGAACAAGAATATGTACTTTAGTCAACGGATTAGCTTTTATTGGTTCAGAATCCTTATGATAATCGAATAGTATTTGTGCTCTTTTAATTGCAGATTCTCTATCGCCTACTTTAAAAATAATTTCTATTGTCCTTTTATCAATAACCTTGTGGTCATATTCATAATTAGCATATTCTGGAATTTCTTGGAATAGATGCTTTAATCTTTCATATATCTCATTTCTAGGTAACGGCACCTCTTTATCTACATCTGTAAAATGTAATAATAGCCACAATTCAAAAACTTCATTACTAAAAGCAACCTCAAAATTCTCAGTTGCAGCAATTTGAAAAGCATCATAAAAATTTTTTGTTTTCTTTTCGTTTTCATCAGCATCATCTTTATCAAATACAACCCAAACCTCATCTACTTCTCGTTTCGCTTCCTGCGCAAGTATATCTCTTTCAATAATTGCCCTTTCAACAACACCTTTTGGGTCTCGACCTGCACCAATCGGTTTTAAGTAAATTGTATCCGCTGTTATGTCTGATAAATACTCATTAAAATAGGATGGTTCAGTTTTTTCGTCTTCGCATACTATAAGAAATAAATATTTATAACGACGATATCGAATAGGCCGTTCTTCTGATAATTGTTTTGCAACCTTTTTTAACCGACCCTTATTTGCCATTATCAATAAGTTTAAGTGATTGAAAATTAGCTAACACAGGTATAGCGCCATAACGTCCCTCAAAATATCTTTTTTCTTTATCAGTATCTGGTCTTTCTTTTTTTGTCATATTTGTTTCATCAACATAAACAAAATCGGAAAGAGAATAAATCTCCGTTGATTCCCAATTATTCTTTTCGGAAAAATAAATTTGGTCTCTTCTTAACTTTGAATACGAAAGCAAATTTGTGTCATGTGTTGCAAAAATCAACTGTGCATTATTTGAATTAGTTTTTTTATTTAAAAAAAGATTAATGATTTCTAAAGTCATAATTGGATGCAACTTAGCTTCAATCTCATCGATTATTAATACACCTCCATTTACTAAAGTCCAAATAATAGGACCACTTATATGAAAAGCTTTGTTTGTACCTGCAGACTCCCTTTCTTCAAAAGGCCAAGTCATTTTCTCACTTGTTTCTTTCCCTGTTGGTGAGTAAATCTTGTGTTTTGCATAGAAACGAAAACTCTTTTTTCCACTTAATTGCTCTATCAGTTTATTTTTTGCATTTTCACTTAAGGAGTTTGGTAATTCTAAGGAATCAAATTCTTTAGTTGACATATCAATCCCAATTAAATCAAGGTCAAGATTTGACATATATTCTATAATTTTATCCTGATATTCTTTCATATTCCATATTGATGCTGTATTAATTGCTTCAGTATTTAAACCGTCCAACATTTGAAAATGCTTAAACCATTGAAAAATCACTTTTGCTTCATCAATATTTAACATGTCACATGTTGATAGAAATAATGCATTGGGTCTTGTTGCTTCAATTGCAGCATCAATAATTTTAACATTTCCTTTAAAGGAAGAAGACACATCAATTACATCTCCTTCTCTAACAAACAAATAAACTTCTCTTCCAATAGATTTGCGGTATAGCCACTCTTTAACAATTGTATCTTGAAAAAACTCAAGACCATATCTGTACTTTGTTTCATTAATTATAAAAGTTACCTCAAATCGTGTAGGCTTTTTATCCCAACCTGCCCTCAATAAAAATGGGTCAAATGGTAATGTTGATGTTGAAGATGAGCGTGCTGATAAATGAATTAATTTATCAAGCAAACTCATTGATAGCAATAAATTACTTTTTCCACTTGCATTTGAGCCATAAAGAGCAATAGCATTCAATGCTTTATATTTACCCTTCAAAATCACATTATCAAGAGAATCTCCCTTTTTTTTAGCAGGAATTAGACTTAATATCTGCTCTTCTCCAATAGAGCGATAGTTCGATACTCTAAATTCTATCAACATGGCTTCTTTTGTATATTTATTGCAAATATAGATAAGTTCACTCAAATAATTGCGACAATGATTCCTTTTTGTTTGAAATATTTTTATAAAATGACGAAAGTCTAACGATGCAAGGAATATGATTGCAGGTAAAGTCCCGCAAATACACATAAGGTGAGATTTAACCAATGATCTTCCTTCGAAGCGTTGCACTTCAATTTACTAATTTCATATCAACGAAGCACCGAAACCCGACTTGACGGGTGGCTTGCTGTTATGAAAAGTTGTTATTTGTCAATAAATTTTAATCTGAAACTCACGTTGTGCAAATAAATCAAGATCAATATTTTGAATGTCTTTTGTAACATCTGGTATAAGTAACTTCTTATCTGTAATGTAATCAAGGCTTGATCCTGATGGAAACTCACCTATCACAAATTCCTTTCTGTTCTTTTTCCAATCAATTATCAGTTGACCAGAAATCTGTGTTACAACATAGGGCATAAGATAGTAAAAATCTACCCTGTGATTCCCAAATACATTTTTAATCAAATTATCAGTTACAGTAACAACCTTTGTGTACATTAATTGTAACTCAACAACGCCATCTTTATGTTTAAAATAAACTCTTTCAATTGGGTATTCAGTTGAATCTTGATTTAGTGATGCTATGTATAAGATTCCCAAACCATTAAGTTTTTTATATTCATCAATGTCTTTTGCAAAAGCATAATCAAATTGAGCTATTCGAGGAACAGGAGCATATTGTAGATATTTATTAGCCGCATTAATTATTTTAATTGTCATTAAGTTTGCCGATGTTGAATTAATCGAACTCTCTAAACGTCCCATCAAATGGTCAGTCTGCTGTGAAAACGAATAACTTATGTAAGTCAGTGTAATTGTTAAAATACAAAACAGTCTTTTCATAGTTTGATAAATTTAATTTGAAAACTACAGTACAATTTCGCATAACTAATAACTATCTCCAAAGATATATTACTTTTTTGATTATTCACTTATATTATGAATATTTTATTGTAATTATTTAGGTTCTAATTAAAATAAGGTTGGATTTCTTCCATTTGAATTTATTGGTTCCGTTCAAATCCATCCATTTCTTCAAAAAGCATAACCCACAATAACTGAGGATAAATTATTTGTAAATCTCAATTCCTGATTTATGTTTAGTGTCTTGGTGTATTCGTAACTTAGTTCCAAATAGATGGATTGATTATTTGTAAACATATATTTACAGCCAAACTTCCCCTCTAATCCAAGATGATAGGTTGGAATCGATTGGTTAAATTTACTTTGAAATCGAGGATTAATAAAGTCCTTCGTTTGAGACAATATAAACATGTTTACAAAACCAGCACCCAAATAGGGTCTGATATTACTTTTTGAATAGGTATAATTTATTGTTATTGGAATTTTTATTGCTGTTGTATTTAAATTTACAGCTAATTCTTTTATACTTGAACTATAACTATTACTTTTCGAAAGAATATATTCAACATTATTATATGAGACATAAGTATATCTATTATCTATTGCTTTTAATTTATAATTATTGAACCTCTGAATAGTTAAATCTAATACAAAGCTTAATCTTTCCTCCCAGTCTATGACTTTCTCAAACTCAATCCGGCACCCTAATAAATTTCCCAGGCCATAATTAGAATTAATATTACTTCCAAAATTAATTGTGTTTAATGATAATCCTGTGTTAAACCCCCAATTAATATGTATAGGTTCAACATTCTTCTCATAAACAATGCATTTCTCTGTAGTACAAACTTTCTCATGATATTTTTTAGCTATTTTTATCAAGGATTCAGTACTAAATTCACAATCTTTAATTTCAGATTGAAATTTAGCATCCTGAAGTATAAACGCTAATATTCCTTTATATTCTTTTTTTTCTCGTTCGTATCTTACATTATCAATTGTATCAAGTCTTACGGTATTCTTTAATTCATATATTTTCGCATCTTTTTCTACAAAGTATCGATTATAGTCATCTTTAAAATGATAGACATTCACCTTGCCCCGAATAAGAAATTCTAAAAATACCGGCTGGTCAAATTCAAGTCCATCAATGCTCTTTGAAATAAAATACTTACCATCAACAAACCTGTAACCGGCAATGTCCTGAGGTGTAAGTATTTGTACTTCTTCTTTGTCAATTTTCCGAAAATAACATGAACTCGAATTACTCTTGGTACTTCTATTCTCAATCAATCCATTAATTGTATCACCTTGGTTGTTTATAATACAACCGGGCTTCCAGTCATCTTGGCCAAAACAAATATTAGAACTTAATATAATAAGTAATGTCAAGGAAAGTATAACTTTTGTCATTTAATTCTGTTTGTAAGATTGTCATTCTAATAACTATCCCCAAATGTATCTTACTTTTTTGAATATCCAATTATATTAAGTATATTTATTAAAATTCTTTTAGCTCTAAATGATTTTAGAGTGGATTTTTCACATTTGAAATTATAGAACAAGCTCTGAGCTTATTAATTCAGCAATTCACCATTGCTTATATACAGGGCTATTGAATTAAGTTATAGAACTAAAATAATGTCGTATTTCTGTTTTACAAGACTCAAAAAATAGAATGGGGCTTTAAATCCGCATTCTATTTTTTGTTGTGAATTAAAGTCAATCTATCAGAATAATTTAATAGATAAATACTATTTCAAATATTACCTATTACTTATAACAATGATCCTTTCATTGAACAATCCTCTTTTTCAAAATGGATCAATTATTGATGCAATTTTACTTCTTTGAAAACTTCATTGTTCAACAGTCAAAGCATCCATTCATTTTACATTCGCCACAGCCGTAAATCTGCTTTTCATGATATTCTAATACTGTTCGAAAGTTATTATGAGAGTTTCTTGTGTGTTTCTTGAGAGTATCTTGTGTGTTAAATAAGCCATATATACACACAAGATACACACAAGATACACACAAGAAACACACAAGAAACACACAAGATAGCTTTCGAACCATGACAGAACGAAGTCCGGCTATCTGTTTAAGATGACCAGCCTGTACTAAAAATAAAGTTGCCTGCATTTTAATGAGGTAAGTAATGACATTAATTTATTGTTACATTTTAATTTAAACTGATGGTTCTTTATAAGGAACCTATTTTCTATTCAAATCAGAATTATCAAAAGTTGGTTTCAGTGCTCTGCATCTTCATGTTTGCGTGAATTATCTTGCTACAAATATAGCGGTGTTCTGCACTTGTCAATGGCAGCAACCATTACGGGAGGAGGGAAGTAAGAGATAAACAGGATGTGTATGCAATTTTAAGGAGTTCAGGATAATAATAGAAAAGTAAGAAAGCGGCTCTGCTTTTATGAGATAAGGCAGGCTTTATAACTGATGTTTCATAACTTGTAAGGTTACAAAAATTCATTCATTTAAACAAAAATAAGAGCAGCAATGTTTATAAAACGATTAAAGTTTCAATCGCACAATAATCTTGCCCAGAGTTCACGGGGAAAACTTATATTCAGGAAAACAAACCAATTGTCAATTTCCGGCAAGGGAAGATTAACTATTGGCTGTTCTACCAGTTTTTTATGTATGTTAATGAAATAAATATATGATATCAATTAGCTGATATTCAGATTGGTTCCATTTACAGTTGCGGTGTACACTGTCAATGCTACATTAGTTGGCCCGCTAATAACTGAACCTGTATTGCTAAACGTAGCGCCATGGCATGGACAAACTAATCGTTTGGTGGCGCTGTTATAATTTACTGTGCAGCCCTGATGGGTGCAAATTCTTGACAGAGCTGTATAATTGGTGGCACTTGAGCGGATTATGAGTACATTGCCATCGTAAGCAAATCCACCCACTGTTTTGAGGGAAGCAAATGCGCTAGAATTTAAATCAACAACGGTGTTTCCCAAAGTTCCGGGAGTGGCGGCTTTGCTGCAAGAGCTGAGTAATGAGGGTGCCACTAAAAGTACGGTTCCTCCAAATAGTACTTTACTAAAAAATTCTTTTCTGTCCATCTTGAATCGGGTTTTTAATAATATATTTTTTTATAAGTTTATTTTAAACAAGTGAGCGAGTTAGTGGTTCAAATGTGGAGTCTTAATAAACATTAAAATTGAATAGTTGTTATTTTTAATGCTTACATTAACCTCTGAAATATCAATTGTTCAATTATGAATAAATTTTCACAAGTTGGGAACCAGGAAGTCGCGGCCATTGAAGAGTTATATTCTTCTTATTTGATTGATCCTGAGTCTGTAGATGGCAGTTGGAAGAATTTCTTCGATGGATTTGAATTTGCCCGTACCAATTACGCTGAGCAAGACAGTTCGATTCATGACGATAAGATAGACAAAGAATTTGGGGTATTGAACCTGATTCAAGGTTATCGACAGCGGGGGCATCTATTTACCAAAACCAATCCTGTCAGGGCAAGGAGGAAATATTTACCTACCCTGAACATTGAAAACTTTGGTCTTGAGAAATCTGATTTGGAAACCGTATTCAAGGCAGGGAATAATATTGGTATAGGACCTGCAACTCTTACTACTATTATTGAACATCTTGAAGCAACTTATTGTCAATCAATTGGTGTGGAATATGTTTATATGCGTACACCGGAGCTGATTGACTGGTTGAAAGAAAAGATGGAATCGACCCGTAACTCGCAGGTTTTCACACCTGAACAACAAAACCATATCTATTACCATTTAAAGATTGCAGTTGGGTTTGAAAGCTTCATCCATAAGAAATTTGTAGGTCAGAAGCGTTTCTCACTTGAGGGAGGTGAATCTTTGATTCCGGCTTTGGATGCAGTTATTGAACATGGCGCTGAACTTGGGATCGGTGAGTTCGTGATTGGCATGTCACACCGTGGCAGGCTCAATGTGTTGGCCAATATACTGGAAAAGCCATATGAACATATATTTAAGGAATATGTGGGTACTGAATATGAACAGGAAATTTCGCTGGGTGATGTAAAATACCACCTCGGCTACGAGGATGAAGTTGAAACCGATCATGGTAAAAAGGTCAGGCTGAGCCTGATGCCCAATCCTTCGCACCTTGAAACGGTGGCTGCCTTGGTTCAGGGAATGGCCCGTTCAAGAATTGATACTCATTACAATGGTGACTACGATAAAGTGGCACCCGTGGTTATTCATGGCGATGCAGCCATTGCAGCCCAAGGGATTGTATATGAAGTGATTCAGATGTCGCAGTTGCCGGGTTATAAAACAGGGGGAACTATTCATCTGATTGTAAATAACCAGGTTGGCTTTACCACCAATTATCTCGATGCACGTTCGAGTACGTATTGTACCGATGTTGCCAAAGTGACCAGGTCACCCGTATTTCATGTAAATGGAGACGATGTGGAATCCATTATTTTCACTGTTAAACTGGCCATGGAATTCAGGCAAAAATTCCATGCCGATGTTTTTATTGATATACTGTGTTACCGTAAATACGGCCACAATGAAGGTGACGAACCCCGGTTTACGCAGCCTTTGTTGTATAAGGAGATTGAAATGCACCGTAATCCGCGCGATATCTATGCCGACAAGCTGGCTGAGGAGGGCGTAATGACCCTTGCCGATGCTTCGAAATTGAACCATGAATTTGATTTGTTGCTTGAGGAAAAATACAAAGAATCAGAAAAAATTGAGAAGGTAAAAGTACGGCGTTTCCTGAGTGGTGAATATGTTGATTTCAATAAGCCGGATAAGGTGGATTTGATTCAGCCTGTTAAAACCGGTGTTGCGAAAAGTGAGTTGCTAAGGATAGCTGAAAGCATCAATACCCTTCCGGCAGACAAGAAATTTTTCAAGAAGATAAGCCGGATTGTTGAAGACCGTCGCATGATGATACTGGATAACCGCCTGGATTGGGCAATGGGTGAATTGCTGGCTTATGGAACTTTATTGGATGAAGGTTACCAGGTCAGGTTGAGTGGTCAGGATACAGAGCGGGGAACATTTGCCCACCGTCATGCCGCCTTTGTGGTTGAAGATACGGATGAAAAGTATTTTCCACTCAAGAATATCAGTGAACATCAGGCACCATTCCATGTTTTCAATTCACCTTTGTCAGAATATGGCGTACTTGGATTCGAATATGGATACGCGTTGGCCAACTCGAAAGGTTTGACCATCTGGGAGGCCCAGTTTGGTGATTTTTTCAACGTTGCTCAGGTCATCTTTGATCAGTATATTTCATCAGCCTATGAAAAATGGGGCATGATGAACGGCTTGGTTCTGTATCTGCCACATGGCTACGAAGGTCAGGGACCAGAACATTCGAGTGCACGTATAGAGCGATTTTTAAACCTTACAGTTCATAATAATATGCAGATTATGGTTCCAACGACTCCTGCAAGTATGTTTCATTTGTTGCGTCGTCATCTACATTGGAAGGTGCGTATTCCGCTGGTCATTTTTACTCCTAAAAGCCTGTTGCGTCATCCAATGGTAACTTCTTCGTTGGAAGAACTGGCCGATGGGGTTTTTCATGAAATTATTGAAGATGTTGTACTTAAGCCTGAAAAGATTAGAAAAGTAGTATTCACCTGCGGGAAACTCTATTACGATTTGCACAAACGGCAGGTGGAGGAAGGCATTTCAAACGTGGCAATCGTACGTATTGAACAATTATTTCCACTTGCTGTAGATAGAATTAAATCAATTATTGCAAAATATCCACATTCTCCAAAGGTGATATGGGCTCAGGATGAACCAGCTAACCAGGGAGCATGGCAGCATATTCAACGTTTTTTGCCGGATGTACCTTTCGAGTTAATAGCTCGTCCTGCAAGTGCAAGTCCAGCTGTTGGACTGATGTTCCAACATAATTTAGGATTGAGTGAAATTCTGGATGGAGTGTTCGGGAAGCAGGGAGCAGGGAGCAAGGAGCAAGAAGCAGGCGCACTGGTCAGTGGTCAGGAGAAGGGTAGAAGATGAGAAATGAGAAAGTGAGAAGGGGCAAGTTGCATCGCTGCACTGACAATGACAGAGAGCTGTATGTGAAATATGATTATATTCGTAGTCGCGTGTTCCATGCCCAAAGCTCCAAGCCCTGAGCTCTTAGCTCCTTGACCCAAGCTAGTATTTGATAATAAAGAAACTAATTATAATAATTGAAACATGGTACTCGAAATTAAAATACCTACTCCCGGTGAATCCATTACTGAGGTTGAAATCGGGAAATGGTTAGTAGAAGATGGAGACATGGTTTCCAAAGATCAGGAAGTGGCTGAAGTCGAATCAGATAAGGCTACATTGACCTTGGTGGCCGGAGAGGATGGAAAGATCAAAATATTGGTTCAGGAAGGCCAGACCGTTGCAGTTGGTACCATTGCCTGCACCATTGATACGGCTGTTACTTCAAAGAAAAAACCAGAGAAAGAGCCAATTGCTTCAGGAGTATTTGCTGAAATTGAGGAAGTTGATGATCCAAAACCTATTAAATTGTTGGCCGGTAAAGAGCCAATTGCTTCTGAGCTTTTTGCTGAACCAAGGGAAGCTTTTGTTTTGGAGTCTGATAAAGTAAGCGCTGTTGAATCATCGAATGGGTCCACTGAATCCAATATTAAAGTGACACCCGTGGCCCATAAAATGATGGACGACAATCATCTTTCGATGGAAGAAGTCATGAATGGATTGCATCGCATCTCGAAAAGGGACATTGAAGCTGTTATAAGCCATCCTATGGCCGAAAGTCAAGTGAAGGTATTTGATACCAAATCGTTTTCAAGGTCTGAGAAACGGGTTAAAATGACCATGCTGCGCCGCAAGTTGAGTGAACGGCTGGTTGCTGTTAAGAATGAAACTGCCATGCTCACTACTTTCAATGAAATAGACATGAGTAAGGTGATAGAGATGCGGACGAAACTACAGAATAAGTTTGTGGAAAAATATGGATTGAAGCTTGGATTCATGTCTATTTTTACCAAAGCTGTGGCTGAAGCAATGCAATATCATCCCTCTATCAACACACAACTTGATGGGGAAGAAATCATTTCTTTTGAATTTGTAGATGTTGGTATTGCAGTTCAGACGCCTAAAGGACTGATGGTTCCGATAGTCAGAAATGCTGAAAGTAAAACAGTTGCACAGATTGAATTGGAAATAAAGGAACTGGCGGAGAAAGCCCGTACCAAGAAAATAAGCGTTGAAGAATTAACTGGTGGAACGTTTACCATCACCAATGGAGGTACTTTTGGTTCACTGCTTTCGACACCAATTATTAATCCTCCCCAATCGGCTATCCTTGGAATGCATAATATTCTCGATCGTCCGATTGCACTGAATGGGCAGGTCGTTATCCGGCCAATGATGTACGTGGCCTTGTCATACGATCACCGCATCATCGATGGTAAAGATTCAGTTGGCTTTCTTGTGAAAGTAAAAGAGATGATTGAAAATCCGGAGAGATTAGTTACTGGAGGAAGGAGTCTTGAGGAGGTGTTGTTGGGGTTATAATAAATAGAGTACTGTTGATCAGTGTTTTAGTTTAATTAGTTTAATTTGCATTTCAAGTAATTCATTATTTTTCATTACTTTTACAAAAAAAATGAGTGAACTGATAGTAAAATACAACAGTTTAAATAAAACTGCAAGGCAGGAAGTAAATGACTTTATGGATTTTTTACTAAGTAAACAAAAAGCTAATAATCCCACATTTTTGTCCACTTACAAAAATAAAATCATCAAGGTTTCCACATGGACCGATTCGGACTTAAAAATATTTGATCAAAATCAAGAATTGTTCAATCAATGGAGAGTAAAGGAATGGTAGTCGATACAAGTATATTTATTGAATTCTTAAGGGCTAAAGACAAAACAAAAACTGCTTTATTCTTAATTCCTGATGATGGACAAATTTACATCTCATCAGTAACCTACTATGAATTACTCATGGGTGCTTCTACTCCAGATAAAGTCAAAGACATAAAAATACTCACCGATGAAATTCCTATTTTACCTTTTAATGACGAGGTTGCTGAGAAATCGGCAGAGATCTATCATCAACTGCGACAATTGAACCAGATGATCGAATTTAGGGATATTTTCATAGCCGCCACTTGTCTGGTACATAATCTTCCTATAAAAACATTAAACAAAAAGCATTTCGTTCGAATTCAAGAATTAAGTGTTCAATAGTCAGAAACATTAATAAATCTCTTAAAGCTGTTTCATCAATGCTCCTGTTTTTGTACTTTTACCGTGTAACCAGAAAACCTACAACCATGAAATTTCCTATTCTTTCTACCTTCATTTTACTTTTCAATTTTATCATTTTATCTGCTCAGAATCCGATAGTTCCTGCCGGGGTTTACATAGCAGATCCATCGGCACATGTATGGAAGGACGGCAAAATGTATATTTACGGATCGAATGATGAGAGTGTGAATTATTATTGTTCGTGGACACATCATGTATTATCCTCTTCCGATTTGCTGAAGTGGGAACTTACTAAAAATGTATTTTCATCCAAAGGCAAAAACGATCAGGTACCCTATAACGATGAACTTCTTTTTGCCCCTGATTGCCAGTATAAAGATGGAACTTACTATTTATATTATTGCCAGCCTTCCAATACTGAATCTGAAGGGGTTGCAACCAGTAAATCGCCTC
>Ga0209123_1002086_pt1 | contig 17784 bp, 10 predicted proteins | sample BarGraIncu00431A_FD_184500 | JGI IMG/M metagenome (GOLD analysis project Ga0209123, IMG submission 184500) | Arctic peat soil microbial communities from Barrow, Alaska, USA - Barrow Graham LP Incubations 004-31A (SPAdes) (version 2) | ecosystem: Environmental > Terrestrial > Soil > Wetlands >... | reverse complement strand
TTCAAGACCTTGCTTTTCGAGCTCTTGAGAAGTATTTACTAAACTTTCAACTAAATATTTATCAACTCTGCGTTGCAGGTTTATTTTCTCTCTGATGAATTCGGCTTCTTTTAAAGTCCAGATGATTCCCGTGTCAATAGCAATAATGGAGAATAATTGATTAAGTTCCTCAAGCTGTTGCTTGTCTGAAAACTGATACCTTTTAATTTCAATATTCTGTAATTCCTTTTCATAGTTAAAATCATCCTTCCTTATAATCAGTGGCTTTTCGGTACAGTTATAAATCCGGATTTCAGTTTCAGAATAAACATATAAAAATAGAACTTTTTTAAAGTTCCATATTTTTTTGTGTGTGTCTATTATCTTTTTTAAAGTTTCAACATCAAATAACTTTAGTTCTTTTAGAAATACTGCCGGAAAACTGTTGCCGTCTTCATCTGTATTGAAGTAGACAGCATCTATATCAAATTCTTTTACCTGATCCAATATAACAGATTCGCTATCCAATAAATTTTCATTATTAGAATTTACGGATTTGGCTCTATTTAAGCCAATTAAATCTATCATATCCTGTCCGGTCATTTCTCTTTTTATTTGAAAATCATTATTTAAAATAGCAATTATTCAGTTCATAAAAGTACTTCTTATTCATGAAATATTACGAACTATTTAATTCCAAAATACCTTTATTTTTCTTAATAAAATATTGAACACATTTTCATCAAATTCACTTTATTCCAGTCAAATAATCCATATTCAAACTTATCGTGAAATTCAAAAAGAAATGCTATTCTTATAATACAAAATAATCTAAATTTAGACAATAATAAAATCTTGACTATATTCTAATCATATTTAATAATCGAAATATAATCAATTTATTTTTAATGTGACCAAGATTGTTAATAAATTTTAGATAAACTAGATAATCGGAGTTACTCTAAACCAATATTTTAATCAAACTCCCTGATGAAAATATAATCAATTAAAGAACAAATTGAAATCATAACTAAAGTAAAAAGGTTGGAAAATTTAAACTCAGAAATCAATCCGTAAGTTGATGTATTGTGGTATGGGAAACGACTTCTATAAGAACTTGAGGTGGGGAAATTTTAGGTTTTAATAATGATAGAATGCTATTATTTAAATCGTCCTGTATCTTTTCTTTGCATTCTTCTGTGATATCTACTTGTAATAAAACCAGTTTCGTATTTATAAAATGTGTCTTCAACGAATAGGTAGCAATGCAAGATTTTGTTGAAAGCGAATTTCTGAATAAGGGATAAATTACAAAAATAAGATCCGTTTTAAAAGCAGATGCATAGGTAGTTAATTGATATAGATCACTATCTTTTATAGCTGCTTTACCTTGCTCATTAAAAGGGTATTTAAACTTTGTATCTAATACAGCAATAGTTTTCCATTTATTGTCAATACCTCTTTCCTTTAAAAGAAAATCAGGTTCTAAAATAAAGCGATTTTCTCCATCTTCATTGCCGAAAGATATATGTTTGTGATAGTCAATTTTGAGGTTCTCGTTTTTACTTCCAATATTTTGCAAAAATACTTTAACAGCGTTCTCAAATAATAGATTCAGTGGGATTAGAAAGGAAAAGGTTTTTTCTTTTCCAGTTGACAATCCTGGCTGATTATTGAAGAAAAAGAGTTTTGCAAAATTGAATAGTGATTTAAATCGTTGGTTTTGTCTGTTAAATTGAATACAATTGAAAAACTCAGCAGAAATGTTTAATGTGCTTACTTCTTCCAGCAAAACTATCCCTTGCCGTAACATCATTTTATTTTGACCATCGTCTGTAGATTTAATGAGTTCCAGAATAACAAACTTAAAAAGTTGATTCAGTTTATTATCAATTGAAAACTCATCAAATTCTACAATGTGCTTATGCCAGGAGTGGCTATTGCGTTTAATCGTTTCAGTAAATAGTATCTTCCCCTTAATGATTTGTTGATTTTCAATTTGAGTAATATATTCATAATGTGGAGACCTATTGAACTCCTTTAAAAACTTTTGAATGAAAATTCGAATGAAAATCTCAAAAGCATCTTTTTTTCTAATTGAAATATCTAATTCATCTAAATCTTTAAAAGAAAAATAGTCACTCCATGCGAGTAATCTAAAAAGAAAGGACATTGAATCTTCAATCTCATCGTTTTCAATTTTATTGCCACTATAAATCTTTGGTAAAACCTGTAATTTCGTTTTACCTTTTTGAAGAAACCCAACGTAATTCTTGACCTGAATAGAACCATCAGTTTGTAATATAAGGTTCTGCTCTCCAATTAATTGTTTGAACTCCTCAATTATTGGGAAATGATCCTTATACTGAATAATGTTTTGTTTGTAATCCTGAAATATGGTAATTACCTCATTCATTATTACATATTTTTAAAATTGCTGTTATGAATTCATCATTTGATAATTCGAAATTTACCCTTTGGGTTACCTTATTAAAAAAAGATATTCCTACAATTTTTGATACCTTATCACTGTCATTATAAAAATATTCTTGCAACAGTGGAATAATCTGGAAATACCAAACTTGTCTTAATGTTTTAATATTAACTGCATCAAGGAAATAGGAATGACCTATTCGATGATCCCTATCATACAACTTTTCGATTTTCTTATTAAGTTCGTCTAATAAAACTGCCAAATCAATTTTACCTTCAATAATGGGATTTTCACTTGCATTTACAATAACCTCAGAATTTGGTTCCAACTCTTTAAAGAGAAATCTTCGCCTTAATGCTGTATCTAAAACAGCAATTGATCTGTCGGCTGTGTTCATTGTCCCGATAAAGAATAAATTAGATGGAATTGTAAATGGTTTTTGGGAATAGGGTAAAGTAAGTTTTAATAAATCTCTTTTATCCTTCTCTATAAGCGTAATGAGTTCACCAAAAATCTTAGAAATATTACCTCTGTTTATTTCATCAATAATGATAAAATAGGGATTTAAATATTTCTTTTTAACTATTTTTTTATCCTCTTCTCCAATAATCGCTGCTAAATCATCAAAACGTATTCTATCCAAAGGATAGATTGTTTTTAATGTAAGTTTTGTGTTACCATTGTAGCTGCCAATATCAAATGGCTTTTTAAATTCTTTGATCCACTTTACTTTTCGTGTATGACGATAATCATTTCTATTTGGATCATACACATAATCCCCTATAATTATGCCAATATCCCTTATTGTATAGGGACCATCGTAAATAAAAACAATATCACCCTTTTTCACCTCATTGACAAATATATTTATTGAGCTAGCATCATTTCTAGGATTCGAAGAACTGTATCCATTAGCCTGAAGTCCTTTATAAATGTAATTATAATTTTGGTCTTTCAGATCAGTATCATGGAACCAGCCTATAGAAACTATTTCATCTTTTTTACATTCGTTATAAATCTCATCATCCTGATTTCTTCTTCCAAGAGAAATTTTATATACCCGACTTTCTTTAGTAATCTCTTTGAGAGGCTGATTCCCTACATTTTCTTGGAGGGATTCTAAAGATGCATTATTTGCAATAATTCTTAAAATACCAGGTTTGATTTCGTATCTAATACCATTTGCTTCATTTTCCTCCTCAACTTCTTCTTCTTCCTTAATGTTGATCACTGGCCTTATTCCTTCAACAAACTCTTCATAGCTGTAAGATTGATGGAATGTAATAAACTCTACTCTTCCCTCTTTTTTAATATCAGTAAAATTTATCGATGGATCTTTTGTTATTTTGTATTCAAAGGCTTCAACAATTTTTTGAGCAGTATATGTTTTACCAGTACCTGGAGGGCCATAAAGAATTAAATTCGGGTTGAAGTTAAGCAAATCAACATATTGCATATATTCATCGAACTTTTCATCATCGTTAGATTCATCAACTTCTTTTTCAATATCCCCAATAGTTTCCTCGCTTTTGTTTTTCTTCTTACCATATTTTTTTCTACCAACCAATATACAATCATATAATGCAATTGGATTACTTACAAAGAAATATCCTTGATCGTCCAAGTCCGATATCACCGCATTTAAATACTTCTTTTTATTCTTTGCTTCATCAGTCAGTGCATATTTTAGAAGTTCTTGAAGTGTATACTTATCTTTATTTTTTTGTTCATAAAGCGACCAAAGCGGCTGATAAGTATTTAGCTGTCCATTAGAAAAAATTAAAATATCAACAATTTTATACTCATTATCAATTGATTTGATAAGGACACTTATATCATTTTCCTTAAATGGAAATTTAGTTTCTTCCAAATGAATAATAACATTTCTTGACTCCTGTAGATTTATATCAATAGGATTAGGACAATTTTCAGTTTTAGTAATTTCAAAAAATCCTTTCTTCTCAGATGATGTGCTCTTTGTGCTTTTGTTTAATAAATTGAGATTAATATCAAAAAAGCGATATGTGCAAAATTGGGTGGAAAGTACAATAGGTTTTTCTAGAATTCTAACTACATCGAAAAGTATAGCTTGATCTTCAAATGTTTTTTTTGTTTTTGGAGTTTTCGCGTATTCTCGAACTTGCCAAAGTTTATAAACTTTTCCACCAAAAATAGGAAAGACATAGTCTCCAACTTCCAATCCATTGTACCATGAATTTCCTTTTGGACCAGCAGCATAAAAATTATTTTCATGTTGTTCGCCTAGCCCTTGACTGATTTTACCAAAGAATAGTTTCATTATTTGTTTAGTTTTATTGTATCTAAGTTGTTAGTCAAGTACTTTATACTGCAAGTCCTCTTACTTTTTTGTCATATATATCGTTGAACCAAAGTCTCTTAAACATCAGATTTACCTTATCCTCAGAAAGCTTGTTATACAGTTCCAGTTTTGTATTGATAAAATTCAATAGCTCATTATCAATTTCTTCGTTGAATTTGTCCTGGATGTTGTCTTTGCTATTTCGGGGATTGAAGAAACTCATCAACTCATCGTTGGCATAAATGTTCTTTCTAACCCTTTCAAATTCAACTTTATCCTCTTCCTTTAAATCCAAACCGTAAGTATCGTTTAATACTTTGATGATTTTCTTTAACCATTCCATTTCATCTTCATCTTTTTTTCCATCTCCACCCGGAGACATTCCCTGCATGGGTGTAATATTACTTTGAAGACTCAAATCAGTTTTAAACTGAAATTGCAGCTTGTAGCTATCCAGATCAATTTCTTCCAATACTTCAGTTGGTAAAGAATTGTTACTGGCTGGTAACTTTTTGAATAAATCCGAAAGAAAAACGTAGTATTTTTCCAGCTGAACATCAGTAAACGTGATGATCTGAGACAAGAATCGATATAGCCGGACAAAATCTTTAATGTTGGCCTTGAAAGCAACTTTCTGATCTTCATTTAATTCGGCTGTGAATCTTCTGACTACTTCGTTTAAAATGGGTTGTAGTTTTTCCTTGTGATCGCCTTTTGTAAAAAAGAGTCTTGCATAAGCCTCCAATTCATTGGTATATATCAGATTATATGCTTCAATTTTATTCTGAATATCATATAAACTATTTGGATCGGTCTGGTCATCCAAATCCATGTAGATACCACCGTAATACATTTGAAAATCCTGCTGAACCTTTTCCGGATCATTCACAAAATCAAGCACCATTGTAGTGTCCTTACCCGGAGCAGTACGGTTTAACCTACTCAATGTCTGTACCGTACTAGAGCCGCCTAGCTTTTTATCGACAAACATGGTATGCAGCAATGGTTCGTCGAACCCGGTCTGATACATATTGGCTACAATCAGAATTCTGTATTGAGGTAGTTTTAAAGCATCAGCGATATCATTTTTCCCACCCAGATTATTCATGTTTTCTTTTGTGTAATCCTGGCCTGTTTCGGCATCGGTAACTGTACCACTGAAAGCGACCAAAGCACCATAAGGTAACTTCATTTCCCTCATGATGTCATCAAACTTTCGTTTAAACCGCACAGCATGTAATCTTGAACGAGTCACCAGCATGGCCTTTGCCTTACCCTGTATTTCATTTTGAGTTTGAGAAACAAAGTGTTCAATCATTATTCTGGCCTTCTTCTCAATGGCATGATCCTGCAAATCAACAAAGGAGGAAAGTAATTTTACGGTTTTCTTTTTCTCGTACTCTTTATCTGCCAATTCATTGCGCTTTACAAGTTTGTAATAACGCTTCCAACTCATGTAGTTTTTCAACACATCTTTAATAAAGCCTTCTTTAATAGCTTGCTCCATCGTATAGGTATCAAAAGCCTCTTTCTGACCGTTACGGATAGTACCAAAAAGCTCAATTGTTTTTGATTTGGGCGTTGCTGTAAAGGCAAAAAATGAGATATTCTTTTGGTCACCCTTACTTTTTATTTCCTCATCAATAACTTCATCCAGGTCTTTTACTATTCCATCTTCCTTTTCAGCTTCGTCCAGCGATAATGCTTTTCTTAAATGGCGGGCCGATTCACCTGCCTGGGAACTGTGTGCTTCGTCAATGATTACAGCATAAGTTTTATCCTTGTTCTGCGAAAGGGTGGAAGAGATAATCGGAAACCGTTGTAAGGTTGTTACAATGATTGGGGTACAATTTTCAATGGCTGCGGCCAGTTCAGAACTTGGCTTGGTTTCATCGATATAAACCACACTGCCTGGAACTTGCTGGAACTGACGAATGCTATCCTGAATCTGTTTATTCAGAATACGACGGTCGGTAACCACAATGATGCTGTTGTACAATGATTTTGCATCATCCGGATTTTGATGAAACCCAGACAATTGATGTGCTAACCATGCTATGGTATTCGACTTGCCTGAGCCAGCCGAGTGATAAATTAAATATTTGTTGCCTAAACCATCCTGCTGTATTGCTGCGAGCAAACTCTGAACAGCCCTTCGCTGATGAAAGCGCGGAAAAAGTAGGATAGGCTTTTCCTTTTCTTTTAATTCTTTTGTTTTAATGTCATAGTACTTTTCTTTATTGATTTGAATATCAATGTAATTCTGAATCAAATCAAGCATAGAATCTTTCCGTAAAACATCCTTCCACAAATAAGAAGTAGCGTAGTCATTATAATCATGGTTTACCAAGTCTTTGTTGAAAGGCAGAAAGAAAGTGCTTTTGCCTTTTAATTCGGTACACATGCTTACCTGTTCGGTACTTACCGCGAAATGAACCAGGCAACGTTTGAACTCCAACAAAGGCTCTTTAGTGTCACGATTTTCGATGTATTGCTTAATGGCATTATGAAGGTATTGGCCTGTCAAAGCATTTTTAAGTTCAATGGTTGCAACCGGTATTCCATTGATAAAAAGAACAATATCGATAGAATTTTCATTCTTTTTGGAATATTTAAGCTGACGGATGATGGTCAGCCTATTTTTTGAATACCATTCGAAATGTTCGGGAGATTTGCTGTGTTGAGGTTTGAAGAAAATTGGCTCTAAGTGCTGGCCTGAAACCTTCAGTTTTGTCCTGAAATAACTTATCGTTTTATGTTTCAATGATTCAACAGCCTTAGATGCATACCAGGCAATCTTTTTATCGGTATCGCTCCCTAACTGGTCAACGATAGCATTGTACTTTTTAGGCTGGGTTTCTTTGAAAAACCCAACGACATCCTCCGGTATCAGACACAAATCCTTGTCGTAACAAGAGGTATCTTTTACGGTATATTCCAGAAAATCGGGTTGGGCAATTTTGGTCAGGTATCTAACTACATGATCTTCCAGATGTATTTCCTTTGTTCCTTCAGCCATTTTGATTTAGGTTAATATATTGGTTGCCAATCTCTTACATCAATTTTGCCTGTTACAGCTTCCGAAATGAGGGATTGTCGGTATTCTTTGATTTTTTCGATTTGCTGTAGATTTTTTGTTAATAGGACATCAAAACTTTCCAATTTTACCTCAACTTGTTGAACGATTTCATTTTGATTATTAAAATCTGGTATAGGAATTAAAAAATTCTTAATAGCCTCGAAATTTAGTCCCTCTCTGTTTCCACCTGTAATTCCTAACCTAATCTGCGTCTGACCAACATTTGATTGTAGTACCATATTTAGAAATTCAGGCGATATTTTATTATTGGGTCGAATAATGCAAACATGTTGATTTACATTCATTTCTTCCCTCATATTAACGACACAACATCGTCCAATAGATGCACCTGTAATATTGAGCAATACATCCTTATACTCCACTTTTGAGCCACTCATTTTTTCATGAGTTTCATTGTCAATTCTAACAACATCATCCAAACGGAGACCTTCAAAATGAACATTCTGACTTCGCACAAAAATTACGCCTTCTTCGGTGTATACTTCTCCGCCACCTTTGGGTGTGACACCGCTCCCAACCTTTGTATTGAAATATCTAATTGGTAAAATTTTCCAATCATTCGGAATCTTGCCCAACCATTCAATGCCGCTATCTTTCAATTCGCTATTTGGGTTAATCCCTTTTGTTACTGCTTCCGTGATGATGGATTGACGTTTCTCTTTCAGTAATTCAATCAATTTACCCTTACTCTGGATAATTTTATCAATTAAGGAAGTTTGGTAGTCGAGAAAACTGGTGATTTGTATTTGCTCTTCAATAGGTGGCAACAGAATAGGATTTTGTTTTACCTGTTCAACAGTGATTTGTGGAATTGCCGTATTATCATAATAAAATAAAGTCTTCCTAAAACCCTTATAGAAATAATACAAATAATTACTATTAATCTTGCTTTTGTTTATGAAATTAGCAATAGTCGTCTGAGTACTAACAGATTCCTCAAATACTAATGCTACATAGCCAATGGAATTTCCTCTTGCAGGAATTACTATATCTCCAACTTCTAAAATGAATATTGGATTATTTGTTTTCCCAAAATAGTGATCGCCTTCAGTTGCACTATAAACAGGATATTTCCCTTCTTCGTCCAGGTCTTCTTTTAGAATAGTTTGACCCATACGAAAACTTGAACAATATTTTGCTTTAGAACTATTCCAATGTTCAGGAATATGGCCAATCCAAGAAATACCGGAATATTTAAATTTGTCGTATTGCTTTACCATCCCAATAACTCTTTTAGAAGTTCAGTAATTCCTTTTTGTCCTTTCGCGCCATATTCAAGGGCTTCAATTTCTACCTTTATTTCTGCGGATGGTCTCAATCCTTTGTATTCGTAAAAGTATTTTGTGAAGCTGATTTCGTAGCCAATTCGGGTCTTGTCGTAGTCGATCCAGGCATCCGGCACATGAGGACGCACTTCCCTCTGAAAATACACTTCGATGTCTTCAGTAAGCGGAATGGTTTCTTTATCACGCTTTTTAGAATCCGGTTTTAGTCCACCCTTTTTATCTTTAACGGGTTTACCTTTATCGTTGTATTCCGGTTGTTCAACTGTTATCTGGTAGTATCCAAAATCGTCGTTGTTGTATATTTTGCAGTAAGGACCTTCTTCAAAACGGGTATAGATTTCAACCAGCTTTTCGATATGAAACGATTCAATTTTATTTCGTTTGTTACCCATTGCTCGCTTTTCGGGGCGACAAAAGCCCTCTTCACCATTCAATTTATCCTCGGAGATATTGGCGTTAATTAATTGTACTTTTCCCCTGCGATGCTTTGATTTTTGGTTCGTGATAAACCAAATATAAGTAGTGATGCCTGTATTGTAGAAGAGGTCTTTAGGAAGGGCAACAATACAATCGAGCCAATCGTTAGTGATGATCCATTTACGAATATCGCTTTCACCACTACCTGCACCTCCTGAAAACAGAGGGGAACCATTGGTTACCACGGCGATTTTTCCTCCTTCGCGCTCCAATTTACTAATCATGTGTTGCAGGAAGAGTAACTGGCCATCGCTTGTAGCTGGTAATCCGGCATAAAACCGACCGGCGGGGTTTGCACTTTCGTTCCGTATGAAATCTGCATCTTTGCTCCAGGTTACCCCATAAGGTGGATTGGCAAACATATAGTGAAAATGCTTATCAGGGAAGCGATCTTCTGTAAAAGAATTACCGTGACGAATATTGTCAACGTTTTCACCGGTAATCAATGATTCAGATTTTGCAATGGCATACGACTGTTCGTTTATTTCCTGCCCGTACGTTTTAATGGTCGGTTTAAACTCACTGTCTTTGCAAAGGTCGTCGAGAATATAGTTTTTTGCAAGATTAACCATTCCACCGGTTCCCATCGCCGGGTCGTATACAGTGCGGATGATGCCAGGTTGGGTTAAAATATCTTTTTCTGTGTTGAAAACCACTTTAATCATCAGCTCAATTACATCGCGTGGGGTGAAATGCTCCCCGGCAGCCTGATTGCTCAATTCATTACTTACACGGATTAATTCTTCAAAAACATAACCCATGTCGTGGTTATCCACTTTGTCGGTATGCAAATCAACCTGACAAATGGCATCAATCATCTGATAAAGTAGTTTATTCTTGATCAGGCGGGAAATCACCTTGTCGAACTGGAAATTGTCGATAATATCCCTGACTTCTTTATTAAACCCATTCAGGTAATTGTGAAAGTCAATCTCGATGGTTCTGGGATTCTCTTTTAATGATTCGAGTGTGTGCTTTGAGGTATTGTAAAATTGCAATCCACCGGCAGCCTTGCGGAGAATGGGGTCGAGCTTGTCTTCATTTACTTTATCCTTAAACGCTTCGTATGCTGTCCTGACTTTTTGATTTACCGGCTCAAGGATACAATCCAAACGGCGAATAACAACAAAAGGCAGAATGACATCTCCAACTTCACTTTTCAAATAGGTATTCCACAGTACTTTATCAGTAATCTGGAATATGAAACTTACATCGACTTTTGAATTATGGTTGTTATTAATTGCCATTGTTTTCCTTTTCTTTTTGTTTTTGTTTGATGATACAAAGTAAATAATTATCTGTGCAGTGGAGGTGCATTATTGCTTTTATTTTCAAACGTCATTGATTAAGCGGTTTTTTACTGTAAAATCAGGATTACAATCGCCTAGAATTCGATTTTGTGTACTTTGACCTGCATTCCCAACAAACTGTTTAACTGAAGCGCATTTACGTTTAAGTTTAATCAAAACAGCTTTTGTTACGAGATAATCAGTATCACCTTCTGATGGATCAACACGATTAAATATCCTATCGCAACGAAAATCATTATCGTCTCGGACTGTTTTACCATCATCTGCTTTAAAGATAGCGAACCCTTTATCTGTAGTGGCATTAATATAATTCAAAATTAATTTACGTTTATGAATGGTTTTAGTAAAAACAATTTCAACTAAAATTGGATAATTTCTAAGCACTTCAATTTCAGTCTTTAATTCTCTAGTTATCCTAATGCACCAAGCATCAGATTTTGCTGTCTTTCTAGGATCTGGTTGATCATTGCTAACAATTAAAATATGAAAAGGAATAATCATATTGTATGGTAGAAAGGCATCAATTAACTGAATCAAATTTGTTTGACCAAAATTTATGCCATTCTCATCGTTACTAAAGAGATATTCATCAGTGATAACCATAGAATTAGAAGGTGGCAAAGTGAAATTTATTAGATTAGACCATCCTCTTGTTGTCTGGTTTTCGAATACTGCGTCCTTTACAATATCTTTGAAAAAAGAACCTTTCAAAGAAGTATCATCAATTTCTTTATTTCCCTGAACAATTACCCCAAAGGAGTCCTGAATTGAATCTGCAATAACTTTGGAGTAATTCAAAAAGAATACTGAACGAGGCTTTTGAATTACTACTGAATTATCAATGTATATAGAATCAATAAACGCTTTCTCAGTAACTGGACTTCTTCCTCCCGTTGCAAGAATATACTCAAAAATTGGAGTGCCTTGAATTAGTTCAGAATCTAATTCAGCATCGGTCATATTTAAATGAATTTCGGAATGATTACAGAATATTTTATACCAATTCGGGCTTTCGTTGTTGAAAACAACGATATTCTCAAATATTTCTTTTTCAGAATAGACTTTAAACATTAGGCTTGTTTTTGACGTTTTAACCTTAATAATTCTAGAGTGCTTGATGATGCTTCGTCAAAGAACCCCTCTTCAAAATTCTTTTTGAATATTCCATCGGATTGATAGCCCATATCATAGGGTAGATTATTAAGTCCTTTAGGAAAGTAGTAAACACAAAATGGATTTTGGTTAGGTGGTATTTCAAGTTCTTTTTCAGCAACTAGAACCTGTGAACGTCTAATTATATATTCGGAATGGGTTTCGATAATTAGTTTTATGCCGTATTTTGAATTTACATATAAAAATAAATCTGCTAATTTACTTTGCAAGGCAGGATGAAGATTTAATTCCGGTTCTTCAATTATTATTGTATAATTTTTTTTGTCTTTTTGCTTTTTGTGAATAAGTGTAGCTAGACGAAGGATTAAAAGCATTGCCTGAATTGATCCCATGCCTTTATCTGCCAATGGTATTTCAATGCCGTTTGATTTCACCACAACTTCATAGGCTTCGCCAGCATGCATTTTTATTTCAAACGATTCTCCTATTTCAAATCCTGCTTCACTTATCCAGTTTTTTACGAAGACAAATGCGTCACTAGCCGGCTCTTTATCGATTCCTAATTGTTTGTATTCATGAATTACCTGGGCAAGTCCATTGCTTTTATCTCGAATAGCAAATAAGGCAGATTGCTTATTTAATGTTGCTCCCAGATAAACGGTAGTTGTCTGATTGATCTTTTTTATTAATTCAGAAACCGTTGTTTCAATCTTGAATTTGTTATCTTTAAAAGCTTTTAGGTTTTCAAAACTCTTTTTAGGTTTCTTCCCCTTCTGAATATCATGATATTGCATTTCATATTCTGAAGAAAACTCCCCAATTGCTTCTTCCAGAATATCTTTTAAAACCACATTTCTGTAATGAGTGTCCAGAAGGAAATTATCTTTGTTAATAATATTCTTTCTGTTGCTTGCTCTAATCGTTTTTATCTTTTGTTTTAAATTTTTCAACTCATTATTGGCATGGATGTAGTCCTCACTGAGCTTGTCTTCAATTATTTTAATTTGATTTTTTAAATCAGACTCCTTCTCTATTAATTGAATTAATAGGAATTCACTTTCAGAAGGTTTATTCTCCGCGATTTGAGAGATACTCGAAATTGATATAGTGGAATTAACCGGATCTAACGAGAAAATTAATCCGCTCGATAAATCAGATATTCTATACGATCTTACATCAATGTTTGTGCTATCTTCTTTCCCAGTAACAGTTATATCAATTTTTAGATCATCAAATTGCAATTCAAATTCTATAAAATTATCATCAGGTCTATTCTTACATTTGGCTCTTCCATAAGTAACAATATTAACATCTTCAATATTGGTTTTACTAAACGAAAAAATTCTGACATCTTCTGATTTTAGGTAGTCAATAATAAGAAGCAGAGCTTTAACAAGTGTTGATTTGCCAGAATTGTTTCGTCCCACCAGAAATGTAACATCCTTATATTCTATCGGTTGAAAATTATCAAACCTTCTAAAATTTTGAAAACCTATTTTATTCATGTTGTTTAGTTTATTGTTGGTTGTGGAACTATTTTGCACTTTTAATTTTATAAATGTTGCTGATTCTAGCTAATCTTTCACTGATCTTATTTCTTAATGAAATGGGCTCAGTCACCTCAATGCCTTCGCCATAAGAGAGAATAATTGATTCTAATTCGTAATTCGGGATTAATTCGAGAGTTATTAACGAATATAAGTCTCCTTTTAGCTTGAGTTTTTGAGAACCATGAATTGGTTTTGTCTGTATATAGGGCAAAAGATTGTTGTTTATTTTTAATACAACTTTTATTGGTCGTCCATCATTTTCAACAGTAACACCCACAATATCCTCAAAATATTCATTGAAGTCAATTGAAATATTTGGGGTGAACCCCTTTTTATTTTCCTGAATTGAAATGATTCTATCTAATGCCAGATTCATGATAAATCCGCTCGCATCGTTTAATCCAAAAATATACCAGCGGTTATTATACTGTTTTAAGAAGTAAGGATGAAAAGCGAGTGTCTGAGGCTCCTCCTTTTTAAAGCTTTTATATTCAATTTCCACGACCTTCTGATACAAAATAGCATTATAGATGGGAGTTATATGTTCCAATCCCTGTAAAAAACTGTTTTGTTCAAACTCAATTATTTTCCCAGAGTTATGAGATAAACCCAGGCCTGAATCCAAACGGGCAGATATTTCATCTACCCATTCAAACTGAGGCATACCTTTAAACCTTGATATGGTTAACAAAGCTTCTTTTAATTGGTTGGCTTCATTTTCATTCAAAGGTTGATTGTTAATTGAGAATGATAGATCGTTGTAACGGTAATAAACCTTTCTCCCATCCTTGTAGGATTCAATTGGAGCATCAAACCCTTGTGAGTCGCGCATGAATTTGATATCATCAAAAACCTGTCGCCGTTTTATTCCGCTTGATGATGGATCAATATCCAATAATGAATTGTTGCATGCCTCAATCAAATCATCGATATAATATTTCCTTCCTGGATTTCGGAAACATCGGTTAAGTGCCTGGTAGCGTATGGTTGCGTTTTTATTGGTGGCCATAAGAATCTATTCAGTTATTAGCTGATTGTCATTAGTGTTTCTTGTTCTTACTTAGAAAAAACAAATTTAGAAAATTATAGTACAATGCAATAACTATTTACTGCTTTTATCTTATTTATTATTTACTCACTTTATCCCCCAATCTTCTTCGCCAGTTCATACTCCTTTTCATAAGGCAGCCCAGTTCAGCCAATTGAAGAGGAGCTGAAATGGCCCAACTCACAGTTTACCAAGCCAGGATCTGGTAACCAGTATATTCTTTGTCAAGAATGGAAGGCACAGTATAACCGCTTTGATCGGTACTAAAACCCAGGGTGCCCTGTAGGACAATGTCGAATGCGATCTTTTGGGTGGTTTCTTTGGGGTTATCGAGCAGGTGATCAAGCGCCTTGTAGTTTTACTGAGCAGGTGATCCCGAGGATAGGGGCCACCAGTTCAGCGGTCACAAGCTCAAAATGCCAGGCTAAATTCTTTTGCCCATTGTCTATTGATCAGTTTTCCGTTTCTCAACCCGGCGTATTCCCTATTTCAATGGGTTTGTTGCTCATCGTTCTACCTCTTTAAAAGCACCCATTTGCCGCTTTTGCTAGGACCGGTATGTTTAAGAATGCCTTCTTTTTTTAAATTTTTTAAATGATACCTGATTCCTTCTTCTGTAATTCCAATCAATTCTGCTATCGTTAAAGCTGTAATGGTAGCATCGGCTTCAATTAACCGGAGTATTTTTTCTCTAGTAGTTTCTCTAGTAGTTTCTCTAGTAGTTTCTCCATTAGTTTCTCTACTAGTTTCTTTAGGAATACTAACTTTTTTTCTACTGTTTGTTTTCAGATCTCCTTCCTTGCCTTCGATTGCACTTTTTTGATTTTCGCCATGATAGACCGCATCAGTCACTACTACGGCAAAAGCTCCCGGATGGTGAAATTTGAACAGTGCCAGCGGGTTGCCGTTATCTCTCAGTTCTTCTTGCACACGGCTAACGCCCCTGTTAAAGCGATTGACATAGCCCATAGTTTTCATCGCTTCAGCAATTGTGGGATTGCGATAATCGTTCTCGTTGGGAAAGTTTTCCGGTCGTGCTTTGCCATACAAGCCCCCGGCATTGCTTATCTCAATACGGTTGTCATATTGGTAGAATTTAATCGGGGCATTCGACTCGTAATCGCGGTGCATAATGGCGTTCATCATCAACTCGCGAATGGCCCAGTTGGGAAAGTTTTTAACTGTTTTTTCCTTCAGGGTGGTTACCGGTACCGGTCGTTGGGCAATAATGGCATCGTCGATAAAAACATCGATTCTTGGAAGTAATCCCAACAAGTGCCCTGAAAACTTCTTCTCATTTAGAATTTCCCCTGCTACATCATCACCCTTAAAACGGACATATTGAATGTAGCCTCCTGGAATAAAATATTCAGGATTTTTACCAAACAGCAGAACCCCTGCATTGGTAGGGGCATCGAATCGGGTGTTGTAAAAACGCAAGGCGGCTAACTAGTCTCTGATATCGCGTTCATCGTTTGCCAATAGTTCCGCATCGATTGCATTAGGCAGGTACCTGTTTCTGAAAAGGCCAAGGTCCATGTCGGCTAGTGAAGCTTCCAGACAGGGACGCATATCAAACATACTGACATTGGCCGATCTGCGTTCGCTAAGTATACGTTCTTCCATTTCGTTGGCAACGGCTTTTCTTGGCCCTACCCGAATCCAGGTTTTCCCTTTGTATCGCACCGGGGGAAAAGGCGAAGGTTGAATTTCCAAAACAATCACATCTCCCGCATCAAAGCTAAAAACCGAAACCGATAGTACCGGCTGAGGCAGTATGTTGCCATCGGAACGCAGTCCACCAAATGATTGGAGTAGCCTGTCACTGGTCTTTAATCCGCAAGGAATACCATTGTCGTGCGCACCAATGAATAAATATCCATTTCTTAATGTATTAGATAAATCGTTAGAGAATGCGCAAATGGCCTGTGCAAACTTATCGGTATCGGTTGTCGATATCGTACGCTCAATTTGTTCCGATTCCAAATCGGTGAGCATAGCAAGTACTTTTTCTCTATTTAATCCAAAATTACTCATGTTATTTTAATTTGATGCCCTAATCATTCAATCAAAAAAACCGAATCCAATTGTAATCCATAAAATTAGAAAATAAAAGTGATAACTCTTCACAAAATATGAATTGCTTCAAGGAAGATGCGCTTATTGAGCTCCGAGGACTCGGAGTTGCCACTCTATCCCGAGGATCGGGATCACCTGCTCAGGGGCCAGCAGAAGTCCCGCGGTTTACACCGAGTACTCGGATTGGCGTTAACTTCGTGTGTATTCATGCTGATAATCAAATATTTAAAGCAGTATTACCTGATGGTTTAACCGTTGCATAATAAGAAATATCGGTTTCTAAATCCTACAAAAAGATTCATTCCAGTACCTTTTCCTATCTGGAGTGCGATATAATTGCCTTAATTATTTCCTAATAATCAGGTGGTTATGAAATAAATTGAACGAAGTTATCGCCTATGCGAGTACTCAGGGGCAAAATTCCTTCTGACTGCCTCTTTTAAATACTTCGTTTCGGTATCACAAAGAACAGTCAGATCAACATCCAACATTACCCGCTGACTTCGTATCTCGTATATTAAATTTTGAATAACTTGTAATTCCATAAATAATTTGCATAAATCCAACAGTCTAATAAAATTCAATAAACCACCGCTATGCAGGTTGCAAGTTGCACCCTCACAATCAACTCATAAACAGTCACTTAATCCAATTTTACCTACAACCAACTTTTTATTTTTAAAGAATATTCATGAATTGCCGGTTGCACCCATTTTTCATCTTATACACATTCATTCAGCCTATTACAGCGATACAACCTACAACCGGCACTAATGTTGTTGGAGTCACTGAGCGGCTGACTCCAAGTCGGCCGCTCAGTAATCAGCATGAGTTTTTTAAAAATCTTACTTTTTAAAATTCAATCTTAGTAACCCTACGATATCTCCCTCAGAGCGTCATTGCGAGGAACGAAGCAATCTGCAAATAACTGACAATAAGACACATTAGAGATTGCTTCGTTCCTACCAATGACAGATTTACGTAACTTGTTTATTACCAATGATTTCAATATTTAGCTCCTTTGCCAGTCTATTCAATGATTTCATTTTGTTTAGCAGTAATTGTTCTTCATAATGTATGATGCCTTT
>Ga0209123_1002085_pt1 | contig 17811 bp, 13 predicted proteins | sample BarGraIncu00431A_FD_184500 | JGI IMG/M metagenome (GOLD analysis project Ga0209123, IMG submission 184500) | Arctic peat soil microbial communities from Barrow, Alaska, USA - Barrow Graham LP Incubations 004-31A (SPAdes) (version 2) | ecosystem: Environmental > Terrestrial > Soil > Wetlands >... | reverse complement strand
CCGGGATGGACAAACCTCTGGTGCACCAGTTGTCACGCCAGTGGCATCGCTGGGTAGCTATGTTTGGAAGGGATAAACGCTGAAAGCATCTAAGCGTGAAGCCCACCCTGAGATGAGATTTCCCATAACTCGTGCGTAAGCACGGTGTTAGTAAGACTCCTGGAAGAACACCAGGTTGATAGGTTAGAGGTGTAAGCATGGTAACATGTTCAGCTGACTAATACTAATAAGTCGAGGGCTTGACCTTAATAATTAGAAATAATGCGAAAAATTTCACTGTGCAATTTTGAGAGAATATCTCATAAAGTATATTGACAAGTTAACTATAGCTTGGTATACTCTTAATGTAAGGTTAATTCCTTATAAATCTGGTGATTATGGCATGAAGGTAACACCCCTTCCCATACCGAACAGGTAGGTTAAGCTTCAATGCGCTAATGGTACTGCAGGGGTAACTTTGTGGGAGAGTAGGTCGTCGCCAGGTAAAAACATATGGATCTTTAGCTCAGCTGGTTAGAGCTACCGGCTCATAACCGGTCGGTCCGGGGTTCGAGTCCCTGAAGGTCCACCATATGTGGGGATATAGCTCAGCTGGGAGAGCACCTGCCTTGCACGCAGGGGGTCAAGGGTTCGATTCCCTTTATCTCCACCAAAAAAACAGTCCATATTGGACTGTTTTTTTATTTTGTTAAAAATTAATATAAAATTTAATTTTTTATAGATTTATTATAATAAAAGTATTACAATATAATCGTAATAATATAATTTAAATATGAAAGGGGTTTGATGATGTCACTATATAGGATAAAACAGTTTTACTGGTCAATGGTTTCTAAGATTAATGATGAAGATATAGATTTTCTTAAAATATATTTAGAAGCTTATGAATTGCAATTATTTCATCAATTACCTACTTATGAGCAAAAACACTGTATAAATGTAGCTAGGGATGTAAAATCTACGTGTAATCAAAGAAAATTACAATCTAACCTTTTGATGAAGGTTGCACTGTTACATGATATAGGTAAAATATATAGTAATATGAATCCAATAGATAAATCTATTATGGTTATAATGCATAATATAACTAATGGAAAGATTGAATCACATAAGAAGAACAAAAATGTTAATATGTACTATAATCATGGAGATATAGGATATAATTTATTAAGAAAGTATGGTTATGATGATAGGTTTTTGTTTTTAGTGAAAAATCATCATAACAATAATATAACAGAAGATACGGAATTAAACTTATTAAAAGAATGTGATGATAGAAATTAAGAAGCTAGTAGATAGTTTCTTTTTTTATTACAAGATTTTAGTACTTTAAAAAAGTATTTCTAATAATATATAAAAAGTGATAGAATATAATTAATACAATAACTAGGAGGATAAAATGAATTCAAAGGAAAGAAGAGAATATATTAAAAATTTGCTAATTAAAAATAGCAGTGCATATAAAGGTCAGTTCTTAGCAGAGGAATTAGGCGTTACAAGACAAGTTATAGTAAAAGATATTGCAATTACAAGAGCAGAGGGAGTAAATATAATTGCAACGCCAGAGGGCTATTTAATACCTAATGAAGAAAGTAATTATGTAAGACGAGTAATAGCTGTATCCCATAGTAGAGATGATATATTTAATGAGCTTGAATGTATTGTTAAATTTGGTGGAGTAGTAGAGGATGTAACAGTAGAACACTCTTTATACGGCGAAATAAGAGCAATGCTAATGATAAAAACCCTTATGGACATTGAAAAATTTACAAAGAAATTCAAAGAACTTAATGCAGAGCCCTTATCCGCTTTAACTAAAGGAGTACATTTGCATACTATAAAAGCAGATAATGAGGAAATTATAGAGTGTATTATAAAAGCACTAAAAGATATGAATTATTTGATTTGTGATTAATGTACCTGTAGATAATATTATTTAAATTAACCATAGAAGGAGTAAAAATCATGGAAAACGTTGCACTTTTAAAATGTGAGGAATATGATGTTGATTTAGTTGAAAAGAAGCTGCGACAGGGCTTTGAATTACTGGGTGGACATGAATTTTTAATGAATTTGATACCAAAGAATAGTAAGGTACTTTTAAAGCCTAATATGTTAAGTATTGAGAATAAAGAATCAATTGTAGTAACTCATTATGTTGTTTTTGAAGCGGCTATTAGAATTATAAGGGAATATTCTAATGATATCAGCTTTGGTGATTCACCTGGATTTGGAGATTCAAGAAAAGCTGCAGAACGCTCTGGCCTTATGGAAGTTGCTAATAGATATGGAGTTAAATTTGAAGATTTTAAAGAGTCAGTGCATGTTAAATTAGATAATTCTATTTTATGTAAATCTTGGAACATAGCTAAAGCTGCTTATGAGGCAGATGTTGTAATATCATTACCAAAACTTAAAACACATGCTATGGCATATTATACGGGTGCAATAAAAAATCAGTTTGGTTGTATACCTGGGACTCAAAAGGCAACTTGGCATACAAGAATGCCTGATGCAAACAATTTCTGCAAGATGCTACTAGATTTGAATACTGCAGTTGGAACCAATTTTGCTATTTTAGACGGTATAATCGCTATGCAAGGTAATGGACCTAAAAGTGGAGAGCCATATAAAATGAATACTTTAATTATGGGAGAGTCTTTAACTGCTGTAGATTCTACTGCAGTTAGGCTTATAGGCTATGATAACCCTTTAGATACACCAGTTTTAAAAGAGGCATATGATAGTAAATGGGGAGCAGTGCTACCTGGTGATATAAATATACTTGGTGAAGACGTGCAATCTATGAAAGCAAAAAATTATAAGCTTTGTAGAAAAGGAGGTAATTTCTATTTTATAAATCCAAGCGTAACAAATTTTTTAAGAGGAATGATAGCACCAAATCCAAGTCTTATTAAAGACAAATGCATAGGTTGTGGAAGGTGCAAGGAGGTATGTCCAGAGAAACCAGCGGCAATTGAAATGGTAACAAATGGAGACACACTAAATCCTAAATGGAACATGAATCAATGTATAAGATGCTTTTGCTGTCAGGAATTATGCCCAGTTGGTGCAATTGAAACTAAATATTCAAATTTAGGTAAATTACTATCAAAATTAGATAAGAGGTGATTCTTATGAAAAAATATAAGACCTTAGCTATCATAATAGGAATAATAGTAGTAATCTTAGCTTTTTTAGATAACATAGTTAATTTAGCTATAAATATACAGTGGTATAAGGAAGTAGGGTATTTATCAGTATACTTTACTAAATTAACATGGATTTTAAAGTTAATGGTACCAGTATTCATAGTGTGTTATATTGCAATATGGACATATTACAAATCATTTAAAAGTAGTATTATAAGATGGAAAAAAGTTGTTGAAGTGAATAAAAAGAGAGAAAATTTGGAACACAAAATTAGTATTTTAATAAATATTATAATTTCTTTTATAATATCTATAAGCTTTGCATCTAACTATTGGTATAAAATACTCCAGTTCGGAAATGCTACAAATTTTAACACGATAGACCCATTATTTAAAAAAGATATTTCTTTTTTTATTTTCAAACTTCCATTAATTGAATCATTATATATAACATTCATGACTATACTAATAGCGCTTGTAATTATTACGGTTATAACTTATCTTACACTAACTGCAAAGGACCATATAACACATATACATCCAGAAAATAAATTTTCTTTACTTAAAAAATTTAATAGTGGAATAACTAAATTTGCAGGAAGACAACTTGCCATAGTATCCTCATTAATATTATTACTATTATCTATGGGCTACTTAATAAAATCCTGGGAATTAGTATACTCGCCAAGAGGAATGGTTTTTGGAGCAAGCTATACAGATGTACATGTAACATTAAGGTTTTATCAAATAATAGCAGTAGCATCTTTTGTTGCAGCAATAATTACTTTTATAAGTCTTATAACACATAAAACAAAACCAATAATTGTATCTATTATTGTGATTGTTGCACTAATACTCGGAGAAAATTTAGCAGCAACTGGAGTTCAAAAATTTGCTGTTCAGTCAAATGAAAAAACTTTAGAAAAACCATATATTCAATATAATATAGATAGTACAAGAAAAGCTTTTAATATTGATAATATACAAGGAGTACCCTTTGAAATAGAGAATAATTTAACTAAAGAGGATATTAATTCAAACAAAGATACTATTGATAATATAAAAATCAACTCTTTTAAACCAGCATTAGAATTTTATAATCAATTTCAATATATGAGATTTTACTATGGCTTTAATGATTTAGATATTGACAGGTATAATATCAATGGAAAGTATACTCAAGTGTTTTTAGCACCAAGGGAAATTGATTTAGGGTCATTACAAGGCAACTCAAACACTTGGCAAAATAGACATCTTGTTTATACTCATGGATATGGTGTTGCTATGAGTAAAGTAAATTCCGTAACCAGTGAGGGACAACCAGACTTTGTGATTAATAATATCCCACTGGAGAATAAAACAGGTATAAAATTAGATAACCCTAGGATATATTTTGGTGAAAGTACCAATGATTACAGTATAGTTAATACAAAGATTGGAGAGTTAGATTACCCTAAGGGTGGAGAAAATCAGATGAACAACTACGCAGGAAAAGCTGGCATAAAAATGAACCTTGCAAACAAGATTTTATTTGCAATAAATAAAAAAAGCACTAAGTTTTTATTGTCCAATGATATAACTCCTAATAGTAAGATATTAATTGATAGGAATATTGTTGAAAGAGTAAAGAAAATTGCTCCATTTTTAACATATGATAGTGATCCATACATTGTAATAAATGAAGGAAAATTATTCTGGATTATAGATGCATATACATCTTCTAACAAATATCCATTTTCACAGCCACAAGAGGGCATAAACTATATTAGGAACTCAATTAAAGTTGTTATTGATGCAGTAGATGGAACCCCTAAATTTTATATAGTTGATAAAAAGGATCCTATAGCAAATAGTTATTTAAGTATATTCCCAAGTTTATTTAAGGATTCAGAGGCAATTCCTAGTGGTATAAAAGAACACTTTAGATATCCAGAAGATATTTATAATTTACAGTGTAATGTACTTGGAAGATACCACGTAACAGACCCAGGAGTATTTTATAATGGTGATGATGTTTGGTCAATAGCTACTAACCAAGTGAAGATTGAGGGTAAAAAAGAAATAAATGAGGCATCTTACTTAATAATGAAATTACCAAAGGAAAGCAAAGAAGAAATGGTTTTACTTGAATATTTTAACACTCAAGGGCGAGACAATATGGTAGCTTTACTTGGAGCAAGGATGGATGGAGATAATTATGGAAAAATGGTTTTATATAAATTTCCACCAAAACAAACAGTGTATAGTCCTGTACTATTTAAACAAAAGATGAATCAGGACACAATAATATCAAAAGAACTATCACTTTGGAATACACAAGGTTCAGAAGTTCAATTTGGAGAAACCACAATTATACCAATTAAAAACTCACTACTTTATGTAGAACCTATGTATTTGAGAGCTAAAGGGGAAAAAAGCATACCAGAAATGAAAAAAATTGTAGTGTCTTATGGTGATAAAATAATTTTAGCTAATGATATAGAGTCAGCGCTTCAGCAGATATTTGATTATACTGATAAAAATAATACATCAAAACCTGAAGATAAATCAAATCTAGATGTAAAAGCATTTGAAAATATAAAAATTGCTAAAGATTTATACAACAAGGCATTAGAAGCTCAAAAGAATGGTAATTGGGCTGAATATGGCACATTTATAAAACAATTAGGTGATACCTTAGATAAAATAGGTAAGTAAAATAAACTTAGGGCATATATACTTATATGTCCTTATTTTTATGGTATAATTTCATTTACTTATGGTAAAAGTGAATAAAATTCAATGAAAATTGTATAAAACAAAGGATTATAAAATATAATGTCGAATAAAATTATATATAGAGGCTATGGGAGTGTGAGGGTATGTTATGAAATATATAAATAATAATTTGAATGGGGATGGGGAAAATTCCTTATGTATAGGTACAGATGTTTTAAATATCGACAATTTACCTAAGATAATTAAAAAATATATTTCCGATGCTCTTATTAATGGAGAAAAAATTATATTTTTTACAGATGATATATGCTATAAAGATATTGAAAAGAATTTTAACAGCAATGAAGAGTTCATAAGGCATAATATAAATACAGGTAAATTTATAATAAAAACATATAATAGTACTGTCTTTGATTATGACTATAAAGAGTTTTTAGACATTATTGATATTATTTCTGTTGTTAAACAAAAATTGAGAATAATATGGGATTTTAAAAATGTAATTAAAAGAAATAAATTAGAAGCTGTAGTTAAGTGCGTTGAAAAAATAATAGAGTTTTCAAAAGCTAATGTTTCTAATATGGTTTACATAGATAATACCCACAACTTTAATAGATTATATAAATTTAGTAATTTATTTGAAATATTAAATATTATAGATAGAAATAAAGAAATGGAATTTAGGAATAAAGATGAAATAGAAAAAGCAATATGGATGCTTCAGTCTAATTCACAGTTAGAATATCAGAATAAAAATTTAGTTTTATTTAATGATGTTTTTTCAAATATACCTAAAAGTACAGATGAAAATGAATTCAAAAAAATTATAATGAGTAAAATTAAGGATGTATGTGAAATAGATTTTTGCATTTTACACAGTTCTCTTAAAGAGCAAGATAATATAATAGCTATGGATGGTTATTATGGAATAACTAAGAAGCATAAGTACTACTTAATTAATGACGCAGAAATAATTCAGTACATTAATAAATTCAATGAAATTGTATTAAATGAAAATGTAGATATATTATTGAATTTAAGTGAAATAAAGGACTCGAAATTAGCAGCTAAATTCAAATTAATAGGTATAGTAAGTTATATGGCTATTGCTGTAGAGTATTATGATATGGCTAAAGGGGTAATATGGATAGGCACATATGAAAATAATAGAGAGTTATCTAAAAATAGCATAGAACACTTAAAATCAATATGTAAAACAGCCTTTTATTTAATTCAGGAGCAAAAAAGATTTTCTGATATGCAAAATAGATTAATACAAAACGAAAAACTAAAAGCTATGGGTGAAATGGCTGCAGGAATAACTCATGATATTAATAATATACTTACACCAATTTTAGGATCTGTTCAACTTTTAAAGGATACAATTCAGGAAAAGAAAAATTTTAAATTACTTAGTATTATTGAAATTTGTGCTTATGATGGAATGAATATAACAAAGAAAGTTAAAAGATTAACAAAGAAATATAATGATGATGATATTCAGACATTTAGCATAGACAGTGCAATAATAGACGCAATAGATTTAACTAAAAGTAAGTGGTTAACAGAAAGTGTTTTTAAAGGGATAAAAATAGACATAATTAAATCATTAAAATCTAAAGAAACAGTACAAGGAAATATAACAGAAATAAGAGAGGTATTTATAAACATAATAGCAAATGCTATAGATGCTATGCCAAAAGGTGGCACAATAGAGGTAATTACAAAAAACAAGGACAGTATGGTTATTATAGAAATAAGAGATAATGGAATGGGGATGAATAGTGAAATTCAAAAGCGAATATTTGAACCATTCTTCACAACCAAAGGTAATAATGGTTCAGGGCTTGGATTAAGTATTTCTTATAATATAATACTTTCACATAGTGGAAGCATGAAAATTGAAAGTGAAGAAAATGTAGGAACCTCTTTTATTGTTAAATTACCTATATGTGAAAATATAATTAAAAAAGAAGATGAAATATCAAGGGATGTAATAGATTTTCAAGGGAATGTTCTTGTTATTGATGATCAAGAACAAATAAGAAATGTTGTTGCTAGTATGATAAAGTCAATTGCAAAATGTAAAATAAAAACTTGTGGATGTGAAAATTTAGATTCAGAGTTAAAAAGGAGAAAATATGATATAATTGTTTGTGATTTTACTATGCCGACTATTAATGGATTACAAGTCGCGCAAAAAATTAAAGAAATAAATAAGCAAATATATTTTTGTATGATGACAGGTTGGGTGGGCTCTTTCGATGATCAAGAAATGAATAATGTTGATTTTGTTTTAAATAAGCCCATAAATAAAGATAGTTTAAAGCAAATGTTTTCTGATTATAATACAAGAAATTAAATTTTTTTTACACATATTGTACCTCTTCTTAAAAAAAAGGATATAATAACAAAGTAAAGTAAAAAAGTTTTGTTTTATTGTGGAGGGTTACGATGGATTATGATGTACTTATTCTTGGCGGAGGTATAATAGGCTGTGCAGTGGCTTATGAAATCTCAAAATATAATCTTAATATAGCTGTAATTGAAAAAGATTATGATATAGCTGATGATGTAGCTTTAATAAACACTGCTATGATATACGATGGTGTTGAAAGTGAAGATACTTTAACTTCAAAGCTTGAACGTATGGGAAATAAAATGATGGATACTATAACCGCTAAATTTAATGTTCCTTTTAAAAGGTGTGGTTCCCTAATAATTGCTCAAACTGATGAAGAGGCTGCAATGATTGAAAAGACATATAAAAGAGCAATAGATAGAGGAACAAAAGACGTATTAATTTTAGAATCTAAATACATATATGAAATGGAACCAAATTTAAACGTTCATATAAAAAAAGGACTATATTCTAAAAATACTGGTGTGGTCTGCCCATTTGATTTGGCCCTGGCTTATGGAGAAGTAGCTTTTGATAATGGGGTTAAGTTTAGATTAGAAGAAGAGGTTATAGACATCCAAGAGATATCAAAAGGTTTTAGAGTTATTACTAATAAAAACAAATTTACTTGCAAAATGGTAATAAATACAACTCCTTCAGAGAATTATAGTATAGTAAATGAAAAAAAACTTGATGTAAATAATAAAGAAGGAATATTAAAATATATATTGTTAGATAACAATGAAAATCAAAGATTTTCTCATGCATTGTTTATGTTTAATGCTAAAGGTGAAAGAATTTACACATTGCCAACCATGGAGGGAGATACTGTAGCTGCTATTAGTACAAGAGAAAATGTTAGTTATGATGAAGTAGTAGATAGAGTATCTAAAATAACAAATGGTGTAGATAACATGGATGTTAAAATGTTTTTGGATTGGCCTTTTTTTGATGAGCCTATGGTAATCGATGATAGTGGCATTGATGATGGACTTATTCAAATTAAGGGAAAACACTATGGGCAGATAACAATGACTCCTGCTATAGCAAGTATTGTATGTGAGAGTGTAGTTAATAATATGCAATGTAAGCTAAAAAAAGATTTTAATGATAAGAGAAGAGAGTCCTATAAGTTTCGCGAAATGTCTGATGAAGAAAGAAAAAATATTATTAAGGTAGATAAAAAATATGGTAAAATAATATGTGCATGTGAAAAAGTAACTGAAGGGGAAATAGTGGACGCTATACGTAGACCTCTAGGTGCACGGACAGTCGAAGGTGTTAAAAGAAGAACTGGTGCTGCCTTTGGAAATTGTCAAGGATCGCATTGTTTAAATAAAATTGTTTCTATTTTAGCAAGAGAAACCAATAAAAAAATAACAGAAATAGTTAAGGACTCAAAAAATTCTAATATTGTACTATATAGAATAAAAGAATTTGATAGTATGTAGGAGAGGAGTTTATTTGATAGAAGAAACTGTTGGTATTTTAAATGAAAATGACGCAATATTAACAACTTTGGTTAGGATAAAAGGTTCTAATTTATGTAATGTACTTCCAGTAAAAAGTAGCAAGCCTATTAATAAGAATTTATGGATTGAATGCTCAAAAGCATTAAGTAGAATACATGTAGGTCCACCTTTAAAAATAGGGGATGTAGTATGTAAGAATATACTTAATACTGGAGTTGATATTATCTGTACAAAAAATATTGAAGTAAATAATACTGAAATAGATAATTAAAAACAGGGAGGCATATTTATGTTAGATTTAAAAAGAATAAGAAATAATCCTGAAGAGATAAAAGAATTAATGGCAGATAGAGGGGAAAATTTTGATATATCCATAATTGATGAAGTTGTAGCTCTTGATAAAAGAAGAAGAGATATATTAATGGAGGTTGAAGAATTAAAAAACAGAAGAAATACTCAATCTGCACTAATACCAAAACTTAAAAAAAGTGGTGAAAATGTAGATGAAATAATGGGTGAAATGAAAAAACTTTCAGATGAAATTAAAAATTTCGATATAGAGCTATCTTTGGTGGATGAAAAAATTAAAAATATTATGTTAAGAATTCCAAATATTCCTAATGAAAATGTACCAGAAGGTAATACAGAGGAAGATAATGTTGAAGTAAGAAGATGGGGACAGCCAAAAGACTTCAAATTTGAAATTAAAGCTCATTGGGATTTAGGAATAGACAATGATATTTTAGATTTTGAAAGAGGTGGAAAGATTACAGGTTCAAGATTTACAGTATATAAAGGCCTCGGAGCAAGACTTGAAAGAGCACTAATAAGTTACTTTTTAGATTGCCATGTAGATAAAAATGGATATACTGAAATATTACCTCCATATATGGTTAATAGGCAAAGTATGATAGGAACGGGTCAATTACCTAAATTCGAAGAAGATGCCTTTAAAGTGGCTAATACAGACTATTTTTTAATACCTACAGCTGAGGTGCCAGTTACAAACATTTATAGAGATGAGATATTAAATGGGCAAGATTTACCTATAATGCATGTTGCCTATAGTGCATGTTTTAGATCGGAAGCGGGTTCAGCAGGAAGAGATACTAGAGGACTTATAAGGCAACATCAATTTAATAAAGTGGAACTTCTTAAATTTACAAAGCCTGAGGACTCTTATGCAGAACTTGAAAAATTGCTGGTAGATGCTGAGTCAGTATTACAAGGACTTGAGCTACCTTATAGAATAGTTAAAATATGTAAAGGTGATTTAGGATTTACAGCATCATTTAAATATGATATTGAAGTTTGGATGCCAAGTTATAATAAGTATGTTGAAATATCAAGCTGTAGTAATTTTGAGGACTACCAAGCTAGACGCGCAAATATAAGGTACAAAGATGATAAAAAAGATAAGCCTAAGTATATTCATACACTAAATGGATCCGGAGTAGCCGTAGGAAGAGCCTTAGCTGCAGTACTTGAAAATTATCAAAATGAAGATGGATCAGTAACTATTCCAGAATCAATAGTGAAATATATGGGCGAAAAAACTATAATTTCAAAATAAATTGTTAATTTAATAAAAATATCATAGTATAAATTGATAACTTCAATAATTATAACTTAGGTATCTTATAAAACATGATTAGTCTATTTTTTGGAAGAAGCCTAAGTTGCTTATTTATTGTAAAATAAACATTTGCTTATAGATATTAAAAAACAAACCACAATTAGGTTGACAGAGAATATTTATGCTGATATAATAAAACTTGTCGCTAAGACATGGAGGAATGGTCGAGTTGGTTTAAGGCACCAGTCTTGAAAACTGGCGTACGTGTGAGCGTACCGTGGGTTCGAACCCCACTTCCTCCTCCATTTTTTTTATAATCATATAAAAACAAGGCCGTGGAGAAATACTCAAGTGGCTAAAGAGGCGCCCCTGCTAAGGGTGTAGACTGGGTAACCGGTGCGAGGGTTCAAATCCCTCTTTCTCCGCCAGAAACATCTAACATTTGTTAGGTGTTTTATTATTTTTAGATGCAAATAACAATAAAGTATAACAAATACATTGACATGCTATATTTATGCTGATATAATAAAACTTGTCGTGGACATGGAGGAATGGTCGAGTTGGTTTAAGGCACCAGTCTTGAAAACTGGCGTACGTGTGAGCGTACCGTGGGTTCGAACCCCACTTCCTCCTCCATTTTTTTTATAATCACATAAAAACAAGGCCGTGGAGAAATACTCAAGTGGCTAAAGAGGCGCCCCTGCTAAGGGTGTAGACTGGGTAACCGGTGCGAGGGTTCAAATCCCTCTTTCTCCGCCAGAAACATCTAACGTTTGTTAGGTGTTTTTTTATTTTTACATTTAAAATCGAGCCTATTAAAATTGTAATAAATTCACCGTTAATTGAATTAAAGCTAAGAAAAAGGTATAATTATTATATTAAAACAATATTAATATAATATTAACGCAATAGGTAAGGAGAATATATGCTAAAAGGTAATAAAGTATTATTGAGAAGTGTCGAGAGACGAGATTTAAATATATTTTATGATATTTGGTGTGATGAAGAGGTTAGAAAACTTGATGGTAACTTTGTATTACCTCCATCTAAGGAGGATATATTAAATAATTTTAATAAGTTTGTTAATATTGATAAAAAATATATCAGCATTGTGAATGAAAAAGGAGTAGTTGTAGGATACATAACTCATAAAGAAATTAGTGGATGCAAGAATGTGTATGTATTAGGTATAGCTATAGGTCAAAACTTCTGGAATAGAGGATATGGACAAGACTCTATAAAGGTTTTGTTAAAATATTTATTTATGGATATGGCTGCACATAGAGTAGAATTAGAAGTATTAGATTTTAATTTAAGAGCTATTCAGTGCTATAAAAAATGTGGTTTTATAGAAGAAGGAAAGAAAAGAAAGACTTGCTTTTCCTATGGAAATTATAGGGATATAATTATTATGGGAATTCTTAGAGATGAATTTATAAGTGGTAGTTTATAAATAAATCTTTACTCTTAATGTATAATATGTTAGTATTGTAATGATGTTTATGCGTTGGTAGCTCAGTTGGATAGAGTAGCTGGCTACGAACCAGTTGGTCGCAGGTTCGACTCCTGTCCGACGCACCACTAAAGCCTTACAAACACTTAGTTTGTAGGGTTTTTATTTTACCCTAAAATATAGTTTTGCCCTCTTTTTTGCCCCTTATTGGTTTTTATACATAAAAAAATGAGGGCTATTTTACCCCCATTAATTGATATAAATCATTTAATTTTTGTGACGCTCTATCTAGATCTATGGCTTTCCAAGCAAGGGCAAAAGTTCTCTTTGTCTTAAACCAGTTAGGTTAAATATCTATATTCAAATGAACATAGCTTATATCTAAAACATTAAATTCAAAAATCTTTAAGACGCTGTAGTATTAATTAATAATAATAAAATGCTAAATGAAAAAATTGTATATGTCACAATATAGTGGTTTTTGTCTATAGAATTAAACTATAATTTGAAGGTTATTTAATATTTATGACGAAAGAAATAAATAGATAAAATAAAAAATTAAGATTAGCGTAAGTTACATGGTGTTAAAAGGCAAATTACTAACAAAACCTAATAAGTTTTTTAAAGATGGGATAAAATTTAAGATAATTTAAGAAAATTAAAGGAGGGTTAGTTCACATGAGTGCAATCAGTGATTTAATAAAGGCATTACCTTGGGAAAAGCTTAGTGAAAAGGTTATTATAATTCTTGCTTCAATCATTTTATTTAGTGTAATTATATTTTTTTACTTAAAGTATAAAGAAAAAAGAATTATAATAGGAAAAGCGAAAATTGAGGCAGCAATAACTGGCATTAAAGAATGTAATAAAACAAAACAGAAAGAGATTGATAAGTTTGATAATAAAATTGAGATAGACTTAAAAAGAGATTTAGAAATTGAAGAGGTAATAATGGGGAATATAGAGGGCGATGGTAATGCTAACGTCAAAATAGTAGTTCAAGATGGATCAAAAATAAAAAAATCTAGGATAGGTAATATAAATGGTTGAGAATAATTATAATGTACAAATTTTAATTGGAGAAAATGCAGATATTGATGGTTCTAATCTTGGAAATATCAATATAACGAATCAAGAAAAGACATTAACTCAAATTTTAATTGAAGCATATAACGAAGTAATATCAGAGATGAACTTAATACAAGTACAAAGTATAAAAAGAACATTATTAATGATTTTAGATAATATTAAAGAGTATTATGGCAACAATATAAAACATTTAGAGATAATATTGGAACAAGTGAATTGCAAACTCGAAAAATCTCAAGCTAAGAATACTGCAACTTTAGTTAAATTACTTAGCTTTTTAGTGATGGTTAGCTATACTAATAATGCTATAACTATTCCTAATACATCCGGGGGCCATATGAAAATAAATGAAAAGAATAATTGGTTTTTTAATGCTGCAGGTTTTAGTGAAATTAGTTTATCTAAACACATATCTAAAATTACAGATTATATTTCTCGAACACCTACCTGTAACATTAATAATGGTAATTGTTATATTGCGATGCTCTTAAATTATAAAGAAGTTGATTATTGCAAGAATTGCGAAAAGGGTTTATTAAAGGATGAATATATAAGGATATTACCTAACATAATTGACTCAGATAGTAATTGGCAAGATGATTTTTTTGACTTAAGAACTAATAAAAATTTGATATTAAAATGTGGAAAATGCACATCAACTATTAGTAAATATGAGTTTGCTAAAGAAATTCTGGAGGATATTTAAATGAATATAGAAGTTGAAGAACTAAAAAAATTTAATATTGGGGAAAAAATAAGCATTGCAGAGAAAGATGAGAAAGATTTCGATGAAATACTTTTATCTGATCGAAGTCTTACTGTAATAAAAAGATATAGTGATAAGACTGCATTTGAGGATAATTGGAAAGAAACTGTACATTTTACAGCAGGATATATTCAAAACAATTTAGAAAAGTTAGGATTTAATCAAGTTCTTGCTTGGGATATATACATATTATATCTAATTAATTTTGATTTAGATTCAAATCTTATAAGTCTAATTGAAAAAGACAAGTATTGCTGTAAAAAATATGTAATAAACACAGATGGTTATTCAGATGAATACAAAGCTATTTCTTCAAAAATCCCTTTATTTGCTTCATTCAATGATAATTTAGTAGAAGATCAAACTAGTTTTAATGACAGTGATGTAAAAAATAAGATAGTAGAAGGTAATGATTCCATAGTTGCTCAGTATTTCAAAAAGATAGATTTCGTAGATGATGATATGAAGTGCGATAAATTATTAGAAATCTTAAAGGGGTTATATATAAATGAAAAAAATAAAGAAAATTCAATTTAAGAACTTCAGGGTTTATAGAGATTTTGAATTTGTTATAAATACAGATAAAAATATTGTATTATTGTATGGAAACAATGGATTTGGGAAAACATCATTTTTTGATGGAATAGAATGGGGACTTACAGGTAAACTTGAGAGATATAGCGGATCATCAAAAGAAAAGAATGAATATCCGATTTTGAAAAATTATTTATCAGAAAAGAATGAAAAGGGATATGTAAATATTGAATTAAGCGATGAAACTTGTATTAAAAGAGAAATAAATTCTAAAAATTCATCTGACTATAATGAAGGTTCTTTGATGCTGGATAATGACACTTTTAATGAAATTACAACAAAAGAAGCTTTTAAAGATAAAGTTGATTTCTGTGATAGCTTTAATTTTTCACATTTACTTTCGCAGGAATTATTAAATAACTTTATAAGAGGGACAAAAGATACAGATAGGTATAAAGCAATTGTGAGAATTTTCAGGTTAGAAAGATATGAAAAATTTAATCCTCATCTAAAGATGATGAAAGATAAAATTGATGAAAGATTGAACAAAATTAATAAAAGTATAGTTATAATAAATAATAAAATAGAGATTGAAAAGGTTAAGTCAAGCAAAATAGAAATAGATCCAACTATAAAAATGAAGGAAATAAAGCTACTTTTAGAGGAAGTTAATTTTAATAATATCAATCAGATTGATAATGATTTATTAGAAAAAGTATCTAAGTATTGTCAGAAAGAGAAAATTGAATTAGAGAAAAATTTAGATAATATAAATCAAAACATTGAAGAATTTAATTATCTAAGTGAAAACTTTAATGAAAAAGAAGAATTAAATAATCTATTAAATTTAAAAAAGAAATTATTACAAGCCTGTAACAGTAACATTGAATTAATTGAGTATTATAATAGTTTGAGCTACATAAATAGCAACTTTAAAATATATCATGATTACATAAATAATAAAGATTTATATAATAATACTTTAGTTAAGTACAAAGAATTTAAAATTAATTTACTAAACAATCCGCTCTTCGTAGATACGAAATTTGATTCTAATTTAAGATATATACAGGATTTAGATCAAAAGTATAAAACTATTATTGAAAAGTATAATGCTACAAAGAAAAGTAAAGGCGAAATAGAGCAGGAAATAATAGTGCTTGAAATACAACTAAAAGAAAAGTATGGTCTAGAAAAGAAATTAATAATGATTGCAAAAGATTTTTTAAAGGAAAATTTGAACCTTAAGAATTGTCCGGTTTGTCAAAATAATTTTAATTTAAGTGATACTCTGGATCTATTAGAATCTAGATTAACGACAGAGTATTTACCACATTTTAATGAATTAATAGATGAAATAGAAGAAAAGAGGAAAATTAATACTCAAAATAAGGATTCTATTGAGGAGGTAGAATTACAACTTAAAAATATAATAATTAGTATTAAGGAAAGCATTTTGAATAAAAAGATAGACTATGAAGCACAAGTAAAGAAAATTAATGAGAAAATTGAAGTTGTAAATAAGATTCTAAGTAAAGCAACTTTGTATAATTTATCGATAGATGAGGATTTTACTAAGAGTGAAGGTATAAGAATAGAAAATATAATTATGAGCGGTAAACTCAATGAGGATATCAATTATTATTATTTATTAAAACAGGAAATAAATAAAAATATTATTTCTTTAGAAGATGATATGAAAAAGTATTTGAATATAAAGATAAAACATAATATAGAAGACATAACTGAAATTAAGCTAATTATAGAGCGAAATAAAGATGAATTTACAAAGATGTCAGAGCTAGTTACAAAGTTTACAAAGATTATTCTTGTCGGAAATGAGTTATTGGAAAACATTAAGAATACATCAACAAAAGAATTTATAGATAGATTAATCAGTGAAAGAAGTGTTTTAAACAGTGAAATAGTTGCATTTAGTACAATTAAAATCCAATACGAAGATATTCTAAAATCAGTAAGAAAAGTGATTGAAAATGAAACAAAGAATACGCTTAATAAATATTTAAAAAGTATTAGAAAAATTTATTCTTATCTCAATCCCCACTTATACTTGAATTCTTTTGATATAAAGATTGATGATGCTAATCCACAAAACAATAGATTAGTTTTTGAAGTATCTAATGATAAGAATAAAAAAGTAAATCCTTCATATATATTTAGTTCAGCACAAAACAATGTTTTGGGATTAAGTATTTTTTTAAGCTTTGCATTCTTTCAGGATTGGAGCAATTTGAACTTTGTATGCCTCGATGACCCTATACAAAATATGGATGATATAAATGTCTTTAATTTCATTGATATAATTAGATCTCTAATAAAAGATACAGATAAGCAAATATATATTTCAACACATGATGATAGAGTATATAATTTTATGCTTAAAAAATTTAGAGGTAATGTACAAGCTTTTAAATTTACTAAATATGGTGAGGTTGTAGAAGAAATAGAAAACATATAAAAACATACGGGATATAGTAATCCCAGTTGGTCGAAGGTTCAACTTGTAAATGGCAAGTACTTTCCGTGAAATTTAGGAAAATAATTTCCTTGAATAATTCCCAGTTAATAATTACCAATTATTCATCCATTCATCATCGATTGTCTATGTTCCAATCTATAACTCTTGCCA
>Ga0209123_1002084_pt1 | contig 17814 bp, 11 predicted proteins | sample BarGraIncu00431A_FD_184500 | JGI IMG/M metagenome (GOLD analysis project Ga0209123, IMG submission 184500) | Arctic peat soil microbial communities from Barrow, Alaska, USA - Barrow Graham LP Incubations 004-31A (SPAdes) (version 2) | ecosystem: Environmental > Terrestrial > Soil > Wetlands >... | reverse complement strand
AGTGATTTATGTCGAAATGTGCAAATTTTAAATAAACTTAATTCATTAAATATCAGATATTTAATGTTATTTAATAATAATATATAACAACTGATTATCAAGCATTTAGATCCTCCGAAATGTGAGTAAATAATAGGTCACGAGGGATCGGGACAGGCAGGGATAAATACTACTTTCCTGATTTATTTTCTATATAAGCACAATAGTGACTTATCATTGAATTCCTATAATCCACTCTATGGTATAAGATCTGTATCTGTACTATATAAGTACTAAAATGGCATTTTTAGTACTTATATAGTACAGATACAGATCTTATACCATAGAGTGGATTATAGGTTTCATGCGTGCGGTTGTAAATTTGATCGCGAGAACTCAGGAGGATGAAAAGAATAAAGGAAAAATGTTTTCTCCAGACAGTCGGTATTAATCCATATTTAATCCGTCTCAGGTTTTAGGGATTTAAATTCAAATTCTATTTTATTGATCCCGAGTACTCGGGATAAGGAAAAGCGACATTATGTTGGTCATATAACTTAAATTCACTTTATGACTTTCTTTATTCTGAATTGATGTCTCCGGGTACAATAAAATTAGTACTTTAGCCTTTTGAAAATATGTTCTCTTTCACTGTCTAATGATACTATCAAAGCTTAAAATAAACTATTTCCCGGAATTAAAAGCCTTACTTATCGGTAGGGCAAAACCTTCTATGGTTTCTGTAAATTTAACAGAAAAGTGTAACCAAAAATGCATCTATTGCGAAATTGGGATAAACTCTTCTTCTCAGCATGCCGATCGTTTAACCAAAGAAGATCTATATTGGATTATTGACCAAATGTACATTCACAAACTAACACGATTGTCGTTGTGCGGAGGTGAACCCTTTTTATTTTCTGGTATAGTTGATGTTGTTGCTTATGCCTGGAAAAACAATATTAGATGCAATATTACATCTAATGGAATGATTGTTGGCGAATTGACCGAGGGCGAATTAAGAATTCTAAAAGATTGTAAAACTGCAATTAATATATCTGTTGACTCATTCGAAGACTCCATTCAAATTAAAACACGGGGTGTGAAACTTGCATTAACCAATGCGCTTCATTCTATTTTACGACTACGGCAAATGGGTATTCCTGTTACTGTTTTATCAGCTATTTCAAAATATAATTATCATGATTTATATAATTCATTTATAAAGGCCTATGAATATGGTATTGATCAGGTTTTGTATCAGCCGATTATCTATTATCCAAATTTTCCTGATCGGCAGGTAATTGAAAACAAATCCCAATTAAATGTTGAAATTGAAAATGTTGAACTATTGATAGATCAATTAGAAAAGATCACCAAATTTGAAAGAAAGCATAAAATAAATACAAATGTTTATAGAATTATTCCTTGGATAAGATGTTATATAAGAGTCGCTGCCGGTTTAACAAACAGATTTTTTTTCAACGAACTTCTTAATAAATTTTATTGTAGAGAAGTTTATGCTATCATTGACATTGATTATAATGGTGGAATACAACCGTGTGGATTATTAAAAGCAGAGATCAATATTCATAACAACAAAGAGTTTGGTTTATTGGATTTGTGGTCAGAAGCAACTGAAAATCTAAAGAACGACTTATCTAAAAACAGGTATCCCGATTGTTGCAATGGTTGTTGCCATAAATTCAGTAAAAATATGTTATTTTCAATTGCTAAATATCCAATAGCGAACAGAACTACCTTGGTGAAAGTACTTCTCCTTCTATTTATAAGAGTAGTATCCAGATTAAAGAAAAAGTTATTTATAAAAAATAAATGAGAACAGTATTGGTTACAGGGGCAAATAGAGGAATAGGTTTTGAAATTTGCAGGCAATTAGATGAATTGGGTTTTCAAGTGATCCTTACATCAAGAAATTTGGAAAAAGGATTAAAGGCGGCCGAGTCATTAAGCAAAAATGTAATCGTCAAACAGCTTGATGTAACTAATGATGAAAGCATTGCGAAACTTCTTAAGTTTGTGAATTTGGAAATTGGAAAACTTGATGTTTTAATTAACAATGCAGGCTTGGGGAATGCAAGTCAGAATAATCCAGTAATTTCAGGGATAAAAAGTAAATTGCATAAGAATTTCAACGGTCTTTATCAATTGGTAAAAATGGCCAGCCCTCTACTTAAGAAAGTTGGCGCCATTTCTCAAAGCCCAGGAGTGGGATCTGTTTTATTGAATGATGTAAAGACAATTATGGATACGAATTTTTATGGCCCATGGAGAATGATACAGGTATTTGCTCCATTATTAACAAAAAGTGACGATGGGCGAATAATAAATATTAGCAGTGGAATGGGTGAATTGAAATCATTAACCGGGTTATATCCCGGTTACAGCTTGTCAAAAGCCTCGCTAAATGCATTAACAATTATGTTTTCAAATGAATTAAAAGGTTCCTCAGTCAAGGTAAACGCCATGTGTCCCGGTTGGGTAAAAACAGATATGGGAGGACCCGATGCTCCAAAGTCAGTTATGGAAGGGGCTGATACAGCCGTTTGGCTTATAACTGAACAGCAAATTCCAACGGGAAAGTTTTTCAAGGATAGACAAGAAATAAGTTGGTAATAGAAAATCATTACGAAATAAGTATTTAAAAAATTGTATGCTGAAAATCGGTTTAATTTTTCCAAATAAAGACAGAAGGTATAAAACAATCCATTTAGGCCTGGCTTATTTGGCCGCTTATGCAAGGGAGCAACACGACGATCTGTATTTTGAAGTACTGGATACACGGGTAGCAACTACGAAAGAAACAAAAAGGTTCTTTAATACTACCTTTGATTTAATTGGGATTACAGTTTTTTCTCCTGTATATTTTGAGGTGAAAAGTATTTATAACCGAATAAGAAAAAATACCAATATGATACCTGTTGTTCTTGGTGGTCCTTATGTAACAACAATAATGGGAACTATTTTTGATGAAACACCTGCTGAATTTGCAGTTTATGGTGAAGGTGAAGTTACTTTTTCACAATTAATATCCTATTTTAAGGGCACCCAACAGCTTGAAAACATCAATGGTCTGATGTATAAAAATAGCGCAGGGAGCATCATAATCAATCCGGCTCGGGAAAAAATAACAGATTTGAACACCCTTCCCCGCCCTGCTTATGATATTTTTCCTATGAACCGATATCCCTTGCACCGATTAGTTACTAGCCGGGGTTGTCCTTTTTCATGCGCATGGTGTAATTCAAGCTCGATATGGGGCAAGGGATACAGATTGATGGATGCAAAGAAAATGATTTCAGAAGTTGAATTCCTTATCTCATCCTATGGTAAAAAGATTTTTGTTTTTGGTGACAATAGCTTCAATGCTGAATTAAAAAGGGTTGATGAGTTTTGTGATCTGCTTATTCAGAAAAATATTAAAATCCTTTGGTCTGTTTCTCTTCGTGCAGATATAATGACTCAGGAAATTGCCTATAAAATGAAGAAGTCCGGTTGCTATAATGTTTCGATAGGGATTGAATCTGCAAATAATTTTATATTATCAAAAATTGGTAAAGGAACAACAATTGAAAAAATATCAGAAGGTATTAAAATGCTCAAAGAGGCTGGTATTGAAATTATGTCCCAGTATGTAATTGGTAGTCCATTTGAAACACTTCAAACAGTTAAGGAATCGATATCCTATGCTAAAACTTCAGGATGTGACTATTCAAACTTCTATACTGTATTACCTTTTAAGGGTACAACCCAATGGGATTATGTATTGCAACATGGTACTATTTATACTAAAAATATTCATGATTTTCATTCCATCAACCCGAGGATTGTTTTTGAAACGCCGGAGTTTACTTATAGTGAAAGATTAGAAGCCATCAAACTTGTTGAGAAGGAAGGTTTCTATAGCAATATAGATACGAAGAATTGGTGGTTTGATTTTGCAAAAGACGTTTCTCAAAAGATTCAAAGTCTTATACCCAAAAGCACAGGTGATCGCATTTATATGTTTTTAAAATCTATTTACCGGATGAAAATCATTAAGAAAAATAATATTTAACGATTAAACAATAACACATCTTGATAATTCTTTTATTAATAACGCTATCTTTCATCCTGTTGTATCTGATTTATCCATTTTGGTTAATTCTGAATTCAGAAATTCAACAGGAGGACGAAAATGAGTGTGCAGAAATTGAACAGGTGTCATTGATCTATTTGTCACAAAACGGAGAAGACTTTCTTGAAAATAAAATTAACTTTTTATTGAAAGAATTATCTGCCTTCCGGCAATCTGAACTTCTTGTAATAGATGATAATAGCACAGATAAAAGTCAGGAGATATTGAATAGTTTTAATAATGATATTAGAGTAATTCTGAAAAGTAAACAAAAAGGGATTCCTCATTCGATGAATCTTGGTGTACAAGAAGCAAAATATAAGTATATTGTTTTTTGTGATCAACGTCAGCGCTTATCAAATGATAGTATCAGACAACTTGTTGCCCCGCTCAAAAACAAGCAAGTTGGGGCTGTTTCTGCATGTATATCTCAACTTGACAATAAGAGAAATTTTTCTATTCTTAGGGCTCATGAAAACTTCATTAAATCGTGCGAAGGTAATACCGGAAATTTAATAGGTGTTTATGGCCCATTGTATGCGGTAAAAAAAGAGTGTTACGCTGTAATACCTGATTATATCATTTTGGATGACCTGTATCTTACTTTGAAAATTCTTAGAACCCATCAGGTTTGGTTCATTAAAGAATGTCAAATAACAGAAGAGGATACCAACCGGTTATACAATTACCAAAGAACAAAAAGATACTTAAAAGGTTTTTTACAATTAATCATTGAAAATGAATTGATTAACCAACTCACCAAAACACAAATCACAATGCTTTTTTGGCATAAATATCTCAGATTATTTATTCCGGTGCTTCTATTTATTGGATATGCAAGTTTTGGTTTTTTGAGTATCGGAAACACTGAGCATCTAATAGTATTTTTACTAATTACAGCAATAGGAATAATTTCCATACAACTCCATGCTTTAAATTTAAAGTTTATACTTATAGTTTGTATGCAAATTAATTTACTTTATTTGTGTGCTATTTCCGAATTATTCTTTATAGATTACTGTTACAGAAAACTAATTATCAAAGTTATAAATTACAGATTTTGAAGAGTTCGATAAATATAAAAAGATACAATAAGAGAATTCTGGTAACTAAACCTTTAACACCACCATTGGTTGAATTGATACCCTACCTGGTGGAGATATGGGAATCGGGTTTCCTTACAAACGGGGGATTGGTACATGAACAATTTGAGAAAGAATTAGCTAAATATTTAGGTATAGAGCATATTTGCCTGATTTCAAGTGGCACACTAGCTTTAATAATTGCATTGAAATCGCTGAATTTAAAGGGTGAAGTAATTACAACTCCCTTTACTCATGTGTCAACCGCTCAGGCAATTTATTGGAATAATCTCCAACCTGTTTTTGTCGATATCGATCCATCTGATTTAAATATCGATCCAATTGAAATTGAACGTGCAATTACTTCTGAAACAAGCGCTATTTTGCCTGTTCATGTATTTGGGAACCCATGCAAAGTGGAAGAAATTAACAAATTGGCACAGAAATATAATTTGAAGGTAATTTACGATGCTGCTCATTGTTTTGGGGTTGAGATGAAGGGTGACTCGATATGTAACTTTGGAGACTTGTCTATTTTGAGTTTTCATGCTACAAAGGTTTTTAATAGTATTGAAGGTGGGGCCATTATTTGTCACGACCTGCAAACGAAGAAGTATATCGATGCTTTAAAAAACAACGGAATTGATACAACCGGGCAATTGACGGGTTATGGCTTAAATGCAAAAATGAATGAAATTCAGGCTGCTTTTGGTGTTGTTCAGTTGAAACATGTAGATAGAGCAATCATCAACAGGAAGGCCGCATCAAAGAAATATCGTGAGCTTTTAAACGATTTAAAGGGGGTGACTCTGTTGAACGAAAAGGAATTTGTTAAGTACAACTATTCCTATTTCCCGATCATTATAAATTCCATTCAATTTGGATCAACGGTGGATGAAATTGTAACTTATTTAAAGACCAATAATGTCTATTCAAAAAGATATTTTCACCCTTTAATCAATGAATTTAAGGAATTTACCAATTGCAAAAGAGGTTTGATTCCTAATGCTGAAAATATTGCAGGAAATATAATTTGCTTACCTCTATCACACGAAATTTCAGCTGGAGAAATCGAATACATAGTAAGTTTGTTATTTCAAATGCACAGAAGCTGAATTGAAAATGATTCATCAAGATCAATGAAAATAAATAAAGCATGGAAACTCAAAACGACTGCTCAATTTATTTGGTATTAGAACATAAGTGATCTGTTAAGCAAGCTATTGTGTTTGTTACCTATCCAACTGCAAACAAAAAAAGTCATTAATGGATTGCTGAGATTGCTGAGATTGCCGAGATTGCTGAGATTGCCGATTTAGTATTTATTCAATTGACGGTGAAATGAGAAGAAGAGAAGATGAGAACTTGAACCCAATTCGTCAAATTCTCCCGATAGTCCCGATAGCTATCGGGATCAGGATTAAATTCGTGTAATTTGTAATTTCAGTGAGAAAGTATGAAAAAGAGAAACTTGCAATCTCGGCAATCTCGGCAATCTCAGCAATCTTATTGGATATTTGGACTGTTTCCTGTTTATTTTAGTCCTTTTTCGTTTTATCAACTTCCAGCATTGAAAGGGTGGAGATAACACCTCGAAAGGGTTCTGCAGGATTGCTGTTGTATAGATAATAGTAAATTATTTAAATAATAATTACTTTAATAACAGCTATGTCATTTCAAAAATTCAAAAAATAGAAGTCAGACAACTTAATTTCTTATTTCATATACGTTTTAATTATTCTCAAATCATCAAAATAGGCTGGTTGTTTACCTTGACTCCATAAGTAAACAGCAAATCTTTTCTTATCTAAACCTCCAGGGACCCAACAATTAATAATAAGATGGTTCCAACCTGAAGGTTCTTTTACATCAATATTGCTGCTCATGTAAAAATCAGTACCATTAGCAGCAATAATATATGCATTATTTTCAGGACAATAACACCAAGCGCTTACCTGAAGATATCTTAAACTATCAAGGTCATTAAATTTCAGTGAGGTATTATAGGGCCTTTCTGATGTAAGCATTAAACTGTGACTTCCACTATGCGATTTTTCAGTTGTTAAGTACATTATTGTGTCTGCTTTTTGTTCATTTGAAAAGAGCATTGTCCCTTTCGTCGAGTCAATCTTCTCGTAATCACAAAAAAGAGTATCCGAATGGCTAAACAGTTTTTGCAATTTAGATTCGTTCTTCGTGGATGATTCGTTTAACTTAAGAAGGAATACAGGAAATTCATTTGATACGATTTCCCATTTTGAATCAGAAAGATATTTATTTCTGTTTTGCTCGTTTATTTCATGTGATAGGATATAATTATCATCAAATACTGAAAAAACAATATATTCAGCATCTCTTACATCAGGAAACACATATCTAAATTGTCTTTGAGCCAGATGAGGGTAGAGGTAATTTGAAGCGCTTACTCTTGCCTTTGGCGGAATTTGATTCAACAATTTGTTGACTGCTTTAATATTAAAAGGGGCTTTAAAAAAGCTTTTGTCATAGATTGTAATTTTTGAAGAGACGATTTCCGAAGGTGCCCGATTGTTGTTGGGATTCAATTTATAAATAGTCATGGATATTGTAGCAATACATATTGCCATGGTAAGACCTATTTGTAAGGATCTGGATTTTAACGAAGACAGAACCAAGAAAACGGATAATGGCAACAGGGTGACAACTTCAATGCAATAATAGGAGCCAATTCCCCAACGAAAAGGTGAATCATTTAAAACCTTTTGTGCAATTATTGGAATAAACCATATTAAATATTGTGGTCTGAGAAATAATACGAAGCCTCCGGAAATGAGATACACCCAATAGAATTCTGCTTTAATTCCGTCGTTTACAGGGTCGGTGGTATGATTAATAAAAAACATTTTAATTGACTCAAACGGATTTTTTAAAATAAACGAGAGCGCCTCACCCGGAGTGGCCCCTAACGCCGAGTAATTAAAAAGTGAATATTTAGTATCGGGTAATTCAAATGATGGAATAAAAATCTTAAATAAAAGAATAAAGTAAACGATTGATAGGACAATGCCGATCAGACTATATTGAACTGCTTTCTTTTCTTTCCGGTGTTGGATAATCAGTACAATAAAAATAAAAATAAACCAAATTGGAATATTTTCTCTTGAAAACAGGGAAAGTACTAGAATGATTAATGAAATGGTATATCTCCTGGTCTCGAAATAATAAATAAAAATAGGAATAAAGCAAGCTGAAATGATTGCCAGGTTGACATCAGCCAAAAAAGCGGTATATCTACCTAAAAGAACAAAATAGTAGAACAATACACCTACACCCAACCAAAAATTGTCTGTTTTTAACTTTATTATTTTATATGAATACCATGCTCCAGCCAGTATAATGCAATTTTGAATAATTATTAAAGTATAGGTTTGCGTTAACCAGTTTAGCAGCCAATACACGGGAACAAAATACATGAGGGTAAACGAAAAATGATCTCGTAAGAAATTGCCGCTATATGTATAAATGGGGCTTAATTGAAAATGCGAATAATCCCAAAATGCAAAATTATAATTACCGTAATCGTAAGTGTAGGTTCTAAAATAATAATGGTTTAAGATACCCATCGTAAAAAGTATAATTCCAAATACAATTAGAACAAAAACAGGTAAATTTTTCTTTGAAAAGAGAGCTTTCATTTTTTGTATGAATGTTTGATTTGTAATTGGATATATAAGAAATAGATCCTGTTTATAAATACAAATTATTGCTTTGGATGACTTTGAATATAGTTATCCAACGAATAGATATTTATATTTTGGTATTGACCAATTTGATGTGTTAGAAAAGGTTTTAATTCTTCCAAAACACTTAACTGATTGTTTCTGATAATTAAATATTTACATCCATTCCTGATGCCTAATTCAACTCGTTGCGTGTCCGACATTTCATAATACATAGCTTTTGTATACCCTTTTTGATCCATTAGATAGAGGGATATATTAATACTTTCTTCAGCCAAACAAATTACTTTATCTGTACGTACAAAGCCAAGAGATCTTAAATAAGGTTGGATAGTTTCAAATGCCTTGTAATTATTGTTATAATCCCAATGATACCATTCTCTTAATTCTCTTTCAGGTTTACCTATAAATAAATCGGTGTCAATGTATTTACGGGAATCATATTTTAATCTGTTCTTTAAGGCGGTCTGAATAATTAATAAAACAAGGATTAATGATAATCCTATTTTAAATGCATTACTGTGAAATAACTTAGAATAATTACGTTTTAAAAACTCAAAGAATGTTAATAGGACTAATGGAATAAAGATCAATAGGTTTGTCAGATAATAATCATGGTAATCAAAAGCCTTAAACCATAGGATCATAAAAGCTAATACCCCTAAAAAACAGATGATACAAACACGCAATAAAAAACGATTTATTTTTCTGTAAAAAACCAACATTGAAATAAATAGCAATAAAATAGTCACAAGGGCATACCTATTAATATAGGAAGGCAATAAGGAACCATAAAGCTGACTAAAAACATATTTTCTTTTTTCTGTAGTAAGATCCCATATTGGGTAAATGTTTTGCAAAAAGAAGCCCTCGTTGGTATTCTTATGATTATAATAGCGTGCATACATATACCATGCGCCAATTAAAATCATGATACCAAAGAATCCTATGACTAAATTTTTAAATTTTACTTTGTCAATCTGTTTATAATTTAAAAGTAATTCAATAAATAATGCTCCTGTTATTGAAAAGAATATTAAGAGGGAGGAGATTTTTATTAATCCACCTAACAAGAAAAATACAAATGCGAACCATTTGGCTTTATTGTCAGATAATGAGATATATCGGTATAAATAATAAGCTCCTGAAAGGGCTAAACCAAAAGCAGGAGCATCTGCCAAAAAATTATCGGTATAATAGGCAAGTATAGGGGATGTAAAAAGAAACAGAGGAATGGCTATGGAGAAATAACTATCCTTAAGAATAGATTTTCCTAATCTATGAAGATTGAATAAACCAAGGAAAACAATTGCAATATTAATAAACCTGAAGATAGATTCGTGTTGTCCAAATATCTTCCAAAGTTGAGCAACTGTATAATAGATAATGGGGAATTCAGATACTGTTCTCCCCTGACCATCTCCCCCCAATCCATTGATGGCAGGTTCCCAAAATTTAAGGTTTTCCTTATAAAAATTAAGCGTAAATGAAAGACAATCGGCTTGTCTCCATGCATGTATAGAATATGGGGGATATGATAAAATACCTATATAGTTATACAACCAACTTATTATTAATAGAAGAAAAATAAACAGATAGCCTGTATTTATATTAACGTTTTTGAACATTGTATACTGATTTATGCTATTTTATAGTAAATTTTCATTTAAGTTATAAATCATCGATTTTCACAATGGTGTATGGCATTTCCTTGGAAAGATTAAAATACTTGTGATTTAAATTGTCGATGCTCCATTCTAACCAGAAATCTGCCCCCATAAATACATCTCTAGTCTCTGTATATTTGGTGACTTTACTAATATTATATGCCGGAAAGATGGTTTGAGTGGGAGTATTATCAGTTATTGAGCTTAATAATAAAGTCTCAAAAGAATAGGACCAACCAGAGTCGATGTGTTTTTGTAATTCACTTGCTTCTACAATAAATTTTCGGTTAGGCAGTTTTGCGGTCTTTGCCATTAGTTCCTGGTTAAATTGTGTTCTTTCGCGAAACACTTTCCCTTGTGTATAGATTCTGTTTAAGCTGACAACAATAACCAAGGATAAGAATGTTAATTTGAGGATTTTATGCTGTTTGTCGTTCTCAAGTAACTCGTGTAGCAAAGGAATTGATGTTAGCAAGGCAAGAGGCATAAATGACCTTTCTATTAACATTTCAGGAGAGTCTACATGATAAGTAAGTAGTGTTATTAATAAGAAAAAAACAGAAATGCCCAATTGCCATGAGAGTTTTAAATACTCTTTTTTGAGGATAAAATAAAAGATCAGAATAAATTGAAAAATTACTACCCAAAAATATAAACCAAAAATTCTTGTGATAAAGAAATTTGTACTATAGAAATTAGGCAAATCAAGAATAAGTGAAGGTGATTTTAATAACTCTGAAAAGAAATATCCTTCATAAGAATTCTCGTCTGTAAGCATAACTTTTGCCACTGCCATTCCAATTACCAACGCCAATAATGCATAAGGCATTATCGAGCGTAACTGTTTCTTGTCGATGGCACTATAGCCGATAATAAAAGCGAGGGGGTATAATGCAACAGGATGCGCCAGAAATGAAAGGATGATTACAGCGGATGCGAGCAGAATCTGAACCCAGGAAGAACGAAAATTAGGATATTGAAGTATTGCAAATAGTAAAACACAAAATACCAGGCTTTGTTGAGTTTCGGTTACTGGGAAAAAAAATGATTTACCAATACACATGATGAATGTCAAAATAACCGAAAGCCCGGCCGCAGTGTTTTTTAATGGCTTTATACAAAGCAGGAAAATGATGTAGTAAAGCGCAATAAAAGCTGCTGAGAAAGTAATGATAAGTAATTTCAGGCTAACACCCAGTTTTACTGCAAGTAATACTGGAAGTTCCGGGAGAATTGCTCCATATCTGAAGGCTTCCACATTAATCTTTTCAAAATGAATGATTTTAAAAAGCTGAAATGCTGAGTCAGCATACAGAATCCGTTCTTTAAAATAATAAACTGAAGCAATTAGCAAAATCAAAAATGACAAATGCCCCAAAGTAGTAAATACCCAATCGCTATTTCTTTTTGTAAAAATTGTATGTTTCATATCAAGCTCCTAAGACATTATAGAGGTTAGTTGTGGTAAGTAGTACCTTCGTTTAATAATCTGCATGTCATTAAATTTCCAATATAAGATATCAGTGATCCAAAAAAAAGCAAGGATAACAATAGCAATATGTTTTTTGGATCTGAAATTTCACGTTAGTTTTTAATTTTTGTTAAAGTAGTTATGCTCTTGTTACGCATATATTTTATTGAATAAAGCATCAAAATTGATAATTAAAGAAACATCTTATTCTTTAAAATTCCCCATTTCTGCAACCTGAATTGCAACGAAGTCTTTAACACTCCCATTCCATAAATTGAACTTGCTTTTATGCTAATGCTCGATGCATCATCAAAATATTTGGTGGGGCAGGTAATCTCAGCAATATCAAAACCGGCATACCATATCTGGGCAAGCATTTGGTTGTCGAATACAAAATTGTCGGAATTGGCGTTGTAATTCACTTTTTCAAGCAATTCTCTCGAAAATGCCCTGTATCCGGTATGGTATTCTGAAAGTTTGGCATTCAATAAAATATTCTCAAACAAGGTCAGCAACCGGTTGGCGATATATTTGTACCAGGGCATTCCCCCTGCCATAGCCCCTTTTCCTAAAATACGCGAACCTAGTACCACATGATACAAATCGTTTGCAATCAGGTGAGCCATCGAGGGTATTAACTTTGGGGTATATTGGTAATCAGGATGAAGCATAATTACGATATCGGCTCCTAACTCCAAAGCTTTGTTGTAGCACGATTTCTGGTTTCCACCATATCCTTTGTTTACTTCATGGCTGATAATGTGTTTGATCCCAAGCCTTTGGGCTTCTTTGATGGTTTCATCCTTGCTTTTATCATCTACCAATATTACCTCATCCACAATGTTGAAATCAATTTCGTTGTAAGTAATCTCGAGTGTTTTGGCAGCATTATAGGCCGGTAAAACTACTACAACCTTTTTATTGTTAATCATTTCTGTTTAATTTTTCGGTAAAGATAATTGGATTTCTATCAAACGAAAGGTTTGGAGGAAAGTATTTTGACATAAAACCTCTGAAAGGAGGTTAGAAATTTTCATCCAGAGTTAAAATTCTAATCAAAAAAGGCCATAAGGCAGACCAAACATATTGAGAGAATTAATTTCGCTGACCGTTAAAAAGAGAATGTTGAAAGGAGGATTTGCATCCTGTATCTGTTTTCTAAAATAAAACTAAAGCATCCATTTTTAAACTACATGGGTTACTTGCCACCAACCATTGTCAAAAGAATTAAAATAATATATGCTTAATATAAATGAATAATAAAATAAATACTTTACATTTGTTGGTCTATAAATAGATATAAAAACCTAAAATCATGAAAATTTTGGTATCAGTAAGCAAAATGAATACTAAATTGACAATTGTATTTATTTTACTTAACTTATTGGGATTTAGCAATATTTCTAATGCTCAAAATGTAAATATTCCTGACGCTATTTTCAAAGCCTTGTTGGTTGGCAATCCTCTTATAAACACAAACGGAGATGCAGAAATACAGGATACGGAAGCGATGGCTTTTGCTGGAACTATAGATGTACACTATCAAGAGATTTATGATTTAACCGGAATAGAGGCGTTCAGAAATCTTAAAGTATTGGACTGTTCTGAATGCAAATTAAGTAATTTGGAACTTTCAAGAAATACTTCTCTCATGATTTTAAACTGCATGATTAATTCTATAAAAAGTTTAAATGTTTCCGATTTGGTTCTTCTTACTGAATTAAATTGTGGTTACTGCCAGCTAGTTAACTTAGATATTTCTGCTAATACTACCCTAGTTAAATTGAATTGTTCTGCTAATAATTTAATAACCAATTTAGATGTTTCTAAAAATACATCACTTGAGGAATTGGGATGTTATAATAATTTATTAACCAGTTTAGATGTTTCTAAAAATACATCTCTTAAGTATTTGGATTGTAAATTTAATCCGTTAACCAGTTTAGATGTTTCTAAAAATAAATCTCTAAATTATTTGGATTGTGCATGGAATCATTTGACAAATTTAAATGTTTCGGCCAATACTGCTCTTAATGATTTGCGATGTTATTTAAATCAATTAGTTAGTTTAGATTTGTCTGCCAATCAAGCACTTAATACTTTGGAATGCAATAATAATTATCTAACCAGTTTAGATGTTTCTTCTAATGTCGCTCTTTGGACATTAAGTTGTGGAAACAATCAACTAACAAATTTAGATGTTTCTTCTAATGTTGCTCTTTGGGGATTAAGTTGTGAAAACAATCAACTAACAAGTTTAGATTTATCCGCCAATATTGTACTGACAGGATTGGACTGTACTAACAATTTATTAACGAACTTGAATGATAAGAATGGAAATAATCATAGTTGTAGATTTATTCGTGCTGAAAATAACCCTGGCTTAAAGTGTATACAAGTTGATAATGCACTCTATTCAAATGATAACTGGTCTTCTCGAATTGATCCATGGGCAACTTTCAATGAAACCTGTACTGTTGGTGTAGATAATATTTCGCAGACTGAAGTCAATATTTTCCCTAATCCAAGCAACGGAATTTTTACCATTAGTGGTTTGCCAATGGGGGCTCTATGCATAGATATTTATAATGTACTTGGAGAAATCGTTTATTCTAAAAACAGTACACAAACTGTATCTAACATTGATATTTCAAATTCACCAAAGGGAATGTACTTTGTTAAAATTAGTGATGGTATGAAAGTTCACACTACTAAAATTGAAATAAAATAGACTCTGGAACAATCACAGCTCTTAAGAAAATAACTTTATTTGGTCCGAAGAGGGCTCAGTATGAAGTCTCTTTAGCATTAAAACAGAATGATTTTTGTAATGATAATATGAAAAGACTAACATTATTATTGACTTTTTTATTGATATTTAGTTATATTAATGCTCAAAACTGGCAACCGGTAAGTCAAGGATTGAAATATAATTATGGATTCAGTAATAATAATTCATATATTTCAATATGGATTGATTCTACTAAGACAATAGCGAACGATACAATTCGTTATTTTAACAAAACGAGTAAAGTGGTCAAAGTAAATGAATATCAAAATTCACTTTACGTAAATCAAAATACTTTTCTACTTTCACAATTTTATATGAATCAGGATACTATTCGGTTTTATGATTCGAAATTCAAAACTACCTTTAAATTAATAAGAAATGATACTTCTTCATTCGTATTTGATCCTATTAATAAGATTTCAGCCCATTGTATATCTATAAATGATAGCGTCTTATTTGGTAATGTGATAGATTCAATCAATGTTTTTATTTTATCAAATGCTGATACTGTAATTATATCTAAAAACCATGGGATAATTAAATTCCCTTTATTCAAAAATCATTTGCATGTTAATTTACTGGGAATTCAAAACTTACTCGGATTGCAGATTCCACAATTTAAAGATCTTTTTGATTTTAATATCGGCGATAGTTTTGAGTACGACATACAATGGGGAGGCAGGTTTGCAGGGGATTACAAAACAGTAACCAGGAAAATTGAGATAAGTCAAAAAAGTTATAATGTGGATACCTTAAAGTATATTTGTAATGTTAAGGAAAAAATTACTTTTATCAATTCTGTATATAAAAATGATACAAGTTATACGAACAAAATAAGCAATATTAAATTTGTAAACTACTCCAATTCATTTTCTAACAAATATCCGGGTGATTTTGTATTAGTTTCAGATGTTTATGCAATTCCAGTTGCGGTATATTATGACGATAAATACAAGAGTATATGCAAGTCTTTTGGACGTTCTTATAACAGATCAGGTGAAGATAAAGATCAATATTCATATAGTATGCCATATACTAGGGATTTAGCTTCCAAATTTCCCATTTATCTTGAAGACGTAGACCCTGTATCATATTATAATTATGATTTTTTTTCATTGACTTATTTATATGCAGAAGGGTTAGGTGTAGTGAAAAAAGAACGTAGTACATTTAATAGTGCTGGCCCATCTCACTATAGTTATCAAATGACTTTAACTGGAGCAAAAACTAAAACCAGAACATATGGCTCATTCAAGGAAGATTCATTTTATACAAATATTGAAAATAAATTGATGATTCAAAATGTTTCGGTTTTTCCAAATCCGGTATCCGATTTTCTATTTTTGGAGAATACAAGTCAAAGCACTGATTTAATGGTATCTGTTCTGAATGTGAATGGACAAGTATTATTAAATAGGAAAATTGGTGGCGGTAAATCTATGATTGATATGAGTAAACTATCAAAAGGAATATATCTTGTTAAGATTAATGGCGATCAATCCATAGTTGTAAAGAGTATTATTAAAAATTGAAAACACAATCCATACAAACTAGGACTTCATATGGTGTAAACTACCTGGTAAGATAGCTTGTTAGTACTATTGCCTATTTGAGCCCAAGGACTCGGAACTAAGCTTTATTATATCTGTTAAAACCTCCTCCTTCGGTGGTGGTTATGTATAAATTGGTTTTGCCTGAAATAGTTATCAATCAAAGTATTAGCTATTTTTAAACTAAGTCTTATCAAATGTCAATAAACTTAGTAACGCTAATAATTTGCACTAAAGACTGGTGATCAGCCTCTTATAGGGACAATTCAAGTTCACCTTCTTAGATGGTGGATTCTTTAAGAATGAAAATAAGGTTATGAAAAATTAAAATGCAGGAACCTTATCTTTATTAACCGTCCTTAGTAGGAACGATAAAAAGCCCCACTCATCAAACCTTATCCCTCCATTGCTAATAATGATCTATTCCGTAAGCCGATATTACTCAAAAGGAACAGAAAGTATTTTACATAAAACCTCTGAAGTACGGTTAGAAAAATTCTTACTCTAGGTTCAAATTTCAGCACGCCATGACATAACGTAATCTAACCGTATCCAGAGGTTTCAATTTCGTAAAGCACACATTGTGTGTTACGAAAATTATAACAACGTAACTAAAGACTTGTTCTATGCATTGACTGAAACAACTGTTGAAATTTATGGTTGGATGGTTGAATAGTTGAATGGTTGGATGGTTGAATGGTTGAATGGTTAAATGGTTGGATGTTTAGATCGTTAATCGTTAATCTTCAATCGTTAATCTTTATTTCTTATTTTCTCTGTTTCTCTACCTTCTCATTTTCTCAAATTCACATCTTCTCATTTTATAATCTTACTATAACCATTGAATTCGTGATTTAGGAGCCGCTTAAACTGAGCAATATACTTATCGGCTGTCCTGGGTTGAATGCCCAGCTCTTCGGCTACCTTCAGATAACCCTGGCGATCGAACTGCTGTGGCAACTTTTCAAAGAAGGTAAGGCTAATGCCTTTCAGACCATTGTTGGGCATGGTTTGATAGACCGCAATGGCATGTTTTTCGAGTGTCGCAGCAATGGTGATGGCAGTTTCATAATCAAGGTCGCTGCAAATCAAGGTGTTGTCACTGAGCTGGTGACTACTGAGCTGGTGACTCCCAGTCACCTGCTCAGTAAGCCCCCCGCCGCCCTTAGTCACTTGTTCCGGGTTACTCAGCGGGTGACCTGGAGTCACCGGCTGAGGAGCCAGCTGAGTCTCCAATAACCGAAGGGCAGTAAGGATCATCGCGATGCGGAAAGTGATCAGGCCCAGGCGTTTGATATTGGCATTAAAATCCCTTCCAATCAGTAGTTCGTTCCGTTCAAGCATGGCCCCGAATAAGGCGGTGAACTTATCTCCTTGCTCTTCTGTAAGCTTGAACTGAATGGGTTGATCAAGCCGGTTC
>Ga0209123_1002083_pt1 | contig 17816 bp, 9 predicted proteins | sample BarGraIncu00431A_FD_184500 | JGI IMG/M metagenome (GOLD analysis project Ga0209123, IMG submission 184500) | Arctic peat soil microbial communities from Barrow, Alaska, USA - Barrow Graham LP Incubations 004-31A (SPAdes) (version 2) | ecosystem: Environmental > Terrestrial > Soil > Wetlands >... | reverse complement strand
CGCAAAATGACGAAGGCGGAACTTATCCGGGCCATACAGAAGAAGGAGCAAAATACCGAATGCTTCGAAACGGGCGCGGCAGCGGAGTGCGGGCAGGATAAGTGCCTATGGGTGGATGATTGTAAGTGATCAAGGGGAGCCTGGCAGGGGGGCGCGGCGTCAGCTAGCTCCCCCTGCCGCCCTTTCGGTTCAGTTGAGCGCACAGTTCGCTCTTAGTCCAATGCCTTTTTCCCTTTCGGCCTGCGCCAGGCCTCTGCTTCGATAAACACCTTCTTCACCTCCGGAACCCTCCGCCTGATTTCCGATTCCAGCACCTGCACGGTGCGTTCAATCTCGCCCGCCGGGACCTCATCGACAAAATCGAGGCTGATGGTGGCTACGATGTAATCGGGTCCCATGTGCAGGGTCAGCACCTCATTCACGTGTTCGACATGCTCACCCGCGGCGACGATTTCCCGGATCGCCTGCACCACCTCCTGCAGAGCGGCCTCTCCCACCAAAAGACCCTTGGTTTCCAGCGCGATGACGATCGCCGTCCCGCCCAAAATCAAACCGATGACGACTGACGCTGCCCCGTCAAAACGGGGTATCCCGGTCTGGCTGGCAAGGAAGATCCCCTCCAGCGCGACCAGCAGGCCGAGCATGGCCGCGGAATCCTCCAGCACGACGAGAAATAGTGTCGGGTCCTTCCCTTTGCTAATCGCCTGCAGGAAGCTGTGCTGGGGCGCCTTTTCCTTGGCGAACTCCCGGACCGATATGACCCAGGAAATTCCCTCGAAGAGCAACGCGAAGGCGATGATCAGGTAGTTAATGTAGATGTTTTGTATCCTGCTGGGCTGAATCAGATGGGTGATTCCCTCGAAGAGCGAGAGGCCGGCCCCGACGGAAAAGACCAGTATGGAGACTACGAAGCTCCAGAAGTAGATCTCTTTGCCATGACCAAAGGGGAAGTTCTCATCGGCTGGAAGCTCGGCCCGATGCTGACCGTGGAACATGAGGATCTGGTTGCCGGTGTCAACCAGCGAGTGAATTCCTTCAGAGAGGATGGCGGAACTCCCTGTCCACCAGGCGGCAAGGAATTTTATCGTGGCAATGAGCAGGTTGGCAGCCATGGCGGCCAGAAGGACTTTTTTAGCCGAGCCTTTCATGGGGAACTCCCGGGGGGCAGATAACGGCTACCGTCCCGAACCAATATCACAGCGCTTTTGGTTGTCAATATTGTGCGGGGGAAAGCGCCTTGTGATTGGATACCGGCATTCTGGCGCGAATTTTACCTTGTTGAGGACCCACCTGCAGGCGTTCTCAATAAATCCGGCACCTAGCCGGATGCCCCCCAGATATCGTATGATCTCATAAGTGCCCATACTTACAGAATAAAATATGAATAGGCGGGCGCAGAAGTCCGAACTGTCATTGGTAATAGCTCATTGACACGGAGTGGTGGTAAAGTATGTTTAATAATACTTTTTCGGTGCACGGGCGAGCCGATTGGGTCATTGGGAGGTGGAGTATGGAAGCCGCAACGTGGCAGTTTGATCTTGGGGCGAACCCTGACCCCGAGGGAGGAGGAACCCGCTTCAGGGTCTGGGCTCCCAAAGTGGAAACAGTAGCGGTGCACATCGTTTCGGGGAAGGCGGCGGGTGCGGTCCCACTGCAGCAAGAGGAAAAAGGATACTTCTCAGCGACGGTCCCCGGGGTAGGCGACGGAGACCGCTATTTTTATAAACCCGGTGCCGGGCCGGTCCGTCCCGACCCGGTCTCGCGCTTCCAGCCCGAGGGCGTGCACGAGGCGTCGCAGGTGGTCGATCCCCGGTTCTTCTGCTGGCAGGATGAAGGGTGGAGCGGGATACCCCTGGAGCAGTACGTAATCTACGAGATCCATGTCGGCACCTTCACCAAGGAGGGTACCTTCGAGGCGGTTATTCCCTTTCTGGATTACCTTTGCGAGCTTGGGGTAAGCGCGCTGGAATTGATGCCGGTTTCCCAGTTCCCGGGCGACCGCGGCTGGGGCTACGACGGTGTCTGTCATTTCGCCCCGCAAAACAGTTACGGCGGCCCCGGCGGCTTAAAACAGCTGGTTAACGCCTGCCACCGCAAGGGTCTCGCCGTCATACTTGACGTAGTCTACAACCATTTCGGACCGGAAGGTAATCATATCGGTGATTTCGGGCATTACTTCACCGACAAGTATCACACCCCCTGGGGGCGCGCCATGAACTTCGACGGCCCCGACAGCGACCCGGTGCGCGAATTCTTCATAGCCAACGCGCTTTACTGGATCGACGAGTACCACATGGACGCCCTGCGCCTGGATGCCGTCGACTGGATACTGGATCAGCGCGCCCAGCACTTCCTGCAGCAGATCGTGGCTGAGGTGCACCAGCACCGGGTGAAGCAGGGTCGGCCGCTCTATCTTTTCGCCGAGAATGACACCAACGATATGCGTCTGATAAATCCGGTGCAGTACGGCGGTTATGGAATCGACGCCCAGTGGTGCGACAATTTTCACCATGCCTTGCGCACCCTGCTGACCGGAGAAACCACCGGTTACTACGAGGACTTCGGCCAGTTCAGCCAGATGGTCAAGGCCTACAGCGACGGTTTCGTCTATACCGGTGAGTATTCGACGTTTCGCAGGCGCTGCCACGGGGGGCCGACCGGGGAGCGTCCCACCTCCCAGTTCGTGGTCTTTTGTCAAAACCACGACCAGGTGGGGAACAGGAAGTGCGGCGACCGCCTGAGCGCGGTGCAATCATTGGAAAAGCTTCTGCTTGCCGCGGGCGTGGTACTGCTATCCCCCTACCTTCCGCTGCTTTTCATGGGAGAGGAATATGGGGAAAAGGCGCCCTTTCATTATTTTGTCGGCTACACCGATCCGGAACTGATCGAAGCGGTACGCCGGGGGAAACACGAAGAGCACGCCTCGGGTGTCTGCGAGGGGGCGCTTCCGGATCCTGAAGCCGAGTCGACCTTCCTTGAATCAAAGATCGACCTGACCCAGCGCAGGGAGGGGGAACAGGCGCTGATTCTTGAGTATTACCGGCAACTACTGGTCCTGCGCAAAAGGCTGCCGGCCCTGCAGGTTTTCGACCGCACCCAGATGGAGGTCGCCGGCCTGACCCAGCAAAAGGTCCTGGTTTTCACCAGGTGGGCAGCAGGCAGCGCCGTCGTCTGTATCTTTGGTTTTAGCAACACCCAGGAGTCGATACCTCTCAATCTGCCGGCCGGCAGTTGGGAAAAAATATTGGACTCTTCCACGCAGCATTGGAGAGGGCCGGGAGAGGTGGCGCCAGGAAGCATTGTCGTGACAGATGCGAGTGCCAGCAGTGCCGTTACCGTCAACCCGTTCAGTCTGTTGGTGTATGCCAGCAAGACTTAAAGGAGAAGAGCATGGACCGATCAAAGGAAAGATTTATCTGTGTGCATGGTCATTTTTATCAGCCGCCCCGGGAAAATCCCTGGCTGGAAGCAGTGGAGATTCAGGACTCTGCTGCTCCCTACCATGACTGGAATGAACGCATAACCGCCGAGTGCTATGCTTCCAATTCCGCCTCGCGCGTCCTGGACGGCGAGGGGCGCGTCGTGGATATTGTCAGTAATTACGCAAAGATGAGTTTCAACTTCGGGCCCACCGTGCTCTCCTGGATGGAGAAGGGTGCCCCCGAGGTGTACCAGGCGATTCTGGACGCGGACCGGCAGAGCATAGAGTGGCGTTCGGGGCATGGCGCGGCCATAGCTCAGGTCTACAACCACATCATCATGCCCCTGGCGAACACCCGTGACAAGCGCACCCAGATCATCTGGGGGATCAAGGACTTCGAGTCCCGCTTCAAACGCTTCCCCGAGGCGATGTGGCTCGCGGAAACCGCGGTGGATCTGGAAACGCTCGATATTCTAGCGGAGCAGGGGATGAAATACGCCATTTTGGCCCCCCACCAGGCGGCGCGCTTCCGGAAAAAAGGGGACCAGGAGTGGACCGAGGGGGCCATCGATCCCTCCAGGGCGTATCTTTGCAACCTTCCCTCCAAGCGCAGCATCGCCCTCTTTTTCTATGACGGCCCGGTGTCCCAGGCGCTCGCCTTCGAAAATCTGCTCTCCAACGGAGACCAACTCGCCGAGCGGCTGCTGGCCGGATTCTCCGATGACAGGGAGGGGCCGCAGCTCATGCATATCGCCACCGACGGTGAAACCTACGGGCATCACCAGAAGTTCGGAGACATGGCGCTCGCCTCGGCCCTGAATAAAATCGAAGCAAACAACCTGGCCCGGATCACCAACTATGGCGAGTTTCTCGAGCTGAACCCGCCCAGCTACGAGGCCGAAATCGTGGAGCGGACCGCCTGGAGCTGCGCCCACGGGGTGGAGCGCTGGAATAGCGATTGCGGCTGCGCCTCAGGTGGATATCCGCAATGGAACCAGCAGTGGCGTGCACCGCTACGCGCTGCGCTGGACTGGCTTAGAGACCGCCTCGCGGTTGGTTTTGAGCAAAAAGGCGGGGCATTTTTCAAGGACCCCTGGCAGGCACGGGACGCTTATATCGAGGTAATCCTGAACCGGGAAATGGAGCAGGCCGAAGCGTTCCTGGCCCAGCATGCCGTGCGGGAGCTCGATTCGGACCAGAAGATAGCTGCGCTTAAGCTCCTGGAAATGCAGCGCCATGCTCTCCTCATGTACACGAGTTGCGGCTGGTTCTTTGACGAGCTCTCGGGGCTCGAGACCGTGCAGGTCATCGACTACGCCGCACGCGCGCTGCAGCTGGCTCACGGCGTCGTGGAGCAGGGCGTGGAAGAAGCCTTCCTGAAGAGACTTCAGGAAGCCAAAAGCAACATCCCCGAGAATAAGGACGGCGCCTGGATCTACCAGAATTTCGTGCTTCCGACCCGGCTCGACCTCGTCAAGGTCGGCGCGCACTACGCCTTCAGTTCCCTTTTCGAAGATTACGAGGAGCGCGCGCAGATCTACTGCTACGCGGTCGCCAAGGAGGATTACCGGAAGATCGCCACCGATGACGCCTCCGTCGCCATCGGCCATATCCACGTTGCCTCTGAGATCACGGAGGAAACCGATAGCCTGACCTTCTGCGTGGTCCGCATCGGCAGTCACGATTTCAAGGGGGGCGTGGCGAGGGACAGCGATGAGGCTTACGCCGCCATGAAGGAGGAAATGAGCGCTGCCTTCGACAAAGGCCTTTACACCGAGTTGATCGTCCTGATGGACAAGCATTTCGGTACCCACAGCTACTCCCTCTCCAGTCTCTTCCGCGACGAACAGCGCAAGATCCTCAATATGATCATCAAGGCTAACATGTCGGAAAGTATCGAGGACTATCAGAGCCTGTACGAGCACGGCCGCCCTTTGATGGAATTCATTCAGGAGACCGGAATGCCCGTACCGAAGATGTTTCTGGTCGCGGCCCAGCCGGCCCTGAACGATCTGCTGAAGAATGCACTTACCCAGGAAGAAGTGGATGCCGACGCGGTGCAGCGGATTATCGACCAGATCGGCAAGTGGCATGTGGAGTTGGACGTCGCCAACACCGAATACTTCCTCCGGATGCACCTGCAGAAGCTGACGCGCACCCTGGTCGAGAATCCCTCGGAGCTCAAGCTCATAACGAAGGTCGACAAACTGATGGGGCTCATCAGATCCATTCCGATTGAAATCGTGCTGTGGCAGATGCAAAACGATTACTACGTACTGGCGAAGACGACCTACCGTGACTATCTGGAAAGGGAGCGTGCGGGCGAAGCAGGGGCGCCGATATGGCTGGAAGCCTTCAGGAAACTGGGAGATACCCTCCGGTTCAACATCGACTCGGTGCTGGCGGGAGCGTAAAACGGGGGGAGCATGGATCAGGAAGCAAAATCCAAAGCTAAAGTTCCCTCAGCCACCTACCGGCTCCAGTTCAACAGGCAGTTCACCTTTGCCGCTGCGCGGGAGATCATCGGCTATTTGCACGACCTGGGGATCAGCGACCTGTATGCCTCCTCCTATCTGCAGGCCAAGGAGGGGAGCATCCACGGCTACGACGTGGTGAACCAGACCTTGCTGAACCGGGAAGTCGGAGATGAGGCAGCCTACCAGGGGATGGTTGAGGAACTGCAGCGCTTCGGCATGGGGCAGATCCTCGACTTCGTTCCGAACCACATGTGCATCGAGAGCGTCGAGAACCTTTGGTGGATGGACGTGCTGGAAAACGGGCCGAGTTCCCCCCATGCGCACTTCTTCGACATCGACTGGGAACCGGTGAAAAAGGAACTTACCGGCAAGGTCCTGCTCCCCTTTCTGGGGGACCAGTACGGGCGGGTGCTGGAGAGCGGCGAGCTGCGGCTGGCCTTCCAGGGTGGGGCCTTCACCGTTCAATGCTCCGGGCTCCAGATTCCGCTGGAGCCCAAGAGTTCCCTGCAGATTCTGGGACATCAGCCGGAGCGACTACAGGAACTGTTCCCCCCGGAATCGGCACCGCTGCAGGAGCTCTTCAGTATCATGACCTCCCTGCAGCATCTTCCCGGCCCGACGGAGGAGGTTGCCGAGAAAAAGGAAGAGCGCCACCGGGAGAAAGAGATCATCAAGAGGCGGTTGGCCCGGCTCTGCCAGGAAATACCCGAAATCGGCGGATTCATCGAGGAGAACCTGGCGATTTTTAACGGGACCAAGGGAGATCCGCACAGCTTCGACCTTTTGGACCGGCTGCTGCAGGAACAGGTCTACCGACTTTCCTACTGGCGGGTGGCGACCGAGGAGATCAACTACCGGAGATTCTTCGACATCAACGGTCTTGCCGCCATCCGTATGGAGGATCCGGCGGTCTTCGATCAGACCCACCAGTTGCTGTTCCAGCTGATCCGGGAGAAAAAGGTCACCGGGGTGCGCATTGACCATGTGGACGGCCTTTACGACCCGCTCACCTATCTGCGGAAGCTGCAGAAAAGCTGCTATCAGCAACTCACCGGGTGCACGGAGGTCGCGGAGCAATCCGGAACGACAGGAACCGGCTCAGTGGATCTCGGCTCAGTGAATGCCGGAATAGCTAATGCCGGACCAGCAAATGCCGGACCAGCGAATGCCGGACCAGCGACTGCCGGACCAGCAAATGGTTCCCTGCCAGGCGAAACGCAGTGCACCGGGTACCCTCTCCCGGAGGGGGAGGGACAGGGAGGGGGAGCCGGCAACTCCGATGAGCAAGCTTCCAGTGGGGCTGATTGCGCCAGTCTATATAGTAGGCAAATGGAGCAGGACCCGGGCTTTCAACCTTTTTACGCGCTGGTGGAAAAGATCCTCATGAAAGGGGAACAGCTCCCGAAAGAATGGCCGGTTTCCGGAAGCACGGGGTACGATTTCCAGAACCAGGTAAACGGCATTTTTGTCGATACCGAAAAGGCGAAAGCTTTCGATCGCATCTACGATCGTTACCTGGGCTATCGTTCCGACTTCACCGAGTTGGTCTACGAGAAAAAGAAACTGGTGATGCAGGTCTCGTTGTCCGGCGAGCTCAACATGCTGGGGCACCGCCTCAACACGATTTCCGAGACGGACCGGTTGACCCGGGACTTCACCCTGAACAGCATGGTGCGCGCCATCAGCGAGGTGATTGCCTGCTTCCCGGTGTACCGGACCTACGTGATTCCTGGAACGGTCCGGGAAAAGGACATCCAGTACATCGAGGCCGCAGTGGCTCGAGCCAAGCGCAAGAATCCGGCCATGAACAGTTCGGTCTTTGATTTTCTGAGCGACGTGCTGCTGCTCCGATTCCCGGAACAGGCAAAGGATAGCGACCGGAACGCCTGGCTTGATTTTGCCATGCATTTCCAGCAGATAACCGGTCCAGTCATGGCGAAAGGGCTGGAGGATACGGCATTTTACGTCTATAACCGGCTGGTCTCGCTCAATGATGTGGGGGGAATGCCGGGGCGTTTCGGCACGCAACTGGAGGCCTTTCACGGCCAAAACCTGGAGCGGCTCAAGACTTTACCCCATGCCATGATTGCCACCTCGACCCACGATTCGAAGCGTGGCGAGGATGTTCGGGCCCGGATCAACGCGCTGTCCGAGATCCCGGAACAGTGGCAGAGGGCCTTGATGAAATGGAGTCGCCTGAACCGGAGCAAGGGTCAGCTTCTGGACGGGCAAAGGGTTCCGGACCGAAACGAGGAGTACCTGCTCTACCAGACACTTTTGGGTGTCTGGCCCTTAGGCGAAATGGACCAGTCAGGTTTCGAGGAATTCAAAAGCAGGATCAAGGATTACCTAATCAAGGCGGCTCGGGAGGCCAAAGTTAACAGCAGTTGGGTCAGTCCGAATGCTGCCTACGAAGCCACGCTGACCGCTTTTTTTGATGCCGTCATGGCCCGAGGACAGGGCAATAGCTTCCTGGACGAATTCGTACCCTTCCAAAAGATGATAGCCCGTTTCGGCATTTTCAACTCCCTTTCCCAGGCGCTTTTGAAGATGGTCTCGCCCGGCGTGCCCGATTTTTACCAGGGGACCGAGCTCTGGGCCTTCACTTTGGTTGATCCCGACAACCGCAATCCGGTGGATTACGGGGTGCGGGTGGCGGCACTTGCGGGGCTCAAGGCGCGCGAGGCGGAGATCGGGCCGGTAAAGCTCATTGGGGAGTTACTGAAAAGCGTGGAGGATGGCAGGATTAAGCTCTACCTGATCTTCAGGATCCTCAATTACCGTAGAGAAAATCGAGAACTTTTCGACGCTGGTGAATATCTGCCGCTGGAGGCACAGGGCGCCCGCGCCAGGAATCTCTGCGTCTTTGCGCGCCGTTGCAAAGGGAAAACAGTCATTGCGGCGGCCCCGAGGTTTATGGCGACCGTGGCGCCGGAACCGGGGCAGTTTCCCCAGGGAGAGGCGGCCTGGCTGGACAGCTTTCTCCTGCTGCCGGAGGGGGCCGGGCGCTACCGAAACGTCATCACCAACGAGGAGTTGAGTTCACAGGAGCGCTCGGGGAAAGCGGGGATACCTTTGGCCGGTATCTTCGCAAGCGCGCCCGTTGCCCTGCTGGAAAAATTGTGAGAGTCCGTCGCTGGGGACAATCAAGGGTCCCCCATTTAGTCCCTTATGTCCTTAAGGTCCTTTTGGCCCTTAAAAGCACAAGAAGGTTCCTATGGAAGGCAGAGAGCGCATCGTCATAGAGTCAGTAACCCCGCAAATAGATTGCGGGCGCTATCCAGTAAAGCGGGTGGTTGGCGACGATCTGACAGTCGAGGCCGATATCTTCGGTGACGGTCACGACGAGGTGGCCGCCGCTCTGCTGTACTGCAAGCAGGGCGACAAGATCTGGCAGGAGGTTTCTCTGCAGCGCCTGGACGACGACCGCTGGCAAGGCGCTTTCACACTGGCCGAACCGGGGACCTATCACTACACGCTGCTTGGCTGGGTGGACCATTTCCTAACCTGGCAAAAAGACCTGAAAAAGAGGCACGAAGCCGGCCAGGATATCGCGGTCGACATCCTGATCGGCGTCGGGCTCATTAATAAGGCGGCGCAGCAGGCTAATGACGAAGTTGCCGAAAAGCTGCGCCAGGCGGCCGTCGCACTTGGCCACGCGGCAAACCGTCACCGGGCGGTGACCCTCGGGCTGGACCCGGAACTGGCCACCATCATCAGCGCCTGCTGCGCCCGTGGGCTTGCCACGCGCTACCATCAGGAGCTTTCGGTAAGCGTCGACCGAAAAAAGGCGCTCTTTAGCAGTTGGTACGAGCTCTTTCCCCGTTCCTGCGGCGCGGCCGGAAAACATGGTACCCTCAAGGATTGCCTGGCGTTGCTGCCGGAAATCTCCGAAATGGGTTTCGACGTGCTTTATCTGCCGCCAATTCACCCGATCGGATTTAATAAGCGCAAAGGTAAGGGGAACGCACCCGTCGCGCAGCCGGAGGACCCGGGAAGCCCCTGGGCGATAGGCTCCGAAGCAGGGGGGCATAAGGCGGTGCATCCGGAATTGGGCAGCATCAAAGATTTCCAGATGCTGGTCCGGGAAGCAGGAAAACGGGGGCTCGAGATCGCTCTCGATCTCGCCTTCCAGTGCTCTCCTGACCACCCTTACCTGAAGGAACATCCCGAGTGGTTCCTTTGGAGGCCCGATGGCACCGTCCAGTACGCGGAAAATCCACCCAAGAAATACCAGGACATCGTCCCTTTCAACTTTGAAACTGCAGCCTGGCGCGAACTCTGGGACGAACTAAAGAGTGTGCTCTTTTTCTGGATGGATCAGGGGGTGCGCATCTTCAGGGTGGATAATCCGCACACCAAACCTTTCCCTTTCTGGGAGTGGCTCATCAGGGAAGCGAAACAACGATCTCCCGAGGTGATCTTCCTCGCCGAAGCCTTTACCAGGCCCAAAGTCATGTATCGACTTGCCAAGGTTGGCTTCAGCCAATCCTACAGTTATTTCGCCTGGCGATCCAGCAAGCAGGAACTGATCTCCTACCTGGAGGAACTGACCCAAGGGGAGGAGGTCCGGGAATTTCTGCGCCCCAATTTCTGGCCTAACACCCCGGATATCTTGACTCAATACCTCCAGGTCGGAGGCAGACCGGCCTTCATGATCCGGCTTGTGCTGGCGGCCACCCTCTGCTCCAGTTACGGGATCTACGGCCCGCCTTTTGAGCTTTGCCTAGCCGGGGCCGAACCGGGAAGCGAGGAGTATCTGCACGCCGAGAAATACGAAATACATTCCTGGCACCGGGGAGCCTCGGGCAACCTGAAAGGGTTCATCGCTGCGTTGAACCGGGTGAGACGCGAGAATCCGGCGCTGCAGGAAACCAATAACCTGCAGTTTCTCACGGCGGAAAGCGACAACGTTCTCTTTTACAGCAAGAGCTCCATGGATCGCAGCAACACCATCCTGGTGGCGGTTAACCTGGATCCGTTTCACGCAGGGCAGGCGAGGCTCCAGGTTCCCCTGGCCCAGCTCGGCATCGCGCCGGGGCAGTCCTATCTGGTGCAGGATCTGCTCAGCGGGGACAACTTCATCTGGCAGGGAGAGTGGAACAACGTGGACCTTGATCCCGGGCAGACTCCGGCGCGGATCTTCCGGATCAGGACCTGGCTGCGCAAGGAAGCGGATTTCGACTATTACCTATAAAAAGGGCACGAGCCATGCCGACACGAGGTGAAAAAAACCCGCTCTGGTACAAGGACGCCATCATCTACGAAGTGCACGTCCGGAGTTTTTGCGACAGCAACAGTGACGGCATCGGCGACTTCCGCGGCCTTTCCAGCAAACTCCCCTACCTGCGCGACCTGGGGGTCACCGCGATCTGGGTGCTCCCCTTTTACCCTTCGCCGCTACGCGATGACGGCTACGACATCGCCGATTATCGCGGCATCCATCCCGATTACGGGACCCTGCGCGACTTCCAGGATTTCCTGCGTGAAGCACACCAACTGGGGATGCGCGTCATCACCGAGTTGGTGCTGAACCACACCTCGGACCAGCACCCCTGGTTCCAGAAGGCGCGCCGCTCCAAGCCGGGCTCGCACTGGCGCGACTTCTACGTCTGGAGCGACACACCGGACAAGTATCCCGATGCCCGCATCATCTTCAAGGACTTCGAGAGCTCCAACTGGTCCCGGGACCCGATAGCCAAGGCCTACTACTGGCACCGCTTCTATTCTCATCAGCCTGATCTCAATTTTGACAATCCGCGGGTACACCAGGCGATGTTCCGGGTCATCGATTTCTGGCTCGGCATGGGGGTGGACGGACTAAGGCTCGACGCGGTTCCCTATCTCTATGAACGGGAAGGGACCAATTGCGAGAATCTTCCGGAAACCTATGAGTTCCTCAAGAAGCTGCGCGCCTACCTGGACCAGAAGTATCCGGACCGGATGCTCCTGGCTGAGGCGAACCAGTGGCCCGAGGACGCGGCGTCCTACTTCGGCGGAGGGGCCGCCTGCCACATGGCTTTCCATTTTCCGCTCATGCCCCGCATGTTCATGGCTGTGCAAATGGAGGATTCATTCCCGATCATCAACATCCTGCAGCAGACCCCCGCCATACCCCAGCAATGCCAGTGGGCGCTTTTCCTGCGTAACCACGACGAGCTGACTCTTGAAATGGTAACCGACGAAGAACGTGACTACATGTACCGCATCTACGCGCGGGATCCGCGGGCGCGGATAAACCTGGGGATCAGGCGCCGGCTCGCTCCGCTCATGGGGGACGACCGGCACAAGATCGAGCTCATGAACGTGCTGCTCTTCTGCCTCCCCGGCACTCCGATCATTTACTATGGCGACGAAATCGGCATGGGGGACAACTATTATCTGGGCGACCGCAACGGCGTCAGGACGCCGATGCAGTGGAGCCCGGACCGAAACGCAGGTTTCTCACCCGCCAACCCGCAAGAGATCTACCTTCCGGTCATTATCGATCCTGAGTACCACTACGAGGCGCTCAACGTCGAGAACCAGGCCAAGAACCCGTCCTCGCTGCTTTGGTGGATGAAACGGCTGATCGATCTGCGCAAGCGCTACAAGGCGTTTGGATGGGGGAGCGTGGAATTCATCACTCTGGATAACCCGAAGATCCTGGTGCTGCTGCGCAAACACGAGGAACAGACCATTTTGGTGCTGGTCAATCTCTCCCGCTCGGCGCAGTTCGTGGAGATCAACCATCCCCGCTTCATCGGCCTTTACCCCGAGGACATGCTGGGGCGCACCAGATTTCCTGCCATCAAGGATGCTCCCTACGTCATCATTGTTGGCCCCTACGGCTACCACCTGATGCTGCTGACTGACGGCGGTGAGAAACCGGCAGTTGAAGCCGCGGCGGCCGAGCTCGCCGTCACCGGGGCTTGGGAAAACATTTTTGCCGGAGCCACCCTGCGCCAGCTCGAGCAGTCGATTCTTCCCGAATATCTGAAGAAATGCCGCTGGTTCCAGGGCAAGAGCCGCATCATCGCGCGGCTCAGCCTGGCGGAGAGAATCCCCTTCGCCATCGACAGTTCGAGCGTCATTTTAGTGCTGGTTGAGGTGAGTTACACCGAGGGGAGCACGGAAACCTACCTGCTGCCGCTGCACTTTCTCCCCCTGGACGCCGGGGGAGATGCGATCCAGGGCGCCTACCCCTGGGCCGTCATCACCGGGCTGAAAGTCGACGACAGGGGAGGACTCTTGTACGACGGACTGGCCAACGGGCAGTTCCGGCAGGTCCTCTTCGAGCTCATCGCCCGCAGAAAGGGGGTGCGCGCCGAGGGAGGGCGATTGTACGGCCGGCCGGGTTCCGGTTTTGGCTCTCTTGTAGGCGAAAAATCCCTCCCGCTCGTTTCCCAGGTCGGCAAGGGGGAGCAAAGCAATTCCGCGATTATTTTCGACAATACCTTCTTTCTCAAGCTCTACCGCCGCATGGAAGAGGGGATACACCCTGAGGTCGAGATCGGCAGATTCCTGACGGAGCGGACCCGTTTCGCGCAGGTGGCCCCCCTGGCAGGCGTGCTGGAATACCGGCGCACTGGCGCGGAACCGGTGGCTCTTGCCCTCATGCAAGGTTTTCTCCCAAGCCAGGGGGATGCCTGGACCTTCACCCTGAACGAGGTGACACAGTTTTTGGACCGGGTGCTGGCGCACCGCGACGAGGTCGTGACGCCGGCGGCGCAGGAAGGAGCTGGACCGCCCCAGGGGGAAGCCGCCGGACTCTCGCCGGGACTGTTGGAGATGATGCGGGGCTTTTATGCGGAGATGGTGGCACTTTTGGGCAAGCGCACCGGAGAGTTTCACCTGGCTCTTTGCTCCCGATACGACGACGCCTCCTTCACTCCCGAGCCGTTCGCGCTGCTGTACCAGCGCTCAGTTTATCAGTCCATGCGCAGTCGCACCAAAAATACCCTGGAGCTGTTGCGCAGGAACCTGGCTAAAATCCCGCAGCAATTGCGCCCCGAGGCGGAAGCGGTCCTGGGACACGAGCAGGAGATCATGGCAGTGCTGCAGAAGTTCACCATGGGGAAGTTCTCCGCATGGAAAACGCGCATCCACGGCGACTACCATTTGGGGCAGGTGCTCTACACGGGTAACGATTTCATCATCATCGATTTTGAGGGGGAGCCGGTCAAATCGCTCAGCGAGAGGAGGCTCAAGCAGTCACCGCTTCGGGATGTGGCGGGGATGATGCGCTCGTTCTTCTACGCGGCTTACGCAGTGCTCATGCAGCGTAGCCAAGTGCGCGCCGAGGACTTACCGTTTCTGGTCCCCTGGGCGGAGGCGTGGTACCGGTACAATGCCGGAATCTTTCTCGCGTCCTATGAGAAGTCGGTGGCCGGATCAGGTTTGATACCCAAGGAACCGGTCGAGGCGGAGACCATGTTGCAGACCTACATGCTCGACAAAGCGATCTACGAACTGGGCTATGAACTCAACAACCGTCCTGACTGGGTATCCATTCCCCTGAGGGGGATACTCGGGCTGCTGAATACGGAGGGGGGCAAGCAGCTGGAGACCGCCGCCAAAGGAAGCGAGTCCGGTGCACCAAGCAAGGCGCCGGGCGCGGAATAGCAAAGGCGAGCAGGTAATGTGACTGAACTGGGGGGAAGACCACGTTTTCGGTAGTACCCAGACACAATGAGGAGGTACATCATGAGAAAGTTGTTGCCGTTGACGCTCACCTTCATGCTGGTCCTTGGTATAGCGCTGCCCGGTTTCGCCGCCAAGAGCAGGTTCAAGGCTGATCTTTCCGGCAGCCAGGAGGTCCCCGCCGTCAAAACGGAAGCCAAGGGCGATTTCAAGCTGACCATCTACCAAAAGGAATTGAGCTTCGAATTGAACGTAAATGGGCTCACGAATGTCACCGGAGCCTATATTCAGAAGGGGAAAAAAGGCGAGAATGGCCCTCCCATTGCCGGTCTTTTCGGAGGGCCGACCAAAGAAGGAGCCTTCAACGGGATTCTTGCCGAAGGGACCATAAGGGAAGAAAGTCTTCTAGGCGAGATGCAGGGCAAAAAGATCGCCGATCTGGTGCGGTTGCTGAGATCGGGGAGCGCCTACGTAAACATACTGACCGGAACCTTCCCTGATGGCGAGATTCGCGGGCAGATCAAGTAGCGCGGTGTCAAAAAAACCCTCATCTCTTCTCATTGCAAAGTGCAGCCTGAGGGCCCTGCCCAGGGTAGAGACGCATTGCATGCGTCTCAGGGCTGCCGCCCCCTGGTTGAACTAGATGTGACCGGGTGAAGGAGACGCATGCAATGCGTCTCTACGAGATTGCAGAGGCTTTGACTGGGTAAAGATCCCCTCGCCCTCCGGGAGAGGGGCAGGGGTGAGGGCGTCTCCACGGAGCAGAGCTAGCGACAGATTCACTCATAACGGCCCTCTTCCGAAGCCAAAGGGGAGACGCACTCCAACTCTCTGCCCGAAGAAAGGTGAATTTAGCCCGGTTGGCTTTGCCCGGCCTTTCTGCTCTTCCAGAAGCGGGACCATCAGGCCCTTTGCTTACGCTCCCCTTCGACTTTTTCACCCGGCTCCTTTCCCTCCTCTGAACTGTGCTCAATAACCGAGTTGATTACGGCTCCCGCCAGGATGATGAACCCACTGATGTAAAGCCACAGGAGAAGGATGATGACAGCCCCCAGGCTGCCGTAAGTCTTGTCGTAGGAACCGAAATTGTTGATGTAGTAGGAAAAGCCTAGGGAGACCACAATCCAGCTCGGTATGGCGACGACGGAGCCCGGACTGATCCATTTCCACTTCTGAACCACGTCTGGGGTGAAATAATAGATGGTGGCCACCGCCAGTGACAAGAGAAACAGAGTCGCCGGAATCAGTAACAGGTTCCAGATCACCCTGAAATAGATCCCAAAATCTACTCTGGCTGCTATAAGGCTTCTTATTTTTGTGCCGAACATGAGAAGAACCAGCGCCAGGAGGAACAACAGGGAAAGGGTAACCACCAGGATAATCGCAATTAGCCGCACCTTCCAAAACGGCCTCCCCTCTTTAACGACATACAGTTTGTTCATCGCGTTCATGACCGCCACGACGGCGTTGGACGAGGCCCAGAGCGCAAGTACGAAGCCCAAGGAAAGCAGCCCCTGCTTCTTGTTGCTGAAGAGAGCCCGGATATTGTCCTGGAGCAGGTCGAAGGCCTGGCTGGGCAGCATTCTCTGTGCGCTGTGCAGCACGTATTCCAGCAAGTGTGGGATGGGCAGATAGCTGATGACCGTGGTAAGAAAAAGGAAAAAGGGGAACACGGCAAAGAGGAAATAATAGGCCATGGCGGCGGCGTGTGCCGAGCAATCAGCCTCGTTGACCTTCTGGAAGACCCGCTTACCTAACTCCAAATAGGCGATCGATCCCAGCTTGAAGTGGTTACGAAATGAGAACATGTATCACCCCCGGCGCTCGGCACCCAAGACATCTGGCCGTGAGGACCAGCCTCTTTCAGGCCGCCTCTTTCCTTTTTTGTTTCAGGCTCTCCTTGAGCAGCGCCATCATATCGATAACCTTGCCTGGCTGGGTTTCTTTGGCCTGGGGCTTGGGTGCTTTGCCCTGCGCCTTCAGTTCGATGATTTTTTTCAGGTCATCCAAGTACTCGTCCCTGTACTTGCCAGGGTCGAACTTGGTGGTCAACTGGTCGATGAGAGAAAGTGCGAGCTCTACTTCCTGCTCGCGCAGGTTTTCGCCCTTCGGCAATTTGAGTTCGCCGGGATTTCTGATTTCGTCCTTGAACCTGATTTCGTTTAGGACCAGGAGGTCGTCCAACGGTTTTACCACGCCGAGGCTCCCTCGGTTCCTCAGAACGTAGCTGGCTATCCCTACCTTCCCCGATTTCTTTAATGCTTCCCTTAGCAAGGCATACGCCTTCGGCCCGGTCTTATCCGGTTCGAGGTAATACGGTTTTTCGAAGTAGCGCGTGTCGATTTCTTTCTCGTCCACGAAATCCAGAATATCTATTAGGTGCGTCTTCTCCAGATTGGCGTTCTCGAAGTCCTTGTCGGTGAGGACGATATATTCCCCGTCGGTGTACTCGTAGCCTTTGACTATCTCGTCGTAGGGGACCTCCTTGTTATCCGTTTTGCAGACGCGAAGATACTTTATCGGACAAAGATCACTTTTGCGAAGCATGTCGAGATCGAGCGAATTACTTTCGGAGCCGCTGAAAAGTTTAACCGGGATATTGACGAGTCCGAAGCTTATCGAACCAGACCAGATTGCTCTCATAATAAAGGACCTCCTTGTGTCGGGTGTTCCCCCGACCCGGGCGTGAAAAGTGGCCAATGTATCAAGAGGAAATGACGGGTAAATTGTCTTTCTACACTGGCGTCCGCGTGCCAGGATACTGATAATTTTACCATATTACGTGGGTAAGCTCTAACCGTGTCGCCAGGGCCCATCAGCTGCCAGCCTCTATCGTAACCGTTGACAACCTGACTCAAGGTCCTACATTTATTGGCATGTGGTAATAAATCTTCGTGTGACGCTGGAGATATTATGGCGGAAAACAGAGGAAAAACGTCCCCCAATAACCGGTTCCCTGGCTCCAGAGCGCTTCGCTCGGGGCTCGGCATACCGATCGTTCTTGCCCTGGTTCTCTTTGCGGCTTCTTTTTTCCTAGATGAGCCTGTGCGCCGGACCATGGAAAAGAAGATTAACCGTGACTTAAAGGGGTACTCGGTCCGGCTGCCTGGGTTACACGTACAGTTGATCGGGCTCTCACTGACACTGAAAGGTCTAACTGTACGCCAGGAAGCGCATCCCGACCCGGCCATTGCCCAGTTCCCTGCTATCAAGGCGAGTATCCACTGGCGTGAGATACTCTCGGGGCGGCTCGTTGCAGAGTTAGAGTTGGACCAGCCGAAGCTCAACATCAACCT
>Ga0209123_1002082_pt1 | contig 17850 bp, 12 predicted proteins | sample BarGraIncu00431A_FD_184500 | JGI IMG/M metagenome (GOLD analysis project Ga0209123, IMG submission 184500) | Arctic peat soil microbial communities from Barrow, Alaska, USA - Barrow Graham LP Incubations 004-31A (SPAdes) (version 2) | ecosystem: Environmental > Terrestrial > Soil > Wetlands >... | reverse complement strand
ATCCTCAGTTTGTGTTGAATATTTACACAGAATGTAATGTGAATAAATATTCGTTATCGTTTTTATTGTAGACGATAAGGAAATAAATAGTAACGGTTTTGTTTTTTAAGTTAATTATTTTGGTTGAATTTTTGCTGGTACATATATATAACCCTTGTTCGTGCCCGCTTTAGCCTCATTTTAACAGCATCTTCACTAATACGCAAAGTTTTTGCGATCTGTTTGATGGGCACGTTGTCCTGGTATTTCATTAATAGAAGCACTTTTTCTTCAGGATGGATTAATTCAAGAATAGTCAGAAGGTTTTCATAGTTGGCTTCTTCAAAATCTGTTTCCGACTCATCGATGATTTCAGGAATCTCATTGCTACTATTCCAGTTTGGATAGTGAAGTTTCTTTTTGACTCTAAGATAGTCAATACAATAGTTATAGGTTATTGAATAAAGCCAGGAAGAGAAGGAAGAGTTTCCTTTAAATCCTGAGATTTTTTCATAGGCCTTGGTTAAAATGTCATTTGCAAATTCTTCAGCCTGCTTGGCATCCTTCAAAAAGCTATAACACTTATCTCTCACCTTTTTAAAATAGCGTGAATAAAGCATTTCAAACAATTCCTGATTTCCAGAATTCATAATCAGAAGAACAATTTCTTCATCCGACTTGTGCTGATATTTAGTTTTTAATGCCATTTATAGTTACTGAATAAGAATAAGGTCAAATAAAAAAAAAAAAGATGTGTTACTTCTCCAAAAACCTTCGTCACAATGGTGATTTAACTGGAATTTCTTTTGTAATTCGGTGTAAAAATAGAAATTAATAGAAGTTTATAGTTATATTATCAAGTTAATAATTTTAGAGAAAACCAAAATTTAAGATTGAGTATGAAAAGTAAATTAATTATTGCTATTGCAGCAATGGGTGTCGCAGTGTTATTTAGCTCTTGTGCTAAAGTTCCTCAAACTGAAATTGATGCAGCAACTGCTGCTGTTCAGGGAGTTAAAGATTCAGGTGCTGATTTGTATGTACCAGAAGCTTATTCTGCTTTAGTTGATTCAATGAAATCAGCAAACGAAAAAGTTGAAGTTGCTAAAGCAAAATGGTTCCCTAATTATTCAAAAGCTAAAAATTTATTAGCTGTTGTTAATCAAATGGCCGTTGATACAAAATCTAAAGCAGAAGCTCGTAAAGTTGAGTTGAAAGCTGAAGTTACTACCATGATCGGTGAAGTAAAAGCATTGAACGAAGGAAACAAAGCATTGGTAGCTAAAGCTCCTAGAGGTAAAGAAGGCAAAGCTGCTTTGGAAGCTATTAGTAGCGACATTACAGTAGCTGAAACCACAGTAACTGAAGTTGAAGCTTTATTGGCCAATGGTGATTTGCTAGGTTCTAATGACAAAATTAAAGCTGCTAAAGAAAAAGCAACTGCTATCCAAGCAGAATTGAATGACGCAATTGCAAAAAAGGGTGCAGCTGCTCCAGTTGCAAAAAAAGCTGTAAAAAAATAATAACTCCCAGGAGTTGATCGTTTACAATACCCGGGGTTACCCTCGGGTATTTTTTTAATATATAAATGATGGGTTTAAATAAAAAGTCAGGAATTAAGTGGTTGATCATTGTTCTATTTTCTGTTTTTATAGTTACAATGACCATTTCTGTCATCATTGTATCACAGAAAATACTGCCAACTGAAGATTTGAGGCTTGCAAGGGAAGCGCTGACTATTGCAAAAGAGGCTGAAGCGAATATTTATTCTGAGCAGGATTATAAAGAATCAATCAGACTGTACGATTCCGCGATGCTAAACTGGAAAAGAGAGAATGACCGGTTTATTTTGTTTCGTGATTATAGTCGTATTGTTGCCAATGCAAAAAGTTCAAAAAAGAAAGCTGAAGAAGCAAGTGATGAAGCCATTAAAAAGTCAGCTAATTTAAATCTGAATGTGGAAGCTGCTTTTGTTGTTTTGGCCAAGAAGATAGAATTGTACAACAAGCTTTTTAAGGATCTTCCTTTACCCAAATCAGTTTTTGATGCACATAATAAATCTAAAATGTTTTTAAGCGAATCAAAAATTGCTCATGAAAGTGGTAAGTTGAAAGATGCAGAAATTTTATTTAAGAAAGCTGAAGTTTACGTCAATCATGCCAACGTGGCCGCTGGCAAGATGTTACGCGATTATTTTGTAGATCATCCCAACTGGTTGCATTTGGCAAATGATGCCATCGCTGCCTCTCGTGGAGGAAATAAAGTGATATTAGTTGATAAAGTGGCTCATATTTTGTACGTTTACCAGTCAGGAAAAGCAATTCGCAGTTATAGTGCTGAATTTGGTCCTAATTGGATGGCTCATAAAGAACGGACAGGCGATCGGGCCACACCGGAGGGTAATTATCACATAGCAAGTAAAAAGGCAGGAGGAAGTACCACCTATCACAAAGCGATGCTACTTGATTACCCCAATGCAGAAGATCGCATCAGGTTTGAAGCCAAAAAGAGGAAAGGACTGATTTCGCGCAATGCAGGAATTGGTAATTTAATTGAAATACATGGTAATGGCGGAAAAGGATTTGATTGGACAATTGGGTGCATTGGATTGAAGGATCGGGATATTGATGATTTATACCAATTGGTCGGTTCAGGTACCAGAGTTACAATTGTAGGTTCAATTGAATCATTATCGGTGGTTTCAGAAGGAGTGGATTTCTAAAAATAAAAATGGAAATCTTTTTCCAAAATGAACAGTTGGCATATTTGTTGTGGTAGAAACTGAAATAATAGCTGTAATATAATTATAAATATATGATTCGCACTATTTTTATTTATTTGTTTATACTCATTGTTGGATCATTATTTCTGGGATCAATGATTCTTTTTGGTATTCCTGCCTTGCAGGAATCAAGCTTGGTTTTGCCTGCTTTGAGTCAAACAAAAGATGAGATGGAAGGGGCAGAAGCTCAGAAAGCATTACTTGAGAAAGATCTACAGAAGTTTCGGGCAAAACTTGAAAAATTGACTCCTTCCGGATCCTATATGTTAGTCAATACCTCAGAAAATCATTTTTATCTATATAAAGACAAGCAATTGATACGCGACGGTGTGTGTTCAACAGGGAAAAATGAGCGGTTAGTCTCAGCCGAAAGAAATTATGAGCACGTTTTTCATACCCCCTTTGGTGTGAGAACAGTGCAGCGTAAACAAACCAAGCCTGTATGGGCCAAACCTGATTGGTCCTTTATTGAAGATGGACTGCCTATTCCTCCAGCGGGTGACGCATCCCGTTATGAATCAGGCACATTGGGTGCGTATAAACTTGAAATTGGAGATGGTTTTATGATTCATGGTACTATTTATAAACGAATGATGGGGATGAGCGTAACGCATGGTTGTATACGTCTTTTAGACGACGATTTGGAAGTTGTTTATAAGACAATGGAAGTTGGTTCAAAAGTTTATATTTATTAGTATGAAGGAAAATTCGGCTGAAGATTTCGATGGACTTTACGTTAAGAAGAAAAAAAAGACAGGAATCAAGATTTTTTTGATTTTATTTTGCCTATTAATACTTTCATTCACTGCGATTTATTTTTATTTGACAATTGGGGCAGTACGTGATCGCATGAATTTGGCCCAATCGCAGGCCGAGGGTAGCAGCGCAGTTAGTCCTTCACTAATTGGTCTTATGAAAGAAAAGGCGTGGATTGAGTCACGTCTGAAAATGGCAGCCGCCGATTCAATTGGTTTGTCAATTGATCTGGAAGAGCGTATCATTCAGATGGAGTTAAAAGGGGTGGTGATTATGAAAACAAAAATTCGTGACTATTCTACCTCCGGATTTTTTAAACGGATGGACGGAAATGTTTATTTCACCTTGTTTGGAACTCCTTTGACCATACAGAAGTACGAATCTTCTATCGAAAAGAATCCCTATAAGGTGGTACAAGCTCCAAAAATTGGGCAAGAAGAATCAACCTCCACAAAAAAAGATACGGTGATTCATGAAAATGTGTTCTGGACGGTCAAGTTGGATCGTGAGTTTGACTTAAATATTCAGGGTATTGATTCAGTGATGGAATCGCAATCGAAATACAAGTTTGGAAAAGGCTTTGAGTTTAAGCGGGATTTAAAAAATATAATGAATTCATTTGAGCACATTCTTAAATTTATAAAGCCGGTGTACACTCCTGAAATCCTGATTAGTATTCCAGAGAATGAAGCCAAGACTATTCTAAGGGCTTTACCGCGAAAGGCATATGTTACCATTCGTATTTAAGGTTTATCAGATTCAAGGCTAGGTCTGCCAGAAATATATATAAAGACATCACCAGTTGACGGGATGTTTGAAATTCTTAGGCAAGTATAACCAAAGAATTGAAGCTCAACGATAAAAAGGAAACCGGGTAAAAACATTTTTTAAAAATGATTTTCCCGGTTTTTTTCTGTAACAGCTTTTATTGTTATTTCTCGTTTAGATGAGATGTTTCCATTTTAGTTGCTACAGGCAAGCTATTTAATAATAGAGAAGCACGAAAATTAACAAAAACACAAAAAGCAATCTGAGTATAACACTGTAATTTTGATATATCAGATGGTGCTATATGTAATTCTGCTAGTGTAATTTAGACGTGCAAGATTGATAAAGTAACCCAAGTTATACAACATCTATTTTGATCGTTTAACCTGATATTTGACATTTTTTTTGAGAGAAATATTTAGTATTGTTTAAATTTATTCTAAGTTCAAATAAATTGTAATCCTCACATCAGGTATGAACCAGATGAACCTTTGATTGGCTAAATGAATTTGTAGCTCTATTGGTTATTTGAAGAAATTATCTCTCTGGGCCACTGTTTCCTTTTATTCCAATAGGTCAATTTCAACATTGGGCGCATCAAATGAAAGAGTTTGATCAAATAATTTCCTGCGATTTTTTGAATTTGCAACTTTAGAATGATTATATTTCCATCTAATTATTTTTTAATCCTAAAATTTACTTTGAAAGTGTTATTCAGGTTAAAGACAGGATGCTTTTTATTAACTTTGGAATAAATTTGATAAGCATGTCACAGATCTTGTTTTATGTCATCATTGGCTTGGTGGTTGCAGATTTTATTTTTGATAGATTTCTGCAATATTTGAATTCAACCCAATGGAGCGATCGATTGCCGGAAGAGGTAAAAGGTATATATGATGAAGATAAATATCAGAAGCAACAGGCTTATGAAAAAGTGAATTATCGGTTTTCGATGTTCAGTACTTCCTTCAGTTTTGTTTTGATGCTTCTCATGTTTCTTTTTGCCGGATTTGCAAGGGTGAATAATGTGGCACTTTCAGTATCAACTAATTCAATATTGACAGCCCTGGTGTTTTTCGGAATTCTGATGTTTGTTTCAGATATACTTACGACACCTTTTTCGATTTACGACACCTTCGTTATCGAGGAGAAATTTGGTTTTAACAAAACCACTCCAAAAACATTTATCTTTGATAAATTAAAAGGATGGCTGCTTGGAGCAATCATTGGTAGTGGAATGCTGGCACTCATTATCTATATTTATCAGCTTACAACCAATAATTTCTGGATATTTGCATGGGCGATCATCAGTGTTTTTTCAATCTTTATGGTATTGTTTTATTCCAACCTGATAGTTCCTCTGTTCAATAAGCAAACGCCGCTTTTGGAGGGTGAACTGAAATCGGCCATTGAAAGTTTCTCGGCCAGGGTGGGATTTAAACTCGACAATATTTATGTGATCGATGGCTCTAAACGATCTACTAAAGCAAATGCCTATTTTACTGGTTTGGGTGCAAAAAAAAGGATCGTATTGTATGATACTCTTATCAGTGACTTGACAAACAATGAATTGGTAGCTGTTCTGGCACATGAAATAGGACATTACAAAAAGAACCATGTCATTTGGAGTTTGTTGCTTGGAATAGTGCAAACAGGAATTGTATTGTTTATTTTTTCACTATTTGTTGGCAGCCCTGAGTTATCAGCAGCATTGGGTGTTGCACAACCCAGTTTCCATATTGGGCTGATTGCTTTTGGTGTATTGTATTCACCCATTTCGATGATTACCGGATTGGGAATGAATGTTTTTTCCAGAAAGAATGAGTACGAGGCAGATGCGTTTGCAGCAAAACACTATGATGCCAACGAACTGGCTTTGGCATTGAAGAAGTTGTCAGTAAAAAACCTGAGCAACCTTCGTCCACACCCTGTATATGTGTTTTTCCACTATTCGCATCCTACACTTTTGCAACGATTAAAGGCATTGAAAAATTAAATAAATAATATTCAATATTGAATAAGAAATAAGAAATAAGGAATAAGAAATAAAGAATAAGGAATAAGGAATGAGAAATAAGGAATAAGAAATAAGGAATAAGAAATAAGGAATAAGAAATAAGGAATATTGCGGTGCTCTATAGACGTAGTGGCAATCTGTGTAATCCGATTTAATCCGTGTAATCCTTTTTGAACTTGAAAATTTGTGGTATGAAAACAGAAATAATAACCATAGGCGATGAAATTTTAATCGGGCAGATTGTGGATACCAACTCGGCCTGGATGGCGGAGCAACTCAATTTGAATGGCATTGAGGTGTATCAAATAACTTCGGTTCATGATAACCATGCTCATATTGTAAAAGCGTTAGCAGATGCAGAAAAGAATGCTGACCTGGTATTGATTACTGGAGGTCTTGGCCCAACGAAAGATGATATTACCAAAAATTGCTTGTGCGAATATTTTAATACTGAACTTGTATTTTATCCCGAAATATTCGAGCATGTGAGGTCTCTTTTGTCCTCTAGGAATGTAACCATCAATCAGTTGAACCGCGATCAGGCACTACTGCCTACCAGTTGTACCATTTTGAACAACTCAGCAGGAACAGCATCAGGAATGTGGTTTGAAAAAAACGGAACGATTTTTATTTCGATGCCCGGTGTCCCATTCGAAATGGAAGCCATTATGACAGAAGAAGTCTTTCCGCGGCTGATAAAACTTGGAATTATGCAGTCGATTGTCCATAAAACCATTCTGACCTATGGATTGGCTGAATCAATGCTGGCCGAAATGATAGAAGGGTGGGAGAGTGGATTGCCAGAATATATCAAACTGGCTTATCTACCGAGTGCAATGATGGTTCGATTAAGACTTAGCGCATACGGAACTGATAAAGGGATGCTTGAAGCTAATATCAATCAGCAGGTTAAAGAGTTACAAAACATTATTCCTGAATATATTTTTGGTTTTGATGATGATAATCTGGCCCTAATTATTGGCCGGATGCTCATTAAATCTTCCCAGACACTGGCTGTAGCCGAAAGCTGTACCGGCGGAAATATTGCCCATTTTATTACTTCCAACTCTGGCAGTTCTGCCTATTTTAAAGGTGGCGTGGTTGCCTACTCTAATGAAATTAAAAGCAAGTTATTGGAGGTGCCTTCAGAAATGATTGATACTTACGGAGCAGTAAGCCAACAGGTGGCAGAATCTATGGCGATTGGAGCCCAAAAGGTATTGAACGCTGATTTCAGCATAGCAACTACCGGAATTGCAGGTCCAGATGGAGGAACAGCCGAAAAGCCAGTTGGAACAGTCTGGATTGCAGTAGCCGGACCTTCAGGAGTAGAAAGTGAAAAATTTATATTCAGACACAACCGTGAACGAAATATAATACGATCAACACAATCAGCGTTAGATCTTTTGCGCAAACATATTATAAATGATAATTCAGCATTAATATGAAAAAGAAATTACTCATTATTACTGGAATTGTGGTTCTGATCATAGGAATTATGGCAATTTTGCCTTTTCTGTACAGAGACAAACTTCTTGTAAAAGTAAAGGCTACCATCAACAAGCAGATCAATGCAAAGGTTGATTTTAAGGATTTCAAATTGTCATTTTTTACCCATTTCCCAAAGGTAGGATTGGAGATTCAGCAACTGACAGTTATAGGCATTGACGAGTTTTCAAATGATACGATTCTTTCGGCCAGTTCGATCTCTACTGCTGTATCATTAATGGAAATGATCAGTGGTAAGGAGCTGGAACTGAAAAGTCTGACCATTAATAATCCAAGAATAAGCTTGGTGGCCAATAAGTCAGGAGCGGTAAACTGGCATATTACTAAAGCGAGTGAAGCGACTACCAAGCCGGACGAATCAACCCAAGTGACTTCTACTAATGCTGCGGGTACTGTGGAAGGTTTTAAAATGAAGTTGGATAATATTCAGGTTAATAACATGAACCTGTTGTATGATGACAAAGCAATGCCCATGAAATTGAGGATGAGAAGCACCAACCTCAGTTCTTCAGGTGATGTAGCTGGAACGATTACAAGCTTTGATATAAAAACTGAAGTCGCGGACGTTATTTTTGAATATGATTCGGTCAAATACATATCGAATACAAAACTGAAAGCTGAAACCTTGCTGAAGGTTGATTATGGTAAGATGAACTTTGTATTCGACCGTGGTAAATTAATGATAAACAAACTTCCGCTTGAATTAAATGGTTCGTTTTCAATGCCTAAAGACAGTATGCTTTTTGACTTGGCATTCAAAAGTGAAAAAAGTGACTTTGCCACCATTTTGGCTTTGGTTCCAGCTAATTATCAGAAGTATATCGAAAAAGCTACTATCAATGGGGTAGCTGAGTTTAAAGGTTTGGTGAAAGGTTCGTTTTATAAAGAAATTTATCCGGCAATTGAAGTTTCGCTTGCGGTAACCAATGCCAGCTTTAAATACCCATCACTTCCTGAAAGTGTGCAGGATATTCAGATTCAGGCACTAATTACCAAGCCACAAGGCGATTTGAATCTGCTGAAAGTGAATGTCGAAAAGGCACATGCTTCTATCAAAAATAATCCGATTGATCTAACAATGAATTTGAGTGAGCTGATGACTGATCCGAATATAGCTGCTACGTTTGCCGGAACCATTGATTTTAATACTTTAAAGCAGGCAATTCCAATCGACAGCCTAGATACAAAGGGAATAATGAAAGCTCGGATGCAGATTGCAGGACGCATGTCAGCAATCGAAAAAAAGGAGTATGAAAAATTTAAATCTGATGGTGAAGCAACGATTCAGAATTTCATGATTAAAAGTGATAAGTTGACCAAGCCGGTTGAAATAAGCCAGGGTCAAGTAAATGCCACTACCACGCAGATTAATATTGATAGATTTGATGGAAAAATTGGGCAGAGTGATTTCTCGCTTCGTGGTAATTTAAGCAATTATCTGGCTTATATATTCAAGAAGGGTGTGTTGAAAGGCAATTTCAATCTAAAATCTTCCTTTATGAATTTTACTGAGTTATCGAACATTATGAAGCCTGCTGCAAAACCTGTAGAACAAAAATCTCAGACCAAACCTACCCCAGTCGCTACTGCCGCTTCAGCCGTTCCTTCTGTGTCTGCCGATTCAGTTGCTGCGTTTCAGGTACCTAACAAACTTGATTTAACATTCCAGTCTGCTATCCAGAAAGCGTTGTATGATAAAATGCCCATCAACAATATCAATGGATTGATCAAAGTGAAAGAAAGGCGCTTAGAGCTGACCAATCTATCTATGGATATGTTGCAGGGAAAGGTAGCTTTAAATGGTTCTTATGCCAGTAATTCTGCTACCAAGCCATCTTTCGACTTCAAATTGAATATGGAAAACATAGACTTGCCGACTGCCTATCAATCGCTCTCTACTTTTCAGAGATACTTACCCATTGCTTCGCATAGTCAAGGGAAATTCTCCAGCCAGTTGGGCCTTTCAGGAATAATGAATGAAAAGATGGATATAGTGCCTACAAGCTTGAATGGGGACGGTATCATCAATACGCATAACCTTGTCATCACAGAATCTCCAATTTTCGATCAGATTAGAGGGATCATTAAAAAAGATCAACTGAAAAATGTAAAGATCAATGATTTTGCTGCCAAATTTCAGTTCAATAATGGAGAGTTAAAATTGAATCCGTTCAAAACGTCTATTGCCGACCAACCCACCACCATCTCAGGAAGCTTGTCAGCCGCGCGTGAAATAAATATGACAATGGATTTCACTGTGAGCCGCGATGTTTTGGGAACCGACATTTCCAAAGGTCTGGACATATTACCAGGAACGGAAAATATCAAAACCGTTGATGCATCGGTTATTTTGAAAGGATCACTCACTCATCCTGATGTCTCGCTTGATTTAAGCAAGGCACGCGCTCAAATTGAACAGGAGGTAAAAAAAGCTTCGATAGAACAAATCAAAGGTTCAGCTAAAAAGATTGGAGACGAATTGAAGAAGTTGTTTAAGTAAAACCGACCTCAATTCTCTTTTCATTTACAAAAAAAAAGTGGGGATAAAAGTACTACTAAACATTTTTTTATTCAGATAAATGCTTTGATAGGGGTAATTACAGCCAGTTTGGTTTTAGGTTGCGGTTTCTTTCTGTAATTAAATAAAATCGTGGCCGAAGGTTGGCTAATTTTTATATATTTGCAACCGCTTAAAAGGATGCCTCGGTAGCTCAGCTGGATAGAGCAACGGCCTTCTAAGCCGTAGGTCTTGGGTTCGAATCCCAACCGGGGTACTTAATGTAATAATAAAACCCTCTGAATCTAGTATTTCAGAGGGTTTTTAAATTTTAATAATGGTTCATACCACTAATAGGTACCTGATCGGATGATTATCTGCTATTTTGAGGTTGAAATATTCCATATCGCGATTTTTATTCAAATCCATTTTGAAGCGTTTGAAGCATTTGAAGTGTTTGCGCAACTGGTAGTTTTGTTTGATTTTTGGTTCAATGGGTTTGTTTCTTTTGGGAAGGGAGAAAGTGAAATAATGGTAAGAATGCAAACTTGCAAACGCTTCAAATGCTTCAAACGCTGCAAAGAGCTCAGCTAAGGGGAGGAAGTCGAGTGTGGCAATTTTTCTTTTGCTTTTTTGCTTTTACTCCATTGATGATAGCGCGAGCCTGTTACTGCCAATTTCTGATTATAAACTCACTACTCTATTTATTTCAGGTACGCATTTCTGTGAAGAGCCTTAATAATCTGAGTTCGATATAGTGAGTTCTTATAAACAAAATCCATTGACAAAAAAAGTGAATCTAATCTAAGAGTTAAAACAGCATTATTATTCCTGTATTTGAACCAAATTGCCAAAATGTCATTTTTCACTAGCTAAACTTTGCTAGAACTCTTGTTATAAATCAACAACTATGCAACTATGCAATTATGCAACTATGCAATTATGCAAGGGAAAGGAAGACAGTGGTCTCTTTGCATAATTGCATAGTTGCATAATTGCAAAATTGATTTCAACTTTGCAGTTTGAGCGAAAATATTGTTGTGCAGAATAAGACAAGGAATTCTTCTTTGCAATATCGCTTTTAAAAGATGATTTTATAAATTATTGCTTTGATTGAACTTGAGTTACTTATACTCATGCAGGAAGGGTGGCCTTATTTAAAGAGTTCCATCGATCACAGTTAACTTGAGTTTGATTTAAGAAACCCATTAATATAATGCGACTTGACTTTTTTTTGCTTCACATTTTCTTAGTTTTTCGTATTCACTTGCGACACTTGCGACACTTGCGACGGTACTATTTCGATTTTTCACATTTCTCATCTTCTGCATGTCATTTACGTTTTGTACAGGGGTACATTAAAAGGAGAAAGTGAGAAAATGTGAAAAATCGAAATAGTACCGTCGCAAGTGTCGCAAATGAAAAGTTAAAGCAATGAAGGCTAGGGGCTTTTCAAATACATTAGTTCAGGATGAATTCACCATTTTTGTCTTTTAAGCCAAAAAGCAATCAATTAATGGACTTATTTGCTTAGATTGAACTAAGGTTGTTAGTTAAATTACCAATTTACCAAATTACCAATTACACAATTTGTGTAGTTGGTAATTTGGTAATTTAATAAAAATAAATAGATGAATGTTGTTCCCTGAAATTACAACCTGTTTTATGAACTATCCTGTGACAAAATGGCTTAGATTGAACTCTCAGGATTATCGTACTTGTATTCCGTTATTCCGATTTCAATTTTGATACAATTGTTTGTATAGTTCATTTAAATCAGGAGATAATATTATTTCAGTTCTGCGGTTGCTAGCGCGTCCTTCAATAGTTTCATTTGTTTGGATGGGGTGAAATTGGCCTTTACCTGATGCGGTAATACGATTAGAGTCAAAACCATAATCATTGGTCATAATTCGTAAAATAGAAGAGGCCCTTGATGTACTTAGATCCCAGTTGTCTTTGAATAATTGTGTTTTAATTGGAACATTATCAGTATGACCTTCAATAATTACAGTGATGTTTTCAGCACTACTAAGTACCTGTACCAAAGATTTTAACGCTTCTTTTCCAATAGGATCAACAACATCACTTCCTGATTTAAATAACAATTTTTCCTGAAGCGAAACATAAACGTTTCCATCCTTTATATAGACTGAAAGTTGATCAGCCTTGTAATTGATCAAAGCATCGGATATCGATTTTTTAAGCTTGAGCATTACATCTTTTTGTGACTGAATAATATCCTGAAGATTCTTCAATCTGGTGGCCTGATCTGCAATAGTCATTTGTGATTGGCTGGAAAGTGACTTTAGATTGTTTGCAACCGAAGTATTCTCATTGGATAAGGATGCATTTTTATCCGACAATAATGCATTTTTATTCAATAAGTTTGCCTTTTCTGCTTTAAGATCTTTTACATTTATGTTGCAATCAGTGAGTTGCCCATGTGTAAAGGTACTGTCTTTTTGAAGCTTATCAACTCTGGCTAGCGAAGCTTTGAACTTTTTACCTGATACACATGATGTCAATGATAGTACAAGAATTAATGAAAGAAAGGTTAGAAAATGGAATGTTTTTTTCATTTTGGCGTTTTTTTTAGTTTATATGAATGTTTTGTCAATCTGGGGTATTGTGCTTTCTGATTGACGCTGTAAAGTTGAAGTATTTTGGATAATAAACATTACACAATTCCGTTAATGACTTATATAAATCACAGGTTTTTGTTCTTATTAGTGAAATTCTCCCGATAGCTATCGGGATCAATTCGTGAAATTTGTTTCAATTCGTGAAATTTGTATTTTATATTTTAATACCTTTACTGAATGAGAAAAATATTAATCTACGTATTGTTCCTCCTGATACCTGCGATAAACAATGCCCGTGTTACAGATTTTGATAAAGAAAAAACAGTTAATATTGATACTTATTCCCTTGTAAGCCTGGCCGATACCGGATTAACCAGAAATGTATTTGACCTTGCAATCAAAGGCTTGAAGAAGTTAGATACCAATGGTCAATTACACAATCCAAACATTGTTACCATTGCCGATTATTCACAATCGAGCAATAAAAAGCGTTTGTATGTGATTGATTTGAAAAACAAAAAACTTTTATTTAATACCTATGTTGCACATGGAAGAAACACCGGTGGTGAGTATGCAAATTCATTTTCAAACGTGGAGGGTTCTCTAAAAAGCAGCCTTGGTTTTTATATTACTGAGCATCCAATAATGGGGTCGCACACAGGATATGCACTCATGATTGCTGGTATTGAAAAAGGCATTAATGACAACGCCTCCAAACGTGCCATTATTATTCATGCTGCAGATTATGCTACCGAAAATTTTATTAAGAAATATGGACGATTGGGGCGTAGCTTGGGTTGTCCGGCCTTACCCCCTGACATGAACAAACCAATTATTGAGACCATTAAAGATGGTACATGTTTGTTTATTTATAATCCAAGTGACTCATATATCGGCAAGTCAGCTTTACTTAATTAACCCATAAACATCTGGAAGAAAACTGATTTTTTTGCCAACTACCGTTATCGGCTCATATATTATAAAGACTGGTATTTTATTCGGCAGCTTTATAATCCTTGATACGGTGTTTTTCTTTCCACTCTTTAATTCTTGGATATCAATCTTGCCACGGAGCATGGCATCAGCTAATTCAAAAGGTTTTTCCAATCGAATGCAGCCATGACTTAAAAAGCGGAAATCTTTTGCGAAAGCGCCCTGATTACTCGTAGCATGTAAGAATATGCTGAATGGATTCTGTAAATTAAATTTCAATACCCCCAAGGAATTATCTGAACCTGTTGATTGACGGAAAAAATAAGGAAAGTTTTTAGCATTGTAACTTTTCCAATCCAATTCAGAATCGTCTAATACATTGCCTTTTGCATCCACCACATCAAAATTATGCTGCTCGAGATATTTCTCATCTTTTTGAATTTTGGGTATCAGCTCTTGACCTGCAATAGTGAATGGGACATTCCAGCTCGGGAAAGTAACAATACTTGTAATGTAAGATGAAATGGTAGGAGTTGGATTTTTCTTTTTGCCAGGCACCGTACGCATTTTCATAGCAGGTAAATTATCCCTATAATAAACTGCTTCGGCTTCCGGAATATTTACTAAAATATATTCCGGAAAATGATTGGCGGAGAGATATCTTCGGTAATTCATAGCAAGAAGTGTCGTCTTATATTTCAACGAATTTTTATCTGGAATAGAGTCATGGATGAATTTTTTCAACACCAGGTAATCCGGATCTTTACAATCGAGCGTTGAAACGATCTTTGAAACGGATCCTTTGTTGATTGAGAAGATCAATTGAAAAATATAAACAGAATCACGGGGAACATTTACTTCATCATAGTCAAAATGAACATTGCCTTCTTGTTGATATTTAAGGAAATTTAATACCAAACCTGTTATTTGTTTATCCGTTTTTTCAATTAAAAAATTATCCATCTTATCTTTGCCTGATAACAAAGAACGAATCTGTTCGGTTTGGATTTTATCCGAAACATAATTGTCAGTTGACTCCATCACATCGAGCCAATCTTTAGCCTTTTTGATGTTTTTGCCTGACGATAACCAGAAGATCGGTTCATGCAAGGTGATATAGAATTTCTGAACCAATATGGAATCTTGATTCAATACCGGTTTCAATGCAAGCCTTTTGGATGCAAAACTATTGGTTGCCAAACAACTCATTATTAGAATTGAGAGAATAATTTTATCTAAAGAAATCCATTTTATGATACCAGTGTGAAGCATATAAATTTTTTGTTTGAAATTTGAATGTTCTCTTATAATCGTCACAATTTCAATTAATCTGCCAAATTCAATTGTCCTTACAAAATAGAAAGTAGAACGGTCGGAGAGAGTATCTGTTTGTTATCCACCATCCATCTTCTCTGACAATACAAATATGGGTACTTTTATTCTCTATCATATTGCAAAACTCCGGGAATAAGTTGCATAATTCACACTTTTCATCTTTCATATAGCTTATCTTAATCCCAGAATTCTGGATTCTAATTAGTGCTTTTTGACAAATTGACAAATTGACAAATCGGATGAGTTGTGTATTCAGCAATGTTTAAATTGCAGTTTAAAAGCTAAAGGTATCATAACCAGAGTGGATTCTTTTGTTGCCGTATTCTTCCAGTCTCCCTTCATGTCAATGATTGCACGGCTTTCGAACATTATTGAACTGACAGTATTTTAGAATACATGCAATTCTACCTTTTTGAACAAAGGTTAATGATTTATTGGTATGGTGAAATAAAACGTTGATCCTTTACCCTGTTCTGATTCCATCCATAGTGTACCTCCCAATAATTCAGTCAGGCTTTTTGAAATTGCCAGCCCAAGGCCGGTGCCTCCATATTTACGCGAGAAAGCTGATTCGACTTGACGGAAGCGCTCAAATATTTGTACTTGAAATTCAGCAGGAATGCCAATTCCAGTGTCTCGCACATGAAATTCAAGAAAGTTTTCAACTATTCTCATGCCAATCCTAATGAATCCCTTTTCCGTAAACTTAATCGAATTACCCACCAAATTCACTAAAATCTGTCTTAGTTTGGTTTGGTCAGTTTCAATAAATATTTCTTCTGTCGGGTTGTTTGGGTCTAGCATTAATATGATTCCTCTCTCAATGGCCTTGAAGGAGTATTCTATCTGAAGGTCGATTATGAGCTGACTAGCAGAAAACAAATGGTTAATCACCTGAACCTGGCCTGCCTCAATTTTTGAGATATCCATAATGTCGCTTATAATCGAAAGCAGGTTGTTCCCACTTTCATTGATTATTTTTGCTAATTTATATTCTTGTTCCAGATCATAATCAGGGTCAGACATTAATTCGGAAAAACCGATGATACTATTGAGTGGCGTGCGTATTTCGTGACTCATATTGGCCAGGAAGGTTGATTTTAGTCGGTCCGATTCTTCCGCTTTCTCTTTGGCTGCAATTAATTCCGCTTCGGAGTGCTTGCGTTCTGTAATATCATAAACAATACCATCAATCTGAACAAGTTGCCCATCAGGATTAAGTGTTGGACGCACGCTTGAAGCGATCCACCGTAGTTGTCCATCCGGACGAATGATTCTGAATTCATACTTATGGTTCTTCCCTGACGATAATATTGGAAAACCAGCATCGACTGTTGCTTTATCCTCAGGAATGATCAGTTGGTACCACAACCGGGGGTTCTTAAAGAATTCGGATGGCGCGTATCCGAAGATGGCTTCGTGCGCGCGTGAAGCTTGTAACATCCGGTTATGAACCGGATCGTATGAGAAGATAGCTTCATCCAAATTATCATGAAGATTTTTTAATTCTTCGAGAGCCTGTTGAAGGGCTTCTTTTGAACGTTTGCTCTCTGTGTTATCCTGAATGGATCCAAAAAGAATTCTTCTTTCCTTATCATAAATTGCTATGGAATGAATATCTTTTATTTCACCTGTATCTTGCGTTTTTATTTTGAATTCTACATCATAAGGTTTATTTTCATCAATTAATTTTAAAAGTGCAAGGTCAAGTAAAGGACGGTATTCATGAAGTGTAATATTTTTAATATCGGCATATTCAATTTGGTTCTTTGGGATACCATATAATTTGATGGCCCCCTCGGAAGCGTAAATCTTTTGTGAATCTATATGTAATTCCCAGTTGCCTGTTTTTGATGCAAGTTCAGCACGTTTTAATCGTGATTCGCTTAAACTAATTGCCTCTTCGGCCTCCTTGTCTCTGGTAATGTCAATTACAGTTACAAGGCATTTTTGCTCATTGATGGAAACGAATCCTTCGAGATGAACAGAAATAGAAGCTCTTTCATTGATAGCCAGTTTTACTTCACATATCTGATTGAAATTGGTTTCAATTGCTTTCTTTAAAAAGTCTTTAAATACCTGTTTCGTATCGGGAGAAACAAATTGCATGAAATTACTGTTGGCTAACTTCGAACGTTCTTTCCCAAGCATCTTTGCCCCATTAAGATTCATTTCACTAATGATTCCGTCACTCTGAATCGTAAAATATCCAACAGGTGAAAAATCGTAAAGAGTCGTTGCGGTTGTTGCTTTGTCTATGGCTAACCGTAGTTCCTCGTTCTGCATTTCAAGTTCTATCTGATGAACCTCCAATTCGTGGATGCTTTTCAGATGATTGGATACATTGTGAAAAATCCCTGTGCTGGCGGTCAGATTGGACGATTTATCTGACTGCTTTTTCCTTAATTGCTCCTCTGCTTTTTGTCGAAGTAAAACCGTTGCATGTGAAACTCTCTTTTCCATATTCATTGCCTCGCTTAGGTTGCTAAGTTAGTAATTCTAACATGATTTTTATCATCTTTAACTTTTTATCATCTCTTGATCTAACTCAAATCTTCTTGTTTCTGAATTGAATCTAGTGTTAAGTTAATTTAGCTATGACGGATATTATTTGTATCTTTGCGGCAAAAAAGGCATATGGTACACTACACGATCAAACTAAATAAAATTGAGGCTGAAGATCTCAATA
>Ga0209123_1002080_pt1 | contig 17852 bp, 14 predicted proteins | sample BarGraIncu00431A_FD_184500 | JGI IMG/M metagenome (GOLD analysis project Ga0209123, IMG submission 184500) | Arctic peat soil microbial communities from Barrow, Alaska, USA - Barrow Graham LP Incubations 004-31A (SPAdes) (version 2) | ecosystem: Environmental > Terrestrial > Soil > Wetlands >... | reverse complement strand
TCGTTATTCTTCTGAAAAATGTGAGTACGACCGCGTGTTGAATTATAATGCATATTTTCCCAAGCAATCAAGGTAAGTTTCTTATCAATGGCGATCTGCGCCACATCTTCCTGCATAACACTGTGGATCCATCCCCAAACTAAGGATCCGTCTTTCATTTCTTTGAAATCTTCAATGACCGGTTTCGTGATCAGGAACGCATTGAAATTCTTGTATAGGTATTTACGTTCTCTCGGTTGGTTGCCAGTCAAAGAAGTGATCCTGTCATCATTCATCCCGAAATCCACTCCATAGCCCTTTTCAAAAACCAATTGGCTGCGGATCTCCTCCGGAATCAAGCTAATCTGACTAGGATGGATCGCCACCCTCTTCTCATTTTCTTTTCTTGACGTTCCTATTACTGCGATTTTCATAAATTCTCCTTTTTTTTGAATCGATTCTGAATGTAAACAAAAATACCGTGAAACGACAACTTTCCGTTTAATCATATTTTTGAACTGAGTTGACTCGAAATTCGACATCGATCAGTTTTTATTATCTTTTCTGCCAACTTTTTAAAGATAACAAGGTTGTCAGTGTAATCATATCTTATTTCACAAACAATAGCAAACCTATCAACTGCCGTTTCATTGTTCCTTATCTGACCATGAAGATGTAATTATTGATGATCACACCGAAGAGTCCCATCAACGTACCCAACATCGCACCACCGAGCACATCGCGCGGATAATGCATGCCGACATAGATACGGGTAATTCCGACAATCGTCGCAATCAGATAAAATAGAATTCCTTGATAAAGGTTCTGCGGCAGAAAACTGATCAACACGGTGGCGATGAAAAAAGCCTGACTTGTATGACCGCTCGGAAATGACTGGCCACTGGCACGTGATCCGACGATACGAATGTTTTTAAGCTTGATATACGGCCGTGTACGATGGATCATCGTCTTCATCAGCTGAACCACTAAACCGAGTATCATGGTACCCAAAATCAGTTCATAGGCCACGATATGATTTCCACTCAGATATAAGAGGAAAGCCACAAACATCGCAAAAAAGAAATTGCCGATCTGCGTAACCGCCAACATCAACGTGTCCAATCCTGGACCGCGTTTACCATGCATGTTGAAATACATAAATACCAGCACATCGAGTTGTTGACCGACGGACCAAATCAGCGACAGCGCCACAAACGAAAATACCGTCAGTAAGACGATCACAATTTTCTGCGCTTTGATACTATCCCAGAAATAAATCCAGACATAATTCGGTACCATCGGTACGAACAGCACCAACATTAGCGTCAAAGCTATGATCCAATAGATTCTGTGAATATGACTTACTCGGTCAATGATCTTTTCCCAGAAACTATCGATTTCGAGTTCCGGTATTTTAACTTCTTTAACTTCTTCGGTTTCCCTTTTCATCAATCATTTACCTTTTCCGAAACATCTTTTACTTCAGGTTCTCCGACGATCACATTCAACGCATGCTTCTGAATTTCGATATGCAACGATCCGTCACCCAAACTGACTCCGTCAACCATGATAGGCATCGGCGGATCGGTTTCGATCGTAATTTTTTTGACATGGAAATGTTGGATCCGAGGATCTTCTTCAACATTCGGTCCGGTTCCTTTGATCACATAACCGATAATATCAAGTTTCGTCAGATTAGCGAAGAACATCACATCCAAATATCCATCCTTGTAGCAATCTGGATTACCGAGTTGATAATGACGACCGACATACGGCATATTCGTGATCAGCACAACATGTCCCAACTTCTGCACTTCTTTGTTGTTATCAAGCGTAAAATGGATCGATGACGGTTGTGTTGTGATAAATGTCGCTAAAAAATCACCGATCTTGCCGATATTGCCATGTTGAATATCATCACCTGATGAATAGAGAGTCGAAAATAAGCCGACTGAACACACCTCGATAAACGGAGTCGAAGTCGAACCGCAAGTCGCAATACCGATATCGATCTTATTTCGTTTACCTTTGCGAAGTAAACGAATGGCTGTCGGTATGTCGGTAGGGATGCCTAAACTCAGCGCTACATTGTTTGCGGTACCGCCGGGTATAATGCCTAGAACTGTTTGCGTTCCGATCATCGCGCGGGCAACCGACTCAATAGTACCGTCACCACCGCAAACGACGATCAACTTGATGCCTTGTTCGATGGCACCCTGTACCACTTTCACCAGATCACAACCGGCTTCAATCAAAAATGTCTCCGGAACTAATCCCCATACTTGCATTTCTTTGATGATGGTCATCAACTGAATCGGTGATTCATCGTTTGAACCTGCAATCGGGTTAAATATGAGTTTGACACGTATGGGTTTCAGTTTTCTGTTTGGTTTTTCCATACAACACTCCTTGTTTTGAATAGGCTGATCCATTATTCCGAATTCCTGTTATTTTGTATCTAATGCTTTACGTTCACGCATAATGATGATCAGTTTTACAATTCCCCATGCCAGTATCGCGTAAACGATCATAGCGATGATTGTCCCGGGTTCTAAGACTGCTTTGGTTTCCAGACCCTCAGTGACTGCCGAACTAAAAATAAAAGCAAATGGAGCAACAAATACTTTAGTCAGTGAATAGATAAACGAAATGAACCCACCGCTCGCATTAGCGCCTAATAATCTGAATATAAGCCGAGCACCCAGTAAAACTTCAATGACACCCAATATATAGTAGATTACGCGTCTGATGGTAAAATTTCCTTCTGATTTGGTTACAATTAGTTCTTCATTCATACTCATATCCTCCTTGATCATTTCTGATCGTTTTAAAATGTATGTGTAAATCCATTTTGGAAGAAATTAGATGATTAAAAGCAATTTATTCAAATTCCACTGAATCTTTTCATTGTTTTTCCGGTTACGATAGTCAAATCGCAGACAGTCTATAATCTGATTACATGTGTATTATACCATTTTTGACCTCAAATTGACAGGACGGGCGTCTGAGTACTCTGTTTACAGCCAATCAACCACCTGCATCATTCACTGTTAATGTGTGAAAGTTGCGATAAATAAGCTTGTTGATCGTCCATAATTACCATTGCGTGTGTTCGCGATATATAGGTATTGACAACTCGTGATATAATACATAGGCTATAAATGACAAATCAACTACAAGAAAGAATGAAGACAATACAATGAAAAAAAGCGCATTTTCTAAATTTGGATTACAAGATGAGATACTGAAAGCCATCGAACTGTTGAATTATAAGCAACCGACCAATGTTCAATCGGTATTGATCGAAGCGATGATGGAGAAAAACGATGTCGTAATCCAATCACAGACCGGCAGCGGTAAAACAGCCGCTTATGCCATCCCTGTCATTCAGATGCTGGATTGGGAAGAAAACAAACCTCAGGCACTTGTCTTGGCTCCGACACGTGAATTAGCCATGCAGATCAAAGAGGATGTCTTCAACATCGGACGATTCAAGCGCGTCAAGGTTGCACTTCTGATCGGTAAAACACCTTACAGTGTTCAGGTCAGTGAGTTGAAACAGAAAACACACGTCGTCGTCGGTACACCGGGACGCATCTTAGAACACATTGAAGACGGAACGCTGGATCTGTCCGGCATTCGTTTCTTGATCATCGATGAAGCAGACGAGATGCTGAAACTTGGATTTATCCCAACGATGGATCAGATTTTGAAAAGTGTGCCTAAGAAGCGTCAAACCGTTTTAGCTTCCGCCACGATTCCGCCGGCGATTGATAAGATGATCAAATCCTACAGCCGTGATCCGCAGATGATTCGAATCGAAGATGAAAATAAAGTCTCCGATCGGATTGAACAATATAAAATGGACGTTGTCGCAACGGATAAATTACGTTCGCTTAAAGAAGTCATTACGATGGAAAATCCGGACAGCTGCATCATCTTTGCAAATCAAAAAGCAACGGTGGACGATATTTGTTGGGAATTGACTGACTTACATTATCCTGTTTATAAATTGCACGGAGGGCTGGAACAAGTCGACCGAACAGCTGTCATCAATGATTTCAAGCGCGGTGCCTTCCGTTACTTAGTAGCGACCGATGTGGCTGCCCGCGGATTGGATATTGACGGAGTTTCACTGATCATCAATTATGATCCGCCGCTTGAGAGCGAAATGTATGTCCATCGGATCGGTCGTACCGGACGTTTTGACAAGTTGGGAAAAGCGATCACTTTTGTGAATCGTAATCAAGGTAAGTATATCAATAACATCGAAAACTTCATCGAGCAGAGTTTGTTGGTCTATGAACAACCGACAACGGCGATGTTGAATGCGGCTAAACCTGAATTCGCTTATAAGAAAGCAACATTGATACCGGTGAAAGCCAAAAAAGGTTCAGCTCTCAATGCCGGAATCATGCAACTTCAAATCAGAGCCGGCAAACAAGCGAAGATCCGTGCTGTTGATATCGTCGGTTCGCTTTGCGGACTGAGCGGTATGAGTGCACAAGATATCGGCGTCATTCAAATCGGTGAATTGTTTACCGATGTAGAAATTCTGAATCATAAAGGTGCGCAGGTATTGGATCAGTTACAAACGAATCCGATCAAAGGAAAATTAAGAAAAGTCATCAAAGTTCAATCTAAATAAAGTTGATTCACAACAACAAAGGGTGTCATTCGAAGGTAATTTCGAATGACACCCTTTTATCTGATGCAGGTAATTTTCATGACTTCTATTTGACCCGAAAATTATCGATATTATGAGCCGATTCGGGTGAATCATCACTGATGATCCAGTCAAATTCATCACTCGAAGCAAAATAGCAGAATCCACGTTGCATAAATTTACTGGAATCTACAAGAAGCACCTTCTTCACCGAATTTTGCATGGCAGCTTGTTTACAAGCCGCTGTTTCAATGGAGACCGTATAGATCTCTTTCGTAATCGGATCGATGCCTGCAGCTCCGATAAAAGCAAGATCGTAGCGGAATCTTCCGGTATCGGTCGTTGTGTCGGATCCCATGACCATTTCATAATATGGATCATACGTACCGCCTAAAAACTGGATCGAACCGACGATCGGTTTCAGATTTTTCATCAACATCACATTCGGTGTCACGATCTGAATATGTTTATCGCGCAGATGCGGCAACAGAAAAATCAACGTAGATCCTCCGTCGATAAAGATACAATCACCGTCTTTGATCAGCGACGCGGCGATCTGCGCGATCTTCTGCTTCTGTTCGATATTGATCAAACTCTTCTCATTCACATTCTTGTCAGTGAACTGCGTTAATGTGTGCAGCACACTGTCGAGTACCGCTCCACCGTGCTGACGGGTCAATCGACCTTGTTTTTGCAACTCATCGAGATCGCGGCGAACAGTCGCTTCCGAGATGACAAGTTCTTGCGAAAGTTGACGAATCGTGACAGCCGGATGTTCATTCAGTCGGTTGATGATATAAATCAGTCTTTCGCTAGCCAGCATAGTGTTATCTCCTCGGATCGTAATCGATTCATCTAAATTTTTTCACGCACGTTCAATAATTGTTGGTAATACGCGAAGATCTCTGAACCGATGCCGCCGTAATCTTTTAATTCTGCCCAATTGATCAAAAGTGAATGAATGGCGGGAAAGAACTGCATCACCGAGAATTTACCCGAACAGATCAGATCTAAGTTAAGGTCACCTTCCGGAGCATTGAGCCCGATCCACAATACGGCTTGATTACGCGCTTTGATGGCTTGATAAACTTTCTTTGAATAGTCCAATGTACTTTCATCGACCAACAAAACAATTAGATTCGTCTTCGGATTGGCTGCACATACTCCGTGCAGAAACTCTTCGGTATCCATCGCCAGTGAATATCGGTTTTGAACTTCGATTGATTTGACCGACATTTCACTCGCAGTTTCGCATAAGGTTCCGCTGCCCAATACCGTTAATGTGAAGCATGATTCCAAACGTTCGACATTATTTTTCGTCCACTGTTCGGCAACATCTACATAATCATCATATCGATCATTCAATTCAATTAACTGGTTCAATAATTTTGTACTTTCAGATTTTACCATCAAATGGTTGGCTAGTGCGATCCCGATCAAAACGATCCACAGTCCATATAACAGACCGACGACACCGGTCACTTTATAATCCACATTTTCAACACACTCATCTAAAATAACAGGAATGTCCGCCAATTTTGCACAAGGTGATTCAACAGTAGCCGTGAGCGAAATGCTTTTGGCGTGATGAACTTTTGCGAGGCGCAGACTTTCCACGACTTCATGACTGGTTCCGGTTTGGGACAGCACGATCACGATATCTTCTGGATGCAGGACCGTAAATGTGGTATGAGTAAATTGATACGGCGTAACACAGATCGGACTGCGGTCAAATAACTCCATGGCCAGATAGGATGCGATCCTGACCCCTTCACCCGAAGAACCGTTCCCTATCAGATAGATCATTGTCGTCGGTAGGATCTTAACATCAACTACTTGATCAAACAATGAATCAACTCGATTTAAGATGTGTTCGATACTCGCTTTTGTGGTAGAGAGGTAAGCCCTCATGCGTTGGATTTCATGTTTCATAGTATTTCTCCTTATTGTTGTTTAGAAAAGTAAACCTCCCGGCAAATAAACAGACGGAAGGTTTGATAAAATAGTTAACTAATACAATCGAGTATATTTTTTGAATAGCTCAACATTCTTTTGGAAACCGCCGTCCACGTTGGCACTGCAGAAAACCGGAACTTCGATTCCTTTTTCACTCAATACTTCAGCTACTTTTACGGAGATCGCTTGCGCGATCACCGAATTTGCGATCGAGGAAGTAGGTGCCATTGTTTCATCGACTCCTGCTACATGATAGGCTGCATCACCCAATCCACCGCAGTTATCGATCACGATATCAGCGATGTCTTTCAACAGTTTTCCCGATGAATGACGAGATGTACTTTGCGAAGAATGAGTCAGATTGGTAACAGCTACCACTGTGCATCCTTTTTCTTTGGCTAACAGTGCCATTTCGACTGTATAGGCATTGCGGCCTGAATTGGATGCGATCAGCAGAACATCACCCTTCTCACAACCGTACAGTTCAAACAATATTCCGGCATAACCGGGTAATCTTTCAAGATAGGTACTCTTCGTCGGATGTTCAACCAACGTCAATTCCGAAGTAAGCATCGGGACAATAAATGCCAATCCACCTGCTCTGCCGTAAAGTTCTTCCGCAAACGTATGCGAGTGACCGCTGCCGGTCGCAAACACCTTATGATTGTCCGCAAATGCATCGGCGACGGCTTTACCGGCCGCATCGATCGTGGCTTGTTGGGTGGCTTCAATTTTCTTCAAAACTTCCCAAGTATACGTGAAAAAAGCATTTGACATAATTTCATCCTCCATTGATGGCGCTTGATTGGCGTCTTTTATCACCTTAAGTTTATCAGATTGAACTTGTAAATACAAGTTAGTTTAGATGGTTATTTTGTCCGCCACGTCACTTGACCGTCAACCAGAAAACAACGAATCGGGAAACCGCTCTCGTCAATACTGGCATAATTATGGCCGGCATTTACGTTCCAGATCGCTGTGACTTTTAACTCATCGGTCAGCGATGTATTGATCAAACGATGCGCATATTTCCCGTTGATATAATGGACAGAACCCGGAAAGATCGGTTCGGCATAGACTTCACTCACTCCGTCCCACATCAGTAAAAAGCCTTGGCCGCTGAGTCCTAGGTAGTATTCGTCATAGCGTGTATCCAAATGAAAGTGTCCGCGCGTCATACTGAATTCCCCATTAACAGTGTAAGGTTTGAGATACGTTACCCCGAACTGCATGGAACCGATTTGCGGGTTTTCCTTTTGCGTACATTGCGACGCAACTTCATACGCCAGCAACTCTTCCGTTTCGATCGGCATCGGTGATGCATAGCATTGTTTAAGTTGACCTGCTTTTTTCGCATAGGTTTCCATCGGAGTTGTTTTAAGACTGAAATTCTCTTCTTTAAGCAATTGTCCCGGATTTCTGATTTCCATTATTGATTTCCGCCTTTCTTTTGCGTATCGCGCACATATGCTCGCAGAAGACCCATTTCTGTCCCGGTGGATCCATTCGGTGTAATCACGTATTCGCCGATAGTGGCCGGTATTATGATGCACTCCGCGTAATAGAAGGTCTGCGGAGCGAACTGATGGATCGGACTGCTGATCACGGCACTTTCACCTTCCACCAACATGATCACTTGAACGGTATTTCCCGTGATCACATTGAACGGTCGACTGAACCAACTGCGAATCGTATCAATGAACTCCAATTCATGAAGACCGGTGCGTTCTTCGCGCAACCCTTCTTCAGTTCGACATTTTGTTACGGCATTGATCAGATTTTTTTTGACCCATGATGTCGAACGTTCAGTTTGGATGACATGTTTTGCGTGATCCAAATGAACCGGTCGAGATCGCCCATCCATTCCAACTCTTCCCCAATCCCACAGTTTGAATGTGAAGATATATGGAGTTGCGGAAATCTCAAGAACGACACTGTTCTTACCGGAACAATGGATCGTTCCGGCCGGAATCAGGAAGTGGTCATGTTTCTTGGCCGGGAAATGATTGATGTACGTTTCGTCTTCAAATGGCTCACCGCCGTTATTGGCTGCATTCAGTGCTTCCATCAACGGTTTAAGTTTAACACCTTCTTTAACACCCAGATAGACACAGGCATCCTCCTTGGCATCCAAAATATAATAGGATTCATCTTGTGTATACGTCATACCGAATGTTTTCTGGATATAATCGGTCAGCGGATGTACCTGCAAGGAAAGATGCCCGCCTTCCATGGTATCTAAAAAATCAAAACGGATCGGGAACTCATTCCCGAAACGAGCAACGTTCAGATCACCCATGAGTTGACGCGGAAAGAAGAGGACTGCATCGGAAGCCGGAACAACCATGGTCGACATACCGATTTTTAAACAAAGCGCATTTTCTTCCGGAACCCCATTGAAAGACCAGGCATAATTTACTTTATCTTTTGGCAGATTGAAAACTTCTTTCATCCATTGACCGCCCCAAACACCCGCATCGAAATACGGCACTGTACTGAACGGAGCCTGAACTACTTGGGCTAAGACACGCATATAATCTGATTGCGAGATCATCTTCGGATGATCGACAATATCGGTGTCGATCAAATAATCCACTTGATCCCAGATATCGGCTTTATGCCGATCGGCGATTCGCCAATCGACAAAATAACCTCGTTTAAACATACGCAGCGGATCTTCCCCGAAATTGCCCGCATTATAGTTATCAGCTGTCTTGCGACGAAAACGAAGTTGACTTTCCCAACGTGTGACCGAGGTAAACAAGATCATGTCGGTTTTGACCAATAAACTGCTTCCGAAGCCAATCAACAACGTCGTCCCTTGTTCTTGTCGGATCTCTTCCTGCATGAGTTCGAATTTTTCTTTATTGATCAAGTCATTGATTCTTTTATGTGTAAGTTTCCCGAATACCCGGTCATCCGTCAGATCATCCTGCAGAAACTCATCCAATTCAATGCCGGATTTCAGTACGGTATCTGTATCAAATATACGATTCCATGTACCGTCATCCAAGCCTTTTAAAAGGGCTTGCTTATCTGACTGCGGATACGTTTCGACAGCGATGACGCGACAATTTTCACACTCGGTATGTAATTTTTGACGGATCTCTTTAAATCCGTCAAAAAGATGTACATCCGTAAGGTTGATCTCAATATTTGGATTCGGACGATAATTTCCTTTTTCCATCTTTGTTCCTCATTTCATCAATATCACAGTCCTGCTTGTTTATATCAATAGATTTCGAAGAAAGAAACTTATTGATCATTTCGATTCTCTGTAACTGGCTGATAGAATATCCATTTTTCCTTCGATTTCAATTGATCCGAAGCAATCCGGAACCAATACAGTCGAACCTGCTTTTACGCTGTGATCACCGATCTTGCCTTCACCTGAAAGAACGGTCATAAACATAAAACGATCATAGTCATAGGTACCGTGGGTCTCTGTTTCAAGACGGTGCAGACTGAACAAGTAAGGCTCATCAAAATACTCGGTAATATGAATGCCGTTTTTTACTATCGATTGCGGACGTACCGGTCCTTGCGCTGTGTGCGGAACTGTGATCACATCGATGCTTTTCGCTTGATGAAGATCACGGTGAAGTCCGGTCTTCTTATCGACTCGTCCGTAATCATAGACACGGTAGGTCAAATCGGCACTGCGCGAGATCTCGTAACATAATACATCTTTACCGACGGCATGCATGCTTCCATACGGCACATAGAGAAACTCGCCGGGTATCGCATCTACATACGTCAATAACTCATCCCATTCGCCTTTATGGATCCGCTCTGCCAGTTCTGTACGGGTCTTAGCTGTATGACCGAACTGGATCTTTCCATCACGCGGTGCATCAATCACGAACCAAGCTTCAGGTTTTCCTTGCGAATTATCATGTATTTTCGCATACTCGTCACCCGGATGAACTTGAACCGAAAGCTTATCGATCGGATCAATGATCGTTACCCGAATCGGAAACTCCGGATTCAAACAGTTAAACCAGTCCGGTAATTTCTCATAAGCTTCCGAAATCGTCATTCCGATCTCAGTTAAACGACAATCACCGCTCTTTTTCAAAGCACCGACGCACCACATCTCTCCCACCGGATCAATATCCGTAACTCCGTTGAACTGTGATCTGATGCGGGTTCCGCCCCAGATACGTTCACTGAATGTGGGTTCTACCGTAACGATTTGTTTTTTCATATGTCCTCCTGCATTGATTCTATGATACCTTTTTTGGTCTCGCTGTTCAATAGATATTGATCGGTAATGATAGATTTTGATAAATAATGTAACAATCAACAACATAAAAAAAATAAGCGTTTCCGCTTATTTTCCTTTAACATTTCCATCATAGTATGCTTTTCCTGCGATCAACGGATTTTCTTTTGTATCAAACATCTCCTGAATCGTCACTAACTGATATCCCTGCTTGATCAATTCAGGCACCAGTACCTCGATTGCGTCAGCTGATGTTGAATAGATATCATGCATGACGATGATATCACCGTCATCCAAATTATTCAGAACAGCCTTGATGATCGCATCCTTGTTTCTGCTTTCCCAGTCTTTTGAGTCCACATTCCAAAGAATCATCGGATAACCGATATTTTGCCGAACCGAATCATTCATGCTTCCGTTCGGCGGGCGAACGACCGTCGCCGTTGTATTGACGATTTGTTTCATCAACGCATTGGTCGAATCGATCTGGTCCATCATTTCGGCAGTTGTGATCTTCGTATAGATTTTATGATTGAACGAATGATTACCGATCTGATTATCATTATTGATGATCATCTCCATCTTCGAACTGTTCTGTTCCATCCGATAACCAAGTTCAAAGAAAGTAGCTACCGCATTATTGGCTTTCAATATCTCAACGATACGTTGCGTATTCGGCGTATTCGGTCCGTCATCAAACGTTAACGCGATCATCTTTTTGGTCGGATCGGCAGCTCGCTCCAAGTAGATCGTCTCTTCCAGCTTCATTGGATCTTTCGTAACAAATGAAAGTTTGGCTGTCAGATAAAAATTCAAATCATTCATCGCAATCGTTGCTTTGGTTGAATTGAGTTCACCTTGGTTGAAATAGACGACCAGATTCGTTCCTTCAAACGAGAAATTTTCATAACAAGTCACCGTCGGTGCCGTCGTCCGCAATACCGCCGTCTTAAGTTTCAGATCAGCCGTGATCTCTGCAGTCTGCAGTTGCTTACGCGTCTCAGCAGCGATCTTACGCAGATAATTCCCGGTAAAAATATCAGCAAGCGTGATCCTGGTTTCGTTGGTCAGATCATATACAAAGGTTTTGATTTGTTTCGTGGATTTTCCCAACTGATCTTTCGTGATCAGTGTGAACACAAAACTCGCATAATGTTTATCGATCACATACGAACTGAAATCGATCAGTACTTCATTCGGTGAGGTCTTGTTGTTTTTATCTTTCAACAGCTCAACCGATGTCTGACGCGTTTCAGCGATCGTCTCCGTAATCATTTTTTTAATGTCGGTATTGATTTTTTTATAGGAAGTAGACGGATAATAAGCTGCGATCAGCCAATTCTGACTGCGATCAACTTGCAATTTTGGTTTACCCACTTCTTTATTTTCAGTGATTGCTTTTCGCATATAGACCGGCAGCGAATTATTGACACTGAAAAGATTAAAGAATGTAATTCCGCCAAACCCCAACACTCCCACGACCAAGGCAACTACGATCATGCGATTGATAAATGACGGTCTAATCTTAAACTTCTTAGACATTTACGGTTCCCCCTTTTAAAGAACTATTCGATCAATAACGCCAGGACTTTTTGTGCAGTCTGATTTAAATGTCCTTCACGTGCATCTTTAACACCCAACCCCGTATAAACTTCACCCATTTTAACACCGGTCGAGCCTAATAAATCGAAATACTTATCGATCAGCGGTCCGCAAAGATCGGGATGTTGTAAAGGTCCGAACGGATTCGCAAAATACGTCAACGATAAGCCGCTTTCTTCGGTAGTCTGCATCGCCATGCGTTTTCCTTCAACGAATACCTGTTTGATCTCAGCCGGATCGTTTTCGATCCGAACGCCGATCTTATTCTCGTAATTGTTGGCATATAAGAAGAAATCAACTTTATGACTGGAAACGACCTGTGCATAGGTCGATATTGGAATTACGACACGCGCATTGACGGATTCCGGGTTCATGAAAATCGAACGGTCCATCGTTTTGTATGGGCTGCCTTTATCGAGATCGTCCAAGCGGATGAAAGCACCGATTTCGGTACCTTGTGCTTTGACAAGACCCTTTTCTTCGTGCAGTGAACCCATGTCATCAAAAATAACATCCATCGAAACGATCTCATCCATACCCAACATCTGAAGGGCTTCGATGGTCTCTGATTTACCGGCACCCGAATCACCCATAAAGACGACACCTTTACTGCGTCCGTCTTTGAGATGGATGTTGACCATCGATCCATGGATCGGTAACCAACCTTTTGCCATCATAGCAACGTTATGTAAGGTCAATGCCATTTTCTTCATATAACCGAAATATTCGATCTTGGTCGCATAAGCTACTTTTCCGACCCAGATTCCGTTCTTTTTATCATGGTAATAAGTCGTCTCGCCGCTGCCGTCATTGACACCGAACAAAACGATACAATCAGGTTTACGTTTTGTGACTTCACTTTCGGAAGCTAATTCAAATAGGTTGGCAAGCGCGATTCCCGAAAAGGTAAAATCGCGGTGGAAATAAATGTAGGTAAGCAAACTTCCGACTTTCGCCGGATAACAAAACCATTCATCCTTGTTGGGTTCAAAACCGTTCATCGGATTGACGTCGATCGGTTGGAAAGTACCCGAACGTTTGGTTGAACGCGGATGTAAAAGTAACGGTGTTCTGATCAGCATCGAATCCACAAAGGCGATCCCTTTCAATAACTCATAACCTTCCGGCATGGCCCAACGGACATCGCGGATGACCATACTGGCATTGGTACCTGCCTGTAATTGACGGTAAATGCGGTTTTTGCGGCCTTGAACCTTCTCTTGCGCACCGCGATAAATGGAGAGTACCAGTTGATTGAATTTCGTATCGGCTTCCATAAAATTAGCTAATTGCAGACTGCTGGTCGAACCGGTCTTGATGATCGAACAACGTTGCAGATTACGCCAATAAGTATAGCCCTCTTCAATCAGTTTCAGTAATTTGTCCGGTTCACTCAAAAACGGATGATCGATTTCGTCAATCTCCAAGACCATCAGTATTTTCAACAGTCGAATGATGTCTTTGATGGCGACATTCGCATCACGACCGCGGAAGGCCCAGTTATATAGTTCTATATCAAGCGTTTTCAGTTGATCAAAGTAAACTTGCAGAACCATGCGGAAGTTCTCGCTTGAAAGTAATTCGTCGGTTGTTTGATAATAAGCTGCCGTAAAATTGACCAATGCTGTATCGTCATGAATATAGAGTGCTTCTTTCATATGTCAATATATCCTCCTTATCAACGTTCGTATTATAGCATTAATTTCTCATTTCAGTCCACATTCAAGTGCAACATTTAAAATGTCTCATCAATATAAACGCTTACATCAAAAGATTCAACTCTGCCGTCTCAAAACAAGAAAAAACCCGATAGATTTTATCGGGTTACATCGATTTGCGAAGCACACCATTTTTGAAGATCGACTCTGCCTTCTTTCGAAAGTGCAGAGAACAGGATAACGCAATCGGCGCCGTATAATCCTTCCAGTTCTTTTTTAATGGCTAATTTTTTACTATACGTCAGCTTGTCGCATTTAGTTGCGACGATCCGATACGGATAGTTTTTTTCCAGAATGTAGTCGAGCATATCCTGATCATCCGCTGTCAGACCGTGTCTTGAGTCAATGACCAATAAACATGCTTTACACTGTTTTCGAGTATTAAAATAATCTTCCATCAAGATACCATATGACTTTAACTCGGTCTGTGAACGTTGCGCAAAGCCGTATCCAGGAACATCCACCAGCCATAACTGATCGTTGACCTTGAAGAAATTCAAGTAACGCGTCTTGCCCGGGCGTTTACCGACATACGCCATCGCTTTTTTTTCACAGATCGCATTGATGCAACTGGATTTACCTACGTTGCTGCGACCTGAGAGTACGATTTCAATGGCGTCTGATTCGGGAAACTGTTCTTTTTTTACGGCTGTCGTCACCCACACCGACTCATTGAAGTTCGTCATCTACTTGACCAATGCTTCGTTGAGTACCTGATCCATGTTTTCGACCGGTACGAACTTGATATGGTCTTTGACCACTTGCGGAATCTCATCCATATCTTTCATATTCAGTTTAGGGATTAGGATCTTGTTGATTCCGACACGATGAGCTGCCAATGATTTTTCTTTCAATCCACCGATCGGTAAGACATTCCCGCGCAGGGTAACTTCGCCGGTCATCGCTAAGTCGGAATAGACGGCACGATGCGTCAACGCCGATACGATCGCCGTCGTCAATGTGACACCGGCACTCGGTCCGTCTTTCGGTACAGCTCCTTCAGGAACATGGATATGAACATCATGCTTCTCAAAGAAGACCGGATCGATATTCAAACGGGCGGCATTGGATTTCACATAACCAAACGCAATTTCAGCTGATTCTTTCATGACATCGCCTAATTGACCGGTCATGATCAGAATTCCCTTGCCTTCAAACGATGTGACTTCCACCGGAAGTACATCGCCGCCGAACGAGGTATAGGCCAAACCGGTTACGACACCGATCTGATTTTCTACTTCCTTGCGGCCGAATTCAAAGATTTCTTTACCTAACCACTCATTGATCACTTTATTGGTGATCTTAATTGATTTCTTGTTGTCTTTTAAAATCGCAAGTACGCTCTTACGGCACAATGAGGCAACGATGCGTTCCAACTGACGAACACCGGCTTCACGGGTGTAATGACGTACCATATACAGGAGTTCATCGTCACCGATCTTGAATTGCGCCGGACGAAGTCCGTTCATAGCGACTTGTTTCGGTACCAGATGATTCTGTGCGATGTGCACTTTCTCATCTTCGGTATAAGACGAAAGATTGATGATCTCCAAACGATCGCGCAACGCAGCCGGAATATCTTCCAGGTAGTTGGCAGTCGCGATAAACATTACTTTCGAAAGATCATATTGTTCTTCCATGTAATGATCACTGAAGAAATGGTTTTGTTCGGGATCCAATACTTCCAACATAGCACTGGACGGATCGCCTTTGTAATCACTGGCCATCTTGTCGATCTCATCGATCAGGAACACCGGATTGATGACGCCGGCTTTATTCATGCCTTGGATGATACGTCCCGGCATCGAACCTAAATACGTACGGCGATGACCGCGGATTTCCGCTTCATCACGAACGCCTCCGAGCGATGCTTTCACAAACGTTCTTCCCAACGCATTCGCGATCGATTTAGCCAACGAGGTCTTACCGACACCCGGAGGCCCGACTAAACACAAGATCGGTGAATTCAATGATTTTGTCATCGTCTTGACCGCTAAGTATTCCATGATCCTGTCCTTGACCTTATCGAGACCGTAATGATCTCCATCCAGTTTCGCACGAACCTTGTTCAAATCTTCGTTATCTTCTGATTCCTGCCACCAAGGTAGTTTCAACAACCAATCCAGATAAGTGCGAATGACTCCGCTCTCGCCGGAGGCTGTCGGAAGCATCTCAAAACGCGAAATCTCTTCCAATGCTTTGTCTTTGATGTTCTTTGGATAAGGATTGGATTCGACCGTCTTACGAAGATCATCCATATCATCCGTTGAATTCGGAACATCGCCGAGTTCTTCCTTGATCGCACGCAGTTTTTCACGCAGGTAATATTCGCGTTGATTTTCTTCAATACGTTCTTTTACCTTATCGTTGATGCCTTGTTCGATATTGGTCAATTCTTTTTCTTTTTGCAGATTTTGGATGATCAACATCAATCTTTCATTGATATTCAACGTTCCCAGGATCGATTGACGGTCTTCCAAACTCAACGGGAAATACTGCCCGATCTGATCGGATAACTGTTGGGCGGAAACACCCTTGGTCAACTGATTGATGATCTCGGTCGGGAAATTGGAATTGGATGTTGCCACCTGTTCCAAACCCTTCGCAATTCGGCGGATCAACGCCATTTCTTCCATACTGTCTCCGGCAATATCGGCGATCGGTTGTACTGTCGCGAAAAACATCTTATTGTCTTCGGTTAAACGTACAACGGACGCGCGTTCAAGGCCGGTAAATGTTACGCGCATGAAACCTTCTTTTTTCTTGACGGTCTTTATGCGACACAGTGTGCCGAATTTAAACAAATCTTCTTCATGCGGTTCATCTACCAGGACGTCTTTTTGGCTGACAAGCCATACATGTCCGTTGAAATAGGTGTTTGATTCTTCAATCGCATTAACACTTTTTTCACGGCCGACTTCGATCAATACTTCCTGATTGGGGAACACGATGATGCCCCTCGTGCATATAACGGGGACGCTGATTTCTAATTTCTCATTTTCCATGGTACCCCTCCTTTATAAGGAATAAGACGCTGAGCGTCTTATTGTTTGGCAGATTCGCGGATGATGTTAAATGCTTTGCGTAAGCGTAAGTCATAACCGATCGTATCAACTGAAGCCAGTTCCTTGACTTTGTCTATTTCCATACCATAGGCAGCGGCAATTTCCTGAAATTCGTGTTCGATCTCTTCATCCGTAAACCCGATATTTTCTTGTTTGGCGATCTCATCCAACACTAAACGTACTTTGACTTTGTTGGCGGCATCGACTTTCATCTGCTCGCGCAGATCGGATTCTTTTTGACCGGTGATCTGACTGAATTGTTCCATGTTGAAACCCTGTGATTCGATACGGCGTTGGAAATCTTCCAACAATGAATCCGTTTCTTCTTCGATCAAGATCTCCGGAATGTCAACTTCACTGGCGTCTACGACGAGAGTCAATAATTGGTTATTCGCATCATCTTCTGCTTTCTTGCTCTTTTCGACAAGTAATTCTGTCTCAAACTTACTCTTCAGATCAGCCAGCGTCTCGACGCCTTCTTGATTGACTTCTTTAGCGAATTCATCATTCACTTCAGGTAATTCGCGCTGTTTGATTTCATTTACTTTAACTTTAAATACAACTGCTTGTCCAGCCAATTGCTCGGCACCGTAATTTTCCGGAAAACTCAGTGAAATTTCTTTCTCTTCGTTGGTTCCCAT
>Ga0209123_1002079_pt1 | contig 17861 bp, 20 predicted proteins | sample BarGraIncu00431A_FD_184500 | JGI IMG/M metagenome (GOLD analysis project Ga0209123, IMG submission 184500) | Arctic peat soil microbial communities from Barrow, Alaska, USA - Barrow Graham LP Incubations 004-31A (SPAdes) (version 2) | ecosystem: Environmental > Terrestrial > Soil > Wetlands >... | reverse complement strand
CGATCGCAAGCCGAACCAAGGCGCAGGGGCCCCCCTGCCGCGGGCGGGATTAGTCGCTTCTGAGTAAGTTCACGTCCCCTCCCCTTCCTGCTGCAAAAGCGCGCCAAAAAGCCGCCGGGAAAATTCCCGGCGGCTTTTTGGATGAACCTTTTGGTCCTAGGGTCGAATCACACCCGAAAAATCAGCGCCCTGCGGCACCCTCAGCCCGAATCGCCTGAGCCAGGTCGGCGCTCACGGCGAGCAGTGCCCGGCCGTATGCTGCCACCAGGGCATCATACCCCTCAGCGCTGACGGCCTCGCGCACCCGGGAACGGCCGGACAGGGGAACTCCCCCCGCCGCCCGACGCAACGACCAGACGGCCTCCACGCTGACAGCTTCACCGGGTGACGCTTCGAAACGCTCGATGTCCAGCAACACACGGCTCCCGGCTTCCGTTCCGGCATGTTGAAGGTAGGATGCCACCCGGCTGGAACCGAGCAGGCGGCCCAGGTCTAAAGCGATGACGCGGGGAATCTGGCTTCTGAGCGGCTCAGCCCAGCGCTCCGCTTCCAGAATGGCTACCCGGTTGGGAGCCACACGCACGACAAGCTGCGGCCGATCAACTAACTCGGGGAGCGTCACCGGCCCGACGACGACCGAAGTGGCAGCCATTGGTAAGACCGTGCTTGCGGCACCTGAAGTCGCGGAAGCAGTCGGAGTCGTAGCTGGGGTTGAGGTCGCCGCAGGAGTTGTCGCAGCTGCAAGGTTCGCCCCGGGGGGCGACGCCGCGGCAGGGGTTTCCGCAGCAGCCGCTGCCCCGGGGGGCATAACTGCGGGAGCCGGCGCCCTAACGGCCGGGGCAGCGCTTACGGTTGCCGGTTCTGCCGCTGACCGGACTGCCGCCGAACCGGCGGCCTCCAGCCTGGCTGCGGGCTCCAGGGTATAGAAGGTAACCCGCGGCGACCTGCTGCAGCCGGTACCTACCACGGCCAGGCAGACGGCGAGCGCGCCGACAGCAAAGGTGCGGTTCATTTTCTGTCCTCCTGTTTGCCCCGGATCAGTGATTCCGGGTGCTGCTCCAGGTAATCGCCCAAGACCCGCAGTGACTGCGCGGCCCGCGACAGCTCCCGCAGGGTATCGCGCAGGTCGAGCTGCAGCGGTGCATCGGCGGAGAGCACCTGGTTCGCGCCGCCCAGGGTCGTGCGCGCGGCCCCCAGGGTACTGCGCAGCTCAGCCAGCGTGGTGCGCACTTCTTCCAGCGATTTGCGCGCCTCGACGAGTGCGGAGCGCGCCTCCGGGATGACTGCCTGGTCCACGTTCTTCAACAGCTTGTCCGCACTCTTCAGGGTCGCCTCCAGGGACTGGATGCTCTTTCTGGCATCGCCACCCAGTTGCTCGACCGGAAGTTTTTCGAATTTCTGCACGATGTGCATCAGCTGCTTCTGCAACTCGCCCATCGACCCGGGGACGGTGGGAAACCTGGGCGGGGACGCGTTCCAATCGATTTTAGCCGCCGGGGCGTGGGGAAAGAAATCCAGGGCCACGAACAGCTGTCCGGTCACCAGGGAGCCACTTTTGATCTCGGCGCGGAAACCGTGCGCCACCAGTGCATCGAGGAGTCCCGGGGAATCCAGGGGGCGCTCCTGCCGTGCTTTGTTGCGGCTAAGCGCGCGCAGGCGCTCCGGATAGAACTGCACCTCGACGGGGATGCTGACGTCCGAGTTGGCGGCATTGAGCGCCACGTCGATCTTGGTCACCTCGCCGACGGTCACCCCACGCAGGTCCAGCGGCGCCCCGACCGTCAGCCCGCGCACCGATTCCCGAAAGACCAGGGTGTAGGTCTCAACGGTTTCGGCGTGTTTCAGTGCCACGTCCTTGGTCGGGAACAGGGGAAAGACGCTGTTGGGGCGGGCGGACGGCGCGTCGAAACGATCCTGCGGGGTCTGGAAGGCAATCCCTCCCAAAAGGATCGAGACCATGGATTCGGTGTTGATCTTCACGCCGCTCGCGTTGAGGGTGAGGTCAACCCCGCTGGCATGCCAGAAGACGGAGTTGGTCTTGACATACTGGTCGTAGGGGGCGCGGATGAAGACCCGTATGGTGACTCCCTTGCCGTCGCGGTCAAGTTCGGTCCCGATCACGTGCCCCACCTGGAAGCGGCGGTAAAAGATCGGAGCCGAGGTGTCGAGCGAACCGACGTCGTCCGCGTGCAGGACGAACTGGCGGCCGGGCACGTCCATGGAAACCGCGGGCGGCGTCTCCAAACCGAGGAAATCGTCACGGGCCTCCACCGAGGTGCCGGCGTCGACGCCGATGTAGGAGCCGCCGATCAGCGTGCTGAGCCCCGAAACGTTCCCCCCGGTAATCCGGGCGCGCACCACGTAGAAGCGGGTGTCCTTCACCAGGAGCCCCCGGGCGTCCTTGGTCATCTCGGCGGTCACCACCACGTGCGAGCGGTCCTTGGCGATGGCAAGCTCCTTCACCTCGCCGATCTGGACGTCCTTGTACTTGATCTTGGTTTTCCCCGCCTCCATTCCTTCGCCAGTCTTGAAGGTGATGGTGATGGTCTCGCCGCGGTCCAGGTAGGCCTTGACTGCGATGGAGAGGCCGATGAGCGCCGCGACGATCGGGATGATCCAGACCAGCTGAATCGAGTAGCGCCGTTTCGGTTCGCTGACCGCGTCGGGGATATCGGAAAGATCGGGTTTTTGAGGCGTATCGGTCATGGCGTTCTCTCTTTTTGGAAGGGGTCCCAGATCAGGCGCGGATCGAACTGCATGGAGGCAAACATGGTCAGGACCACGACGGCGCCGAAGGCGACTGCGGCGGGTCCCGCCTTGACCGTCGCCAGGGAGCCCAACTGCACCAGTGCGGCCAGTAGCGTCACCACGTAGATATCCAGCATGGACCAGCGTCCCACCAGCTCTACCAGCCGGTAGAGCCGGGTACGCTGCCGGGGGTGCCAGCGGGAGCGGCGCTGCACCGAGACCAGCAGCAGGGTGAGCGAGATCAGCTTCAGTAGCGGAATGGTGATGCTGGCGACGAACACCACGACCGCGATCCCCCAGGAGCCGGTCCTCCAGAGGTGGACCACGCCGCTTATAATGGTGTCCTTTCGGTAGCTAAAGAGCGAGCCGGTCTCCATCATGGTCAACAGGTTCGCGGGGATATACAGGATGTAGGCTGCGATGAGCAGCGACCAGCAGCGTACGACGGACCCGGGCTTGCGGAAATGCAGGTAGGCGCCGCAGCGCGGGCAATGCGCGACCGCGGAGAGCTGTTCGCGCCGGGAGACCAGGTGGCAGACCCGGCAGGAACAAAGCCCCAGCCCGGCGGCGTTGGTCGGGGTCCCGGTCACGGGGCCACCCCCGTCCCCGGTATCTGGTCCAGGCGCGCCCAGATGTCGCGGGTGCTGAACGACGCGGCCGCAGCGGCCAAAAGGAGCGTCAGCACGCCGAAGGACCAGAGGGCTACGCCGGGGATGACCTTGAACGAGCTGGTGAGCTTCACCAAAGAGACCAGCACGCCAAGCATGAACACCTCGATCATCCCCCAGGGCTCCACCGCCCGCATCAGGCGCAGCAGGAAGGTGTAGCCAGGCGGGACGCGGTGGAATTTGAGCGGCAGCAGCAGGTAGCTCATGGTGAGCAGCTCCAGGGCCGGCACCAGGACCGTGGTGACACAGACGACCAGCGAGACGATTTGCATGTCCTGGCTCCAGAGCGAGGTCACGGCGCCCAGCAGGTTGATCGCGGAGATGGACCCCTGCACCTCGATGGCGAAGAGGGGAAACACGTTGGCGACCACGAAGACCGCCGCGGCACTCAGGGTATAGGCAAGGGTGCGGTCGATACTCTCGGTGGCGTTTCGATACAGTACCGCGCCGCAGCGCAGACAGGTGGCGGTGCATCCCGGATTGAGGGGAATCTCCCGCTGCAAAAGGTCGCAGTCGTGGCAGGCTATCAGTGCTGCGGATTTTGGGGCCATGCGTAAGGCCACTCCCTTGGCGTGCAGTCGGTCGGCAGGCCGGACCAAAGAGCGGGACCGGCATTGCTGGGGCACCTACTGCAGGCGCCTGAGTTCCTGAATAGTTACCACGATTATAACTCAAATACAAAGGGGGCGCAGCCTAAGCAGCAACCCCCTGACGCACGGTACCCGGTTACGTTTGGATTTAAGCCTCCCGCCGGTAGGATCCGGGCGGGGTGCCTCAAAAGGATCAGCGCATGTCACTAGCGAAAACTTAACATCTACAGTATTCCAAGGGAACAGGCAAGTATCAATTTTAAAACAGGGGCCGCCCCTTCCTGTCTGAAGCTGGCGGCGACCGTGCTCTATCTGGTGTCAGATTCGCAGGCAACACTCTTGCCGTTATGACTGAGGTGTCGTCCAAGCGGGGGTGTCAACCGGGGGCTACTCCAAAAGCCGTCCTGGTTAACCGGCACTCTCATCCGCGTCACGCAGTTCGCAGGCTATCTGCCACCAGAGGTGCTCTACCTTGATGAAGGCGTCGACGACGTCCGGGTCGAAAAGTTTCCCTTTCCCGTCCACGATGATGCGCAGTGCCGTTTCATGCGGGATCGGCTCCTTGTAGACCCTGCGGGAGATCAGGGCGTCGTAGGTGTCCGCGATGGCCATGACCCGGCCGACCCAGGGTATCGCTTCGCCGCGCAGCCCCTCGGGGTAGCCGGAACCGTCCCAGCGCTCGTGGTGGGAGTAAGCCAGGTCCTTGGCATAACGAAGCAGTTCGTCATCGCGTATCCCGGAGCGCAGCTCCGCCTTGAGGATGGTGTCCCGGCCATAGGCTGCGTGCTTTTTGACCTCCTCATACTCCGCGGCGGTGAAGGACGAGGTCTTGTGGAGCAGGTGATCGGGAAGACCGACCTTGCCGATGTCGTGCAGGGGGGCGAGTTTGGCCAGGAGATCGATGGTGTCCGGGTCAAGCAGCGGCTGGTAGCGCGGATAGTGGGTCAGTTCCTGGCAAAGGATGAACAGATAGCGCTGGGTGCGCATGATGTGTGCGCCGGTCTCGGTGTCGCGGATCTCAGTCAGCGCGGTCAGGGAGGTCATGATGAACTCGCGGGTCGTTGCCAGGTCACGGCTCTGGCGCCGGTCCTTCTTTTCCCCGTAGAAGAGCCGAATCGGCGCCAGCAGGGAGAAGTTCACCAGCAGGGCGAGCAGAGGGAGCACCGGAGAGAAGAAGAGTCCGGAGTTTTGGAAAAGCCAGCAGGACCCAAGCCAGGCGGCGGCCCCTGCCAGGCCGGCCCAGAGGGCGCCGGAGAGGATCGTGAGCTCCGCGCTCAGCCCCGTGGCGAGAGCGCCCAGCAAAAGGGTGGCCAGCAGCCGGTAGACCCAGGGGGCGTTCCTGGCAAAATCCCCCCGGAGGATGTTCTCTGCGGCGATGGCGTGGACCTGGACCCCGGAGAGCAGGGAGCTGACTTTTACCGGGGTGGTCACCGCCTCGCCCATTCCGGTCGCCGTGGCCCCCACCAGGACCACCCGCCCGGAAAGCGTTCCGGGTGCCACCCTCCCCTCCAGGAGCGCCGCGGCAGAAAGCGGCTGGGCGCTGCCGTGCCAGCCACGGTAGCGCAGCAGCAGCCGTCCCCGCTCATCCAGGGGGATGCGCCGCTCCCCGATGCGCAGGGTTGACTCTCCGTACCAGGTCGAGGCCAGCACCGCACCGGAGAGGGCGGAGCTTCTCAGCACCGCCGCGAGGGCAAGACTCGGGTAGACCCGGTCGCCCTCCCTGATGAGTAGCGGCATGCGGCGCAGTATGCCGTCCTGCTCCATGGCGGCGTTGACGAACCCCGACCGGGCGACGCAGCGGGAGAATTCCGTGCGGCTCGCCACGGCGCCGCTGGCCTTCCAGAGCCCGCTTCCGGGATCAGCGGCCCCCGTCCTCGCGAGGGAAACCAGGTCAAGGGGATGCAGCAGCCTTCCGGCATTGGCGCGGCCGGCCTGCGCTGCGAAGGTCATTTCGTAGCCGAGCACGAAGGGGCCTGTGGACAGGGCCCGGGTCAGGGCCAGATCCCCCGGTGAGAGACCGCCGGCCCGGTCGGGTTCCGGACCGGCGGGAGCGGGAAGCTCCCGTTCGGCGAAGATGATGTCGATGCCGACACTGGCCGGGTGCTGCGCCGCGATCCGGGCCAGCAGGTCCGCGACCCTGGCCCGGGGCCAGGGCCAGCGGCCGAAGCGTGCCAGGGACTCGTCGTCCAGAGCCACCACGACGGGGCCGCGGTACCCCTTAGGCTGGGGATCCCCCAAGATGAGGCCGTCGAAGAAGCGACCGTCCAGGTTGGAGATAAAAGCTGGCCGCAGCAGGGAAACGGCGCCCAGGGCAAGGGTGAGAATGAGTCCGGTGACAAGGATAAGCGATCTTCCGCTTCGGGATAAAAGAGGTCGATCCTTTGAGGGGGGTCGGCTACTGCCGGTACCATCTTGCATAGTGGAAAACCTGAATACCCTCTGCCCCCGTTGGGAGCGCGTTTAGGCGAGGGGAAAGTCGAGGGGAAAGTGGCTTTCCCCCTCCCTGGCCTCACTGCCGCTAAGTTAAAAGCGCCGGCAAGGATACCCGCAAGGGGTATCCCTACAAGTGCGCGTCAAGGGTTCTCCCTCAGGTCCCCTCCCCTTCAAGGGGAGGGCCTGTCCGCCGTAGCCTTGGCGAAGGCGGGACAGGGTGGGGATGGGGCCGGACGGCACGGTCAACTGCCCAGCGCAACTACCGGATGGTCACCTCGGCGCGGCGGTTGCGCGGTTCCGGTGTCAAATCCGGGGTTTTCACCAGGAGGTCGCTCTTGCCGCGGGAGGAGATCTCGACGCGCGCCGGCACTCCCTGCTGCGCCGCAAGCAACTCACCGATGGCAGCGGCAACCGCGGCCGCCCGCTCCATCCCGAGCCGGTGGTTGTATGCGACCGAGCCCACGGTGTCGGCGTGCCCCACCACCGACAGCTGGACCGGCGAGCGTTTTTTGATGACTGCGAAAATTTCCGGCAACAGGAGCCTTGATTCCGGCAGCATTTCGGCGGTGCCCAACTTGAAGTACAGCAGGTAATGGACTGGCGGCGCAGGCATGCCCGCCTGCACGGAGCCGAAAACTCCCTCGACGGCAGCAGACTCCATGACCACGGGATTGCTCAGCCCGCCATGGGAACCGCTGATTTCCACGGACTGCCAGGACTGGTTCAGCAGTTGCGAGCCGGTGGCAGTGGTGACTGTGACCTCTCCAGAAACCTTGCCAGCCTCGGGGAGCAGGACAATGACGCTTTTAGGGGAGGCGCAGCCCGGCAGATTAAGGGTGGCCAGGAGGCTGAAAAAGAGGAACAGGTAGTGCGCGGTGGCGCCCTTCATGGCTCGATCCGAGCCAGCAAATGAGTGCCCCGGATACCTAGGGTCGCTACCGGAGTCTCGATGCGAACCGAGCCGGGGGCCAGTTTGGATATTTTCCCGGAGAGATACTCAATGAGGCCACGCGTCACGCGCAGGACCAGTGCCAGGTGCCCCTGTGCCGGTTCGTAGACGAATTGTTCGAGCCGGGTCTGGGTCGCCGGACCAAGAGAGATGACCGTGTCGTCTCGCAAAATCACCCCGAGGGCGCCGGTCTTCCCGGTGGAGAGCTGATCTCCCAGCATCAGATCCAGGCCGGGATGCGCCTCCAGGCGCCGCCCGTCCCGCACTATGAAGGCTTCACCAGAGGCCGTTTTCACCAAACCTATGGGACGGGCCTCCTCCGCCGCGGCAAAATTCGCACCTACCAGTAGTGCACAAAGTATCAATAAGGTGATCCGCATGCCACATCCTTTCTTTCGGGACCTTCATAGCGATTCTATCTCAATGGTAATCCGTTGGAGCCACCAAAGCTATCATAATCCAAATAAGTGCTCATCGCGGTTCAGGTCCCTCCCAATTATAACCCCATTTCCCCCGCCCTCCCCTGGCAGGAACTGCAGTTAAATTAAGAGGAAACTGGCTAAAGGATACCCGCAAGGGGTATCCCTACAGGTAAGCGTTTTTTGTAGGGGTACCCCTTGCGGGTGCCCACTCCGGGAAATGTGCCCATCCTTAATTTAACGGCAGTCAAGAGCATACGAGGAGAAGTGAAACAAGAGGGAAAGCGAAGCGAAGCCCGAGGAAAGTGACGAAAGAGGACTTTTACACCTAGTTAACAACAAGCGAGAATTCTCCCTCCGCTTCAAGGGGAGGGCCGGGGTCACTGCCGTTAAGTTAAGGCTCCCTCCCTTGACTGAAGGGGGCGAGGGGGCGAGGGGGAGGGTGACGTTGCCAACGTCCAGAAATGTGGCACATTCCCCCTCACCCCGACCCTCCTACCCGCCAGGGGGGAGGGAGAGTTTAGCCAGATGGAATCGTTAACTTAATGGCAGTGAGGGCCGGGGTGGGGATGGGGTAGGGAATTATCGTCGCCCGGAGACTCGGCGGCTTTTTAATGCCCTACGCCGGCACGAAGTAGACATCGGTCGGCTTGAACTTGCAGTTACGCAGGAAGCGGGCGCGGACCTTCATGCCGATGGCCACCTCCTCGGGAGCGGCGCCAATCAGGCGGGAAAGGAAAAGGGTGTCAACCCCGGTAAACTCCACCAGGATCAGGGTGAAGGGGGTCTCCTTCAGGAAGGCCTCGCCACCGAAGTGGCAGGTGGTGAAGGTGTGAATCCGCCCCTCGTGGGGGAGTTCGGACCAGGTGGTCGGCTCGCCGCACTCCATGCAGTGCCCCCGCGGGGTGGCGTAGCGCCTGCCGCACCCCTGGCAGAGGCTCCCCATCAGCTTACCCCTGGTAAGCCCGGCGAAAAAAGGCGAGTCCTGGGCGTAGCTGTGCAGATAGTCGATCTCGTAGTGATGCTTGATGATGATCGGATCCGTGTTGAAAAGGACCGTTCCCTCTGCGCTCTCGGGCAATTTCGCGTTGTTGTCCATATCACACCTTCTCCAGAATCGACACCGTGATGTAGGTCCCGGTCCCTGCATGGCTGTGGATCAGCCCCCGGCGCGGGTCGGGAAGCTGCAGCGTGGCGTTGCCCAGGTGCTTGCCGATTGCCCCCTGCAACTGCCAGAAGGCGAAGACCGCCTGCATCAGGCCGGTCGCTCCCACCGGGTGGCCGCAGGCCAGGAGGCCGCCGGAGGGGTTGACCGGAAGCGGGCGCCACTTCTCGGAACCGGAAAACTTGAGTCCGTAGTTCAAATTGGGCAGAAACGAGGCGCCCGAGTCGATGAAGCTCCCCCCCTCCCCGTAGCGGCAAAGCCCCAGGTCCTCGCAGGTCTGGATCTCGGAGGAGGTGTAGGCGTCGTGCAGTTCGACGAAGTCGAGGTCGGCGCCGGGGTCGGTGATCCCCGCCATCCGGTAGGCGAGGAGCGCCGCCATGCGCCCGCCCCGAAAGGAGTGCACGCCGGGATACTTGAGCCCCACGTAATCGCCCGGGCTCTCGTGCGGCAGCAGAATGACCTCGCCCTGGGGCCGGTCGGCCATGCGCATGGCGTCGGTGCCGCAGCCGACGCCGGTGACCCGGACCGGGTTACCTCCCAGTTTCAGTGCCATCTCCTCCGAGGCGAGGACGGCAACCGCGGCCCCCTCGGACATCTGGCAGATGTCGAGCATGGTCAGGGGGGTCGCGACCATGGGCGAGGAGCGCACCTCGGAGATGGTGAGCGCGGCCGGGCGCTGGGCATAGGGGTTATGCAGGGCATTACCGTGGTTCTTCACGGCGACCTTCGCCATCTGCTCCACGGTGGTCCCGAACTCATGCATGTGGCGGCGCACCATCATGGCGTAGTAACCGGTGTAGAAACCGCCCACCGGGTAGTCGAAGTTGGTGTCGGAGGCAAGGGCTATGAACTCGTTCCCCTTCCAGGTGTTGACCCGTCCCATGGTCTCGAACCCCATCGCCAGGCAGACCTCCTGGCGCCCCGAGGCGACCGACTCCCAGGCCGACTGGAAGCAGAGCCCGCCGGTGGCGCCCCCGCCCTCGACGCGGCGCGACGGCTTGGGGTTGAGGCCGAGGTAATCCTGCACCATGGCCCCTGCCATGAGCTGACGGGTGAAATGGTCCGAAAAGTAGGAGCAGACCGTGCCGTCGATATCCTTGCGGGTAAGGCCGGGGAGGTCGGCGAGGGCATAGTCGAAAGCCTCGCGGACCATGAGGCGGAAATCCTTGTGGGGATGGGACTTGGCGAACTTGGTGATGCCGCCGGAAATCATGTAGACCGGTTTCATGGTGACCCCTCCTCGCGCAAGCAGCGACCCGGCGATTCAGCAGGCGCTGGAACTCCGAAATCCCCTCGCCGACCTCGCACAAGCTTCGCCTGGCGAAAAATAGTGCTCCACCGCAAAGGCCCCGGCATAGCCGCGAGCGCCCTGGATCTGGACCGCGCCCTGCGCCGCGCGCGTGCCAGTAACGCACCCGGGTTTCCTCAACCGTGCGTTACCCCCGGCGGCTCACGCCTTATGGGCTAGTCCAGCCAGCGTGCTCTTCAGCTCGGCTATGCAACTCTCGAGTGCTGCTATATCGGCCTCTATTTCCTGGAGATCCCGATCCATGTTCAGGTTCCGTGCGCTCTGTTGGACGATGCCGATCTGGATGCCGATCAGTTCGTTCACCCGTGCGGTTTCAAAATGCGTCATCTGTTGATCCTCCCGCCTATTTCATCACTCCGCCCAGCGCCGACTTCACCGACTTCAGGGTGTCGATGTTCTTTTGCAGGCCGCTTACGTGTTTTTCCAGGTCGCTGATCGTGGTCCCGAGTTTGGCCACGCTTCCGAGCGTCCCTCCGCTTTCCGAGGCACGCTTCATGACGTCTCCGCCGATATCTCCCAACTGTGCATTGGCGGTGTGCTGGGTCAGGCTGCCGCAGAGATAACCTGCTCCGAATACTCCGGTAACCACAGCAATGCGCAGCGTGTAAAGGGCTCGATTGCGTGTCATAGTGAACCTCCCTTGAGCTTATTTCCTGCCACTTTTTATTACCGTCACTTAATGCTCATGCTACCATTCCTGCAGTCGTTGTCAACGCGCTCCTCCCGAGCAGTAACCCGACTTTCTTGGAAGAGATCCCTCTTCAACCATTGACAAAAAGTACAATTTCTGCATACTATCTCCACATTTGATTCCTCCAATGCCCTAGAGCGCGCCTCCCGCGCAGTTGTGACAGCGCACTTTTTTGTCGAAACGCTGGAAGCTCTCCGTTGCCAAGGGGAGCCGCACATCTGGTTCAGACAGGCCGCCGCAAGAAACACTCCCGGCCTTCTCTGCCGGCAGTGCCGCGGGATCTTATTCCTATTGAGGTTTTTCATGCCCGAAAATTGCCCGGCCCCCATACTCCTGGTGGACGACAACGAAACCTTCCTGCAACTGCAGAAAAAGCTTCTGCTTTGCAAGGGTTTTTCCAACGTCGTCACCGTTTGCGACAGCCGCTCGGTGCTGCGCTATCTGGAGCAACAGGATGTCGCCGTCGTCGTATTGGATCTGATGATGCCCGGGCTCCCGGGGCACAACCTTTTGAAACTGCTGGTAGCACACTATCCCAACCTGCCGGTGGTCATCCTCAGCGCCCAGAACCAGCTGGAAACCGCCATTGACTGCATGAGGGAGGGGGCCTGCGATTACCTGCTGAAACCGCTTGATTACGACAAGTTCCTGGCCAGCATCCAAAGGGCACTGGAACTGCGGACCCTGAACGAGAAGGTCTACACCCTGAAGCACTCGGTCCGCTCGGAACCGGACACGCGCGGGGATGACTTCTCCTACATCGTCACCGGCAACGAAACGATGCTGGAACTTCTGCGCTACCTCGAGGTGATCGCCCCCTCCCGACTGCCGGTATTGATCGTCGGCGAGACCGGCGTGGGTAAGGAGCTTTTCGCCCGGGCCCTGCACCAGGCCAGCAGGTGCAGCGGCCCCCTGGTCGCGGTGAACGTGGCGGGGCTCGACGACACCATGTTCTCCGACACCCTTTTCGGGCACAAGAAAGGGACCTTCACCGGGGCGGAGGCGGATCGGGAAGGACTGGTGGCCAAGGCAGCCGGCGGCACGCTCTTCCTGGACGAGATCGGTGAACTTGCCGAAGCGGCGCAGATCCGGCTTCTGAGGCTGATCCAGGAGCAGGAATACTATCGCCTGGGAAGCGACACCCCTTCCAAAAGCGAGGCCAGGATCGTCATCGCCACCAACCGGGACCTGAAAAAGGCGATGCTCCAGGGGACCTTCCGCAAGGACCTCTATTACCGCCTCTTCGCCCACCAGATCTGCATCCCGCCCCTGCGCAGCCGGCAGGACGACCTGGCCCTCCTGCTGGACTCCTTCATCGGCTTCGCTGCCCAGTCCCTGGGGAAACCGGCACCCGGTTATCCCAAGGAGCTGATCACCCTCCTCATGAGCTACCCGTTTCCCGGAAACCTGCGGGAGCTGCAGGCGATGGTGTTCGAGGCGGTCGCCAGGAGCGCCGCGCCGAAGCTGGGGCTGGAGCGTTTCAAGGATCTCATCCGGCGGGAACGCGAGGGTCTCCAGGGCTGCTCCGGTACCTGCCCCGCCTGCGCCTCGGACCCGTCGGGGGGGATCTCCTTCCCCCATTTCCCCACCCTCAGGGAAGCCGAAAGCCTCCTGATCGGAAAGGCCCTGGAAATCGCCAACTCCAACCAGGGGGTGGCAGCCTCCCTGCTCGGTATCTCCCGGCAGGCGCTGAACCGGCGCCTGCAGCCGTCGCAAAACAAGGAACCCTAGCTCCCGGCGAGCCCCCCTGCAACAATCATTGCAGGCGCAACAAGCCGCAGCCTCCCCCGAAATCCCCGAAATCCCCGGTTTCCCCGCAGCTTGGCTCCCTCCCCCCGCCGCAATGCCCTGTCCGGTTGCACCCCTCCCCACTCCCGCCTCCCGCCAGCGGCCCGCGCAAGACACTTGAATTAATACAGTTTAACCTTTCGGCGTTTTGGGCATGGCTACTGCTAAGGACTCTAAGTGTGCCAATCAAAAGTGAAAAGTCGCGAGGTGGCCATGGTGGTTTATACGGTGATGCGTGGCAGAAACGAAAGCCCGGCGCGGATGACGCTCCACGTCGAAGGGGAAGTTACCTCGGACAACTGGGAAAAGTTACGGGAGTTTTGCCTCGACGCGCTGAGAAGCAGCGACGATCTGGTGCTCGATTTGGACAAGGTCGGTAGCTACGATTTTTCCCTCGGAATCCTGGTCTGTCTCCTGAGAAGGGCGGTGCTGCTCCTTGGCAAGCGCCTGACGGTGCGCGGCCGGCAGCAGGAGTTCTTTTGCGAGTACGAAGCGACCCAGGGGTCCGAAGCCCAGCGCTGCTCCTTTACCCGGGCGAGCACCTGTTGCACCTGCGAGAACCTCTTTACCCGGACCACGGTCCCTTGAGCGCAGGCAGGTAGCGGCCTTTGCCGGGCAGCCCCCCGGGGGCCGCCGCTGCCACAGAACGCAAGTGCCCGGCAGCCGGGCCCACTACACATTATCCAGCAAGAAGGAGCCCTATACATGGAAAGCGACGAATTACTCGAGGAACGGGACCACCTTTTCCAGGACGCCGAACCGGAGCCCGACGCCCTGGAGCTTGCCGAGGGGGAGGACGGGGAGGAAGCCAACGAGGCCGAGGAGGAACAGGCCAAGGCCGCGGCAGTCGAGCATTCCGACGACGCGATCAAGCTCTACCTGCGCGAGATACAAAAGACCAAGCTGCTCTCGGCGGCCGAGGAAAGGGAATTGGCGGCGCGCATCGATCTCAAGGACAAGGCCGCCCGGGACCGGATGATCGTTTCCAACCTGCGCCTGGTGGTGAAGAACGCCAAGCGCTACCTGAACCGCGGGCTCCCCTTCCTCGACCTGATCGAGGAGGGGAACATCGGGCTCATCAAGGCGGTGGACCGCTTCAAGCTCTCCAAGGAGTGCCGCTTCTCCACCTACGCCACCTGGTGGATCAGGCAGTCCATCGAGCGGGCCCTGGTGAACCAGTCGCGCACCATACGGCTGCCGGTGCACGTCTCCGACGACATCGGAAAGATGATCCGGGCGACCGGCGAGCTGGTGCGCAAGCTGAACCGCGAGCCGACCGTCAAGGAACTGGCCGAGCGCCTTGACGCCGACGTGACCCACGTGCGCAGGCTGATGGTCCTGGTGAAGAAGACCTATTCCATCGAGCAGCCGATGGGCGAGCACAGCGACTATTTCCTGAAGGACGCCATCGAGGACACCTCGGCGGTCTCTCCGGAGGATCTGCTGGACGATCTCAGCAAATTCGAGCTGGTATCCCGGTGGCTCGAATCCATCACCGAGGTTGAAAGGAAGATCCTGACCCTGCGCTTTGGCCTGGACGACAAGGACCCGCAGACTCTCGACCGGGTGGGAAAGATCTTCGGGGTCACCCGGGAGCGGATACGCCAGATCGAGTCCAAAGCCCTCAGTAAGTTGAGACAGGTCATGGAAGAGACCGACACCATGGGGGAAAGGAAAAGGGAGGAGAATGCGGCGGACAATTGGCTCGAGGTGGTCGGGGGTGATTGAGACCCTGAGCTTCCCTTCTCAAACGGAGTGACAAAATGGCACGACTAATATGGAAGAACCGGTCCTGGCTGCGCAAACTGATCCGGCACCTGCGTAGCGCCGAGCGCGTCCCGCTGGATCACGGGGGGCTGGTCCCCGAGTCCTATTTCCTGGAGAAACTGGCCCTGGAAGGGAAAAGGGCGCTGCGCTCGCACCACCCCCTGGTACTCATGATAATCGAGCTGGGAACGGGCGGCGACCCGGAGGGCCCCGGCAAAATCACCGAAGCCGTCGGTATCGGGCTCAACGCCTGCGTCAGGGAGTCGGACATCTGCGGTCTGCTCAGGCAGGACGGTCTGATCGGGGTGATCCTGACCGAGGTGGAAACGGAAAAAATCGGCAGGGCTCAACTGGTCGTGGCCCAAAAAACCAGGGAGAGGCTTGCCGCGCTCCTGAGCCTGGAGCTGGCGAACCAGATAGCGATAACCTTTCGCATCCTTCCCGCGACTGGCGGCAAGGCTTTTTTCGACCTGAGTACCACGCCGGACCTGCTGGCAGGGGCCAAGGGACCAGGCCCCCTCGGCGGGGAGGGAACCGGCCGGGGCGAGAGGTGAAGAGCCCATTTAATGCGGCAGGAGGGGTGAACCATGAAAATACTCATTATTGACAGCGACCAGGATATTGCCGATTCCATTGACTGTGAATTCAAAAAGGCCCACTACGAGGTCCATTATGCAGCTGATGGTGCAACCGGGCTGACCAACGCATTGGAGGAGCAGTTTGACCTGATCGTACTGGACTGGACGCTCCCGAAGAAGGACGGGTTGAGTGTGCTGAAGAAACTGCGCAGGAAGAAAAACTGGACCCCGGTCCTGATGCTGACCGGCGAGGACTCGTTAACCGACGTCATCCTCTCACTCGATGCCGGGGCAAACAGCTGCGTGACGGTCCCCTTTGAGGTTCCCGTGCTCCTTGCCAGGATGAAAGCGCTGATGCGGAGGAGTAGCTGGGACCGGGAACAGGAATTGAGCCGGGTCGCTGACTTCTCAACCGGGCTGGAATTTTGAAAAGGCGACGGCAGGACACTCATTCACCGGTCGATAAACGCTCTGAGGGTTGCCGACAGAGCGACCATCTCCGGCTCCAAACGCTCCAGTGCCTGTGGCGCCTGGTCCAGGTTGCTCCGCTCCCCCATCTCCATCAGGCGTTGAACCAGCTCAAGCGCTTCCGTCTGACAGAATATGCCCAGGCTCCCCTTGAAATGATGGGCGCTTTTTTCCAGGTATGGCGCGTCAGCAGTACCGACGGCGACCGAAATATGCTGCAGGTGACCCGGATAGGAGGCGAGGAAGGAGTCGATGAGAGCGTCGAGCGCCTCCCTGTCTCCTTCCAAGGCCTGCAGCAGGTCGGAGAGCAGCTCCTTCGAGCTACGGGGATTTTCCTGCATGTCCTTGCCAGCTGTCCTGGTACCCAGCGCCATAGTAAAAGTCCTTTTTATGAGCCACGCGGGGCCGGCCGGCTGCAGGTCAGTCATCAGGCTGCCCGCCGCGGCAGATCAGGCTGGAACCCTTTTACCCGGCAAAAGCGCGGCAAAGCACTCTTCGAGCGCCGCAAACAGGAGCGCGAAATTGATTGGCTTATAAATGTAGTAATCGGTCTCGAAACCCGAGCCTCCGGGTTGAAGTTCTCCGCTTCCGGCGCTTAGCGTGATGATTTTGGTGCGCGGGTTAAGGCTCCTGATCTGGTCGGCCATTTGTAGGCCACTCATTTCCGGCATGTTGATGTCAGTGATGACGATATCGGACGCATGCTCCCTGAAAAGCTCCAGCCCTGCCCGGCCGTTTCCCGCAGCATGAAGTGCTATGCCGGGATATTTCTTGGCAAGAATGGCGGCCAGCAGCTGAAGGGCAACCTCCTCGTCCTCCACCAGAAGTATGGCGACCATCTCATCGGTTCTCGCTGCCATTTTCACACCTCTTCCCAGTACTCCTGACTCGCCCCGACACATTAGCACCACATAACCACACTACCTTGTACAGTATTGCCAGGGAATCTGCAAGCCCGGGGCGCATTTTGCAGCCGAAACGAGAAAAGCCCCGATCTTTTTCAGGCGAGGGGCTTTTACCAGGTCTACGTTGAAGCTACCTTCCCTACAGAAAATCAGCGGTCCTGTTTCGGGAGAAAGTGGTCTTTAAGAGGTTTGAGTGCTTTGATCAGTTTAAATTTGAGATCCCCCAGATTGTTGTTTTCAGCCAATGATTTAACCTGTCGCAAAAAGTCCGCGCCCTCTTTGAGTATTTCCGTAGTCAGGATTTCCACACTCCGGGCCTTCACTCTCAACAGTTCGGCCTTTATCTGAAGAGTTTCCGCCTCATCTTTGAGAGATTTCTTGTCGTTTTCCAGTGTCTTCAATTTCTGGTGCAGTGACTCCAGCTTGATTTTGAGACTTTCCACCTCATCGGCTGAAATTGTTTGAGAATTGTTTTCCATGTCATCCCCCATAGCTGTCCTGGCAGAACCGCGCCCAGTTTCGCGGCCCAGCGCCCTATCCAGTTAACTCTGCCTGCGGTGCATCGATCGCCCGCCGCTGTGTCAGAAACCCGCTGTCTGTTCCGCTACTGTGCCAGAAACCGGTTGCCCCGCGCAGGGCGCCCGGGACCGCAGGATGCCTCCCCCCGCGGGGATCACCCATCCGGAGCCCGAGCTGCCTTTGGTGGCTGCACTCTCACCGGCCAGATTTTGTCAGCTTGCCGGACCCTCCCGCGTCAGCGCCCCATGGGACCTCAGTCCGCGATCTCTTTCCGGCAAGGGCGGCCCTCTCCCTCAGGATTTTCATGACCTCAGCCGAACTCAGTTCCGCCCTGCTTTGGGCGCGCCGCTCCCAGATCACGACTTCCGGGACTTTTCCCTTTCTCAGATCTTTCTCGTCCATGATTGCTCTCCATATGGTAAATCAGGTTAGCGGTCATCGGGCACCATCAGGACCGCGACAAAAAGGACATCCTGCCTTTTAGCCGGTTACATGAAGGGTGCCAATTTCGCAAAAACCTAACTTTCCGGAATGTAACTTCTTTTTTACATCTTAGCTTTTCTGGAGAAGGTTGCCAAGATCACATTACAAACAGATAATGCGCCGGCATTGAACAGGCACGCAGGCTGAAGAGCCGGTCGGCTGACGTCAATTTGGGGGATGAGGCGCGGGGGGGTGCAGTTGGTAGTTGGTGCAGTTTCTGAGGAAAGTTTAAGAGCAGTCCGCAAGAGGGACGTTTAGTCTCTTACAACTTGAGACTTTACATTTTTTGAGCAAATTTTCTCATGCAAGAGCAGGAACGATAGCCATTTCAGTTATTCGGCAACAGGCGGCAATAGCGCTACGGCCAAGTCTGGTGAGGTA
>Ga0209123_1002078_pt1 | contig 17868 bp, 15 predicted proteins | sample BarGraIncu00431A_FD_184500 | JGI IMG/M metagenome (GOLD analysis project Ga0209123, IMG submission 184500) | Arctic peat soil microbial communities from Barrow, Alaska, USA - Barrow Graham LP Incubations 004-31A (SPAdes) (version 2) | ecosystem: Environmental > Terrestrial > Soil > Wetlands >... | reverse complement strand
CGAAATTCTTTTCTTATTTTTTCAATAATGACTTTCCCCATACCTCCACCTTGTCCATCAATCACTGCAATATGCATCGTTCTTTCCCTGGCCAATTTAAACACATCCGTTCTTTTTATGCTAAATAGTATTCTATGTCTGATTCTGTACCTCAGATTCATTTCCCTCTATTAATAAATTCTAAAAAACTACAACTAACTGCTACACCAACCAGTTGTACAGTACTCCCATCATACACTCTCAAACTTTATTGTTTTTTCTGTCCATATTGATTAGAGTTATTATAAAAAATAAACCATAAAGAAACCGGGGTCTAATTACCCGATTAACCTTCATGGTTTGCTAATTTCGTTTATTCAAATAAAACCAATACAAAATCATCTAAGCAATACCGCCTAACTTCAGTTAAGCATTGTAATCATTCTTAATCGGCTCAGATTATTCTGACTTTTTTGATTATACCATGTTTCTTATGTTCTTGTAAATATAAGAAACCATAATTATCTACTCTCTAAAGTAATAATTCCTCCACATCCTTATATCTTGTATATAAACATAACCCTTTTAAATTTGATATATTTCCTTATCTGTTGCATATATTTTAGCTATGCGAGGTGAGAAACAGCAGTGAGAATATTTTACTTCGGTAAACGCCCCTTTATCTTATTTTTATTCCTATTACCTGCCATCGTACTATTAAGCACCTTATATGCCCACGATAATATTACCCACACATCAGTCGGTAAAGTCATTGTAGTGGATGCCGGTCATGGCGGCATTGACCCGGGTGCAAATCGTCCAGGCGTACTTGAGAAAGACATTAACTTAGAAATAGTTTTGGTGCTTAAAGACATGCTAAATCAGAATGGCGCTAAAGTTGTATTATCTCGCCAAACGGACGTAGAGCTCAGTCCGGAATGTGACAATGAAAAAGTAAAAGGCCGCTATCATCGCGACTTAGCAGCGCGTGTGGAAATGGTCGAAGAATCAGATGCAGATTTATTTATCAGCATTCATGCCAATGCCGCTCCTAAAGCTCAGCGGCGTGGCACTGAAGTTTTCTACTCTGCTAAATCTGAAACTAGTAAGTCACTAGCCAACTCCATTCAAACCGAACTCTGTAAAGTTACCCAAACAAGTCGGACAGCTAAAGTTGCCGACTACTTCGTATTACGCCGCAACAAAATTCCCGCCGTTCTTGTTGAGGTAGGCTATATTACAAATATGGAAGAGCGCCTGTTATTACAGTCACCGGAATATCAACGAAAGATTGCTGAAGCAATCGCTAAAGGCATTTATCAATTTTTACAAAAAGAAGAAGGATGGACAGGTAATTTAAGTCGAGTCTTTCTTTATACCATAAATAGCTCCCCTCTTCAGTTATAGACATGTCATCTTTCGTCTGATAACTGTGCCATGTTATTGAAAAAGCTACGATAAGCCCAATAGCTAGCGACAAAGCTAGAAATGGTCACAGCCCCTGTAAGCATGAAAGCTACCATTATTTGATACTTGATCGCGACCTCCGGTGATGTGCCTGCCAGAATTAATCCTGTCATCATACCAGGAAGTTGAACAATGCCTAGAGTTTTCATCGAATCTATTGTTGGCACCATCGCCGTCTTAATACTATTACGAATCAAATTCTTGGATGCTTCCCGCGGCGTTGCCCCCAAACAGAGCTTGACTTCCACTTCTTCCCGACGATCAGCAAAACTCCCCAAGAGATTCCTATAAAGCAGACTCAGCGCAACCATGGAATTACCCACTACCATACCGCTAACCGGTATTACTTCACTGGGCTGGTAAGACACAGCATTAAAAATGATGAGGCTCCCTAGAGTAATGACCAGTCCAACTAGAATTGCCCCAAATGAAATAACCTTCACGTGACCGATACCTGTTCCTCGCTTTGCTGCTACTGTCGCTGCATTATAGACCATGATAATCAAGATTAGACTCGTCAGAGGGGCATTGTCCAAATTAAACACATACTTAAGCACCAGTCCAATGACTGTAAGCTGGATGACAGCCCGTACACTACCTATAAGGATGTCCTTTTCTAATCCGATTTTTTCCTTGTAAGAAATCGCCATGGCTACCACTATCAAACTGAAGGTTAATAGCAAAGTTAAGTTATTCATCTTTCCCTCCGCCCCGAATCCGAGAAAACTCCTCGATTGACCCGTTGAAAATTACCTGCCCCCGCTCTAAATAAAGTATCTTCTCCGCCAAGCGACGAAGCTGATCTGTATTGTGGGAAATAAAAAATACGGTTATGTTTCTAGCCTTGCATTCCTCTCTGATAAGTTGCTCTAAAATCAAAATATTTTCTTCATCAAGCGATGCAGACACCTCATCAAGCAACAATATCTCTGGTTTTGCCAATAAAGACCTCACAAGCGCAACCCTTTGCTGCTCACCCCCTGACATCTCAGTGCTGCGTTTTTCTAAAATTGCAGATGTTAGGTTCACCCTTGCCAAATAGGTGGCAATTTCTGCCCCATCCGGTTTCTGCTTCCAGACTAGATATGAATATTCAAGGTTGTTTCGTACCGTACCTTCAAACAGATAAGGCTTTTGTAATACATACCCGACTTCACGGCGTAGTTGCATGGGATCGTATTGCATAATATCTTTGTTCTTATACATCACTGTTCCTTCTGTAGGACTTTGCAGAAGATTCATGATCCTAAGAAGGGATGTCTTCCCTGAACCAGAATGGCCAGCTATACCAATAAATTCCCCCTGCCTAACCTCAAACGAAACATGTTGCAAAAGATGTTGACCTTTTTTCCGTAATCCAACATTATCACACCTAACAATTACCATTTTTTCCCTCCTTAACTTTACACGACAATACTGATCAACAACTATAGATTATTATTAATTACCCATAATAATCTATAGTCCTCTTCGTTAATATAAATAATTTAAGATAAACGCCCCCTTCGTTAACTAGGAAAGGGAATTATGTTACATTGCTATTGATGTTGGGGGTGCCCCAAACTAAATTCGGCGAATAAGCAGTGCCATTGCCTTCCTAATCTGAAAAGTAAAAAGATAACCCGAAATTCTATTAAGAACTTCAGGTTATCTTTTTACTTATTCAGCATTCTAATGTGCTTTACCATTAGCTCTTGCTTCATCTGCTATTGCTTGTTCTCCACGTTTAATGGCCTCACGCACCATAGAACCAACTTCCCCGGTGGTTACATCGCTCCAAGCTCCGTCTTCCACTTTCTCACCAAAACCAAGATCATGAGCTAATTTATATTTTGTTTCGTCTGACATAACCTTACCCATGCACAGCCACCCCCAGTAATTATTTTTGGTGCCTATATAGAATATTTACCGTTGTGCCATAAGCTATTCATGTGAAAAAAAGTTATCCAATTTTCTAAAGTTTAAATTTATCAACAACTTCGCGAAGATCCATGGCTAAATGGGCTAATGATTGGCTAGAGGATGCGATTTCTTCCATAGACGCCGATTGTTCCTCGGTCGCTGCCGATACCGTCTGGGCTTCCCCCGATGCGTTCTTGCTGAGTTCATCGATTTCTTTCACGGATGATACAATTTGCTGACTACCACTTGCCATCTGCTGAATTGCAGCCGAAATCCCCTTCACTTGGGCAGATACTTCTGTTACCAGAATTGTTATTTCCTTAAATGCCTGACCAGCGTTCGTCACGACCTCTGTCCCAATTTCAACTTCGCGTGTACCTTCACTCATAGCAATAACGGCTTTATCTGTATCTCCTTGAATCTCACTGATTAATGTAGCTATCTTCTTTGCTGCATCTTGTGATTGCTCCGCGAGCTTACGAACTTCTTCCGCTACTACGGCAAAGCCCCTACCTTGTTCTCCAGCTCTTGCGGCCTCAATGGCAGCATTGAGCGCCAGCAGATTTGTCTGTCCAGCAATTCCTGAGATAGTGTCTACAATCTGCCCAATTTCCATAGATCGCTCACCCAGCTTTGTAACGACTTGCGCAGAATTATTAACGGTCTGTTCTACGTAAACCATTTGCCTGACAGCTTTGTCTACAGACTCGCCGCCTGCCTTGGCCGTTTCAGCAGCTTGGGCTGATTTCCCAGCTACGAGATTGGTATTGGTAGCCACTTGCTGGATACCTGCCGACATTTGCTGCACGATTGCCGAGGTTTCATGGATCACATGAACTTGTTTTTCTGCACCAATCGCCACTTCACTGATCGATGCTGCTACTTGATTTGAAGCCTGAGCTGATTGCTCAGCGCTGGCAGTCATTTGCTCACTTGAAGCAGCTAATAGCTCAGATTGCCTTACCATCTGCCCAATGAGCTCGCGCATGCCGCTTCGTAAACTAGACAGTGATTGTCCCATTCCACCAAATTCGTCTTTGCGGGACATTAGTGTCTGATCGATATCAGCCCCATAGTTACCACTCGCCATTCGGTCAAGACAGATTGTTGTCTCTCGAACAGGACGAGTAACCATTCTGGTCAGTATTAAACTAAGAGCAATTCCAATGAGAAATATAATCCCTGCAAGAGTTATTGCTAAAGTACGAGAATTTATAGCGTTTGCTTTAGACCGAGCGACTCGGTCATTAACTATGGTGGAATTGTCTTCTACAATGGTCGATAGCGCCTTTTGAAGCCCCTGAGCAAAAGGCGTCAGCTCTTTAGTTATAGTACTACTCAGCGCTTCTGCCTCTGCCTGACGAGCAGCCTCACCGTTTATTTTCGCAGTCTGACCTTGAATTAGAGCTGGAATTAATCGATCTCTAACACCACTATAATATATATTGGTATCGCTAATAAGTTTCTCGACGGACGCCTTTTTCTCTGGCGTAGCCTTTTCAAGAATCTTATTTTCTAATTCGATAACATTATCCATCTTCTCTTTGAAACCTTGTCGATTACTGTCCTTGCCATCGGCAATGAAACGCCTGATTTCGAGCACGGCTCCAGTATAAACATTCTCGGCTTTCGATGCGAATAAAGCTCTAGAGTTTGCCTCTTCGATTGCCTTAATACTCTCGTCATTTTGCTGAGCAGCAGAATAAAAACTAAATCCGAGCAACATAATTAGTATCAGAATAAATCCAAGTCCAAATCCGATTTTTGTTCCAATTTTCATGTTAAGCTCCTCTTGTTGTATTGAATATACTTATGTGATAGGTTCAAAATTAAGTAAAATTATATTGTCAAAAATGCACTAAAATAACTACTATGGACTCGTTACTCTCAGCGAAAACAATGCTATAATTCATTCTTTTGTACGAAAAGCCCCCTCGATAATCGTTCATATGAATGATCACTGCATTTCAGTATATATTAAAACACATTATTTGTCGAAATATAGATTTTTTAATATTACTACCATTCTATACATAACGAAAAATCCTCCTCACCCGAAAGGCAAGAAGGTTACTAATGAACAATATCATTTTTTATAATACTTTAAATGCCTGCCCTTCTTCCCATTTCATAGTCAATGGACGAATATTGATTGCCATTTATGATGACAAAGGTTTATACCACATCTTCCTCCTGTGCTCCTCAGACCAAAAGGAGTGGATGTGGACTAGGAAAATACCTCAACTAAAAGACCTAAACATCCAGGTTCATAACCTTTCCAGTTCAAGATTATCGCATTCCTCTATCCTTGGGAATTTCGTAGATTTTAAATAACCTTACTACTCCATATGCAATAAGCCCATAAACAATCATGGCTATAATAGTGGCAGGCTCAAGAACTGACTCTGTTTCTATCCCATTAGTCACAGCAACTCTAAAAATACCACTAAAAGGAGCTAGAAAAGCACCTGAAATAGTATAGATAAGTGCTACAAAAGAGCTTCCTGGATTAGCCCCAAGAAGCTTGAAAATCAGTCGAAAGGCAAAAAATATTTCAAAGATACCAAGTATATAAAACACTATTTTTCTAAGTTTTAAATTATTTTGGTTGGATCTGTAAGCTCTATCATTTTCCATACGTTTTCCTCCTGACAATTTTTTACCACACCACTGATTAAAGTCATGACTAACTATTAATGCATAAAGCGTGCCAATGCCCTTCTTCCCCCCCCATCCTTGAGTTTGCTTGAAATAACCGCGAAGATGCCATTTGTTTCCATTATAATATTGTGCGTTTATGTATTACATTTTATCCTTTATTGCACCAATCCGTTCACCTTTGCTCACATTGGCAAATGCAGAGGTTGGTATCAAAAAACCTAGGCACAATAATAAGGTATTCGACGTTCTGATGTTCTAAAAAAGCAGACGATCTTATTTAGGCAAGATCGCCTGCTTTTCTGTCCAGTATTTATAGAGGGCAACTAAAACTAAGGCGTGGCGTAAGCCACGGTTTCTTTACAAAATAGCATGAAACAGATAAGCTGTATAACATTTTACAGCAATAACCTAATTATACTCAAGTCAACATCATCGGTTTTTACAAATCGTTATATACCAAGTTTCTTCGTTATTCACTACACTTTCTTGCCTTGCATCTGCCTACTGACTATAAAATATTTACGTAAGCGCAACGACACATTAACCAGACCAATCATTACCGGTACTTCAATAAGGGGCCCAATAACAGCGGCAAATGCTTGACCAGAGTTTATACCAAAGATAGCTACGGCCACCGCAATGGCAAGTTCAAAATTATTACTGGCTGCAGTAAACGACAGTGTGGTTGTTTGTTCATAGTTGACTCCCATACGCCAGCTCATGTAAAAAGAAACCAGGAACATAATTGCAAAATAAATTATTAATGGAATCGCAATACGCACAACATCCATAGGTAGTTTCACAATATAGCTACCCTTCAGTGAAAACATAACCACAATGGTAAATAGTAATGACATCAATGCCAATGGACTAATCTTTGGTATGAACGTATTTTCATACCATTCCCGGCCTTTGGCTGGCAATAAGAAATGTCTTGTCATGTATCCAGCGACAAAAGGAATACCTAGATATATGGCTACACTCCTTGCAACATCTTGCATGGATACCTGTATTTGCATCCCCTTGAACCCGATCCACCCAGGAAGTACGGTGATGAAAAAATATGCAAAAACCGAATAGAATAGCAATTGGAAAATCGAATTTAGTGCTACCAATCCCGCCGCGTATTCATTGTCGCCGTCAGCAAGTGAATTCCAAATGATGACCATGGCTATACAGCGAGCCAGTCCTATGAGTATTAAACCAACCATATAATCTGGTTTATCCGCTAGAAAAGTGATGGCCAGCACAAACATGAGTACCGGACCGATGAGCCAGTTTTGGATCAAGGACAGTTTGACGACTTTGACGTTACGAAATACTTTCCCCAATTCCTCATACTTCACTTTTGCCAGCGGTGGGTACATCATGACAATTAAACCGACTGCAATAGGAATAGACGTCGTGCCAATTGAAAACGTGTCTAACCATACCGCCACCTGTGGAAATAAATAACCACCACCAACCCCAACGGCCATGGCTAAGAAAATCCAGATTGTCAAAAAACGATCAAGAAAAGATAATTTTTTTTGTTCATTGGACATTTCATTATTCCTCCATCTCTTCTAGATAGGCACCCTCTGTTTATTATATGCCTATAATTGATTTTGCTCATTTAGCAGCTAAAAAAACTACGCATCTTCAAGTTTGACGGCTCGCTCACAACTGCCGCCAAACTCTCGGAATTTTCTCAATCTGCTAAGATCCTTTTGGCATTGGGTACTTTTAGCCAGTTCGTTAGTCAACAACTCTTGCAAAAAAAAATACTTTTCAAGTGTTTTGTCATCGACCCGATAGTATACCCACTGGGCTTGTTTTTCTCCGGTAATGAGTCTGACATTTTTGAGCTTGGTTATATGCCGCGAAGCGTTGGACTGACTAATTTTCAATACTTCTACCAGCTCACATACGCATAAGGTTTCTTTGTGCAATAAGTGTAAAATCCGCATTCTCGTTTCATCAGCCAAGGCTTTGAGCACTTCTACAATGTCCATTCTTCCCACCTTCTTACTTAGAAATATTTTTGTCCAATCACGCGTACACTGCCTGATGCTTATTGACAGTTAACTAATTAGTTCTAGTATTTTATCCCCTTTTATTTCTTCGCCTTTCCATGGCACCACTGCAAAATTCCCGTGGGAAATCTCATCCACTTTATTTATCCATGGAATTTCACTTGCAGATTTTGCTTTTAATAAGGGACTGTGGGTATTCGTCATTAAAAGACTAGAATTAATAACCCACCATTTATTATTAATGCCTGCCCTCTTCAAATCAGCTTGCAGTCTCATTGCCTCATACACAGGAGTGGCTTCAGGAAGTGTTACAATGACAACTTCCGTTTCCGTAGCATCTCGCAATCTGGGCAATAAATTTTTTACTGATTTTGGTATATCACCTTGGGATTTTTGTATTTCTTTATGATAACTTTGTGTCGCATCGAGCAGCAGTAAGGTATGACCTGTAGGTGCCGTATCGATAACCACAACCTCATCATTAGCCTCATCGACAATCTCGGCGAAAGCACGAAATACTGCTATTTCCTGAGTACAGGGAGAACGAAGATCTTCTTCCACATAGGCAATATCTTCTTCCTTCATGGTTTCTCTAGCCTTTGCCAGAACTATTTCTTTATATTTACGCAATTCTTCTTTTTCATCGATCTTACTTAATCGAATGCCATGACCCGCTGCCACGACAAATTTCAGATGATCTGCTGGATCAGTAGTTGTTAAATGCACTTTGACCCCTCTCGCGGCAAGACCGAGGGCAATTCCAGCTGCTAAGGTCGTTTTGCCCACGCCTCCTTTACCCATAGTAAAGATTACCCTTTTCTGCGACGTGTAAAGATCCTCAATCAAGGCTTTCACTTTGGGCAATTCTATGGTATTGAGTTTGTATTCTAGGATTTCTAAATAATTTTCTTTTAAGAGCATTCTTATATTTCTAATGCCTGTTACATTATAAGCGCGTAAGGGAATTTTGTAGGTGGCCATATCACGAAAGGATTTAGGAATATTGTCTAATGCTCCCTGTTGTTTGGCATATAATTTGTCTGCTATTTCATCATGTAGAGTATCCAACTCCAGTACGCCATTGATAATTAATAGCTGATTATTGACCCCTAATTCCTGCAGTTCCTTAGAGGCCCGCTCTGCTTCCAGCAATGGTGAATATTCTGGTCTGGATATTAAGACCAGTGTTGTTTTTTCCCCATCAGCGAGAGTGTTCACTGCATTTTTATAGACTTCTTTCTTGCTTTCGAGGCCTGACAATTGACCTAAGCAAGATGCTCCATGGGTACTTTCACTAATAAAATTACTCCACGCTGATGGTAGTTGCAACATGCGCAGGGTATGACCTGTTGGCGCTGTATCAAACAGGATATGATCATATTCTACTTGCAAATCCTCATCAGTTATAAAATTGGAAAACTCATTAAAAGCAGCAATTTCCACGGTACAGGATCCTGAAAGTTGCTCCTCCATATTCTTCAAAACACTAGGGGGCAATTTACCAATATAAGGTGCTATGACCGATTCTCGATATTCTTTGGCCGCTTGTTCTGGATCTAGGTTAGCTACAACCAAATTGGGTACGTCCTTAATAGGAATACCTTTACTAGTAAGTTCTACACCAAAGACATCTTGTAAATTAGAAGCTGGATCGGTGCTGATCAACAATACTTTTTTCCCTTGATCAGCCAACGTAATAGCTGTAGCACAAGCTGTTGACGTTTTGCCAACCCCACCTTTACCAGTGAAAAATAAATACTTGGTCAAATTTATATTGTCAGGATTAAATGTTTTATACATGTAACTCCTCCTATATAAGCTGAGTACAAATTCTTAAGGCCAATTAGCAACAGTCGCCACCATCACAACAGCCGCCGCCTGTTTTTTTGTTCGGTGCAGGTACTGTGGCGATTTCTTCTGATGACAAGCCCGCCCATGCAGCAAATTCCTCATCGGTGGGATATTTTTTAGTCTTAACTACAACTCCATCAACAACTGTGATTGGCAACACTTCTACTTCGTCTTTCATTAGATACTCATTCACTATTTTATTATTGACAAAAGCTTGTGGCTCACTAGACAGACCATATCGAATGACCTTAACGCCTTTTTTAACCAGAGTATTGATCGTCGTAGAAACCCTTAAAAGTTCTGAATCAACACCAACTCCACAAAGCCCTGTTGGACAACACATTGCCGGATCAAAAATTTCAATTTTGCTCATTTCAATCTCCCCTTTAACTTATTGTATTATATACTATGAAGTATATAATCATATGTGAATATAGTCATGTATAAATTGTCATATATCTTTAATTTGACGAATAATTCTTAATAGTAGGGAACACTTACTTAGAATGTCTCTGTTAAATTCCTAATATACCTACTAAAAATTGTTATTACTTTTCTTATTGATAAATACAGTATTACTATATTCAATTTCAATCATATACTCTTCCCCTTATGTTGTCAATCTTACAATTGGCGCCAACCATGCTTTTGCGCCGCTATTCATAAGTTCATCTCTTCATTTTTTGAAATAATCGACCTGTATTTTTAAACACTGGCCTGAATGCCTTAGCACGCGTAGCTAAGGCATTACTCCGACCCGGTATTTTAAAAATTCCCTTTTACAATCTGTTACAACATTGCTACAAGACGCTCATTTACTGCTCGTAAGAAGCTTTCTGTACTTACAACCTTTTTTAGCTTGACTTCCGAAAGTTCTGCGAGGTCTTTTGTTATTACACCTTCCTCAATTGTTTGAATGGATGCTCTTTCCAATTTTTCGGCAAAATTAACTAATTCGTTAATTCCATCAAGTTCGCCACGTTTTTTCAAGGCTCCCGTCCATGCAAAGAGTGTAGCCATTGAGTTCGTCGATGTTTCTTCCCCTTGAAGATGCTTGTAATAGTGCCGTTGCACAGTGCCATGAGCTGCTTCATATTCGTAATAACCTTCAGGTGATAGAAGGACGGATGTCATCATGGCTAGGCTCCCAAATGCACTTGCCACCATATCTGACATTACATCTCCATCATAATTTTTGCAGGCCCAGACAATTCCACCTTCAGAGCGCATGATTCTAGCAACCACATCATCAATGAGAGTATAAAAATACTCAATGCCTACTGCTATAAATTTATCCTTAAAGTCTCTATCAAAGATTTCTTGAAATATCTCTTTGAAAGTTTGGTCGTAATTCTTTGATATTGTATCTTTGGTGGAAAACCACAAATCTTGTTTTTGATCCAGAGCATAATTAAAGCAAGCTTTGGCAAAGTCTTGTATTGACTGATCCAGATTATGCATTCCTTGAATGATGCCAGGTCCATCAAAATTATGGATGACTTGGGAGAAAATTTCACCTGATTCACTGGTGAAAACAAGCTCAGCCTTCCCTTTGCCCTTAACCTTGTATTCAACATTTTTATATACATCACCATAGGCATGTCTGGCGATTGTGATTGGTTTTTTCCACGTTTTCACAAAAGGTTTAATGCTGTCAACAATGATCGGCGTCCTAAAAACTGTTCCATCTAAAATAGCCCTGATGGTAGCATTGGGGCTTTTCCATATTTGTTTCAGATTATATTCTTTTAACCGCTCTGTATTGGCAGTAATTGTTGCACACTTAACGCCAACTCCATACTTTTTTATAGCCAGTGCCGCTTCTTGGGTTACCTTGTCATCAGTCTTGTCTCGGTGTTCAAGACCAAGGTCATAGTATTCAATTTTGAGTTCTATATATGGGATCAGTAGAACCTCTTTAATCATTCTCCAGATAATTCTGGTCATTTCATCCCCATCCATCTCGACCAAGGGAGTAAGCATTTTAATTTTTTCAGCCATGTTGATTCTCCTCATATTGTACATACCTTAATTTTGATTATCTATATAACAGCAATATCAATACAGCAATACAGGCTATGATCATACCAGGAGCATTACGTTTGGCTACTTCCATCGGTGAAACATCAGCTAGGACCGCGCAAATAATTAATCCCCCAGCAACCGGTGACATGGTACGTCCAAGGGCACCACCAATCGCTGCCATACTGCCCATATCCATAGCCGATAAGCCAAACTTAACAGCCTCAGGGGTAACCGCCTTATTAAAAGCAACTGATGCTGCATCACCTGAACCACTCATGACACCAAGCAAAAATGGCCCGGCGGCTGAGCTTATTTTCGCAATGGAAGGATTTGAAATCATAAGATCAATTAGCGCCTGAATCAGGCCAACTGACTTTAGACCAGCCACGAAAACTAGAGCACAAATAATGATGCCGAATACATGACCAAAAGAATCGCCTACACCTTTCCAAAATTCTTTGGAAATTTTTTGTGGGTTGACCCTTGTCACAATAAATGCACAAAATACACCAATAATCATAGCGTGAGAAATTTGCAATTGTTTAAAAGCTGGAATGACATTCATACTCCCCAGCACTAGCAAGACAATTGGAAGTAGGGGAATAAAGGCACGTATAAAACTCACTTTAAAATTACCTGTAGTGTCCTCTACCATTTTTTCTGCAGGTAGTTTATAGCCCTTATCCTCTTTTCGTAGGTGAGCGACTATGAGCAAGCTAAAAGCGCCAATCACTCCAGCAGTAAGTAGTGCTGGAAAATGATTAGCCACGACAGCTACTGGTGTGGACTTGGCCACATCAACGATCAGTGCTACTTGTGCATAACCTGGGTTAAATATAGCCCCATATGTTCCTGCATAAATAGCTGCAGCAGCAATTGCGGGATGAACACCTGCCGCCATCAAAAGAGGTATCAATATCCCCCCCACAGCTGCTGAACAGCCTGCCGAACTAGTAATTGAAGTATTAATAAATAAGGTTACCAACGTCGTCGCTGGAATTAAGAGTGGACCAGCCTTTTTCAAGGGCTTAATCAGTAAATTTATAAGATGTTTATCACACTCGGTTAGTTTCATAACAAAGGCAAAACCCATCACTGATATAATAGCTTCGAATAGTTTACTTTCTAACATAGCATGGGAAAAGGCTTTCAATGGGCCCATGAAGTCACCAGCCATAAGGGCCAACACCGCACCTGCGCAAAATAGAACCATCCGTGTTTCATACTGTTTAATTAAGCAATACACCGTGATAATAACAACAACACCACTAAGTATAAGTAACATAGTAACAACCTCCTTGTATTTTATTTGGCGTAATAATTAATTAGGCAACCAGCCAAAATAACATCTCTTTCATCTTTAGAAAGGTTCTCAAGTTTTAATTCAATGGCTACTTTTTTACCAGTAGGATTCATCAAATAAGCCTGTACCGTTTTAGCCCCCCTCTCTACTGCAGCGCGAACGCCAGGAATGTAGAGGGTATCGTCAATAGCAAACTTGCACATGTCATTTTCATTAATTGTAAACGGAACAAGTCCCCAATTGATCAAATTACTGCGATACCTTTTGGTAGCATATTCAACAGCAACATTGGCATCTGTGCCTAAAACTTTTTGGCAAGAAGCTGCCTGTTCGCGAGCTGAACCATCACCAGGTTTGATGGCAAAAACAACGCTACCTAGGCCAGTTTTGCTAATGAATTGTTGCAAATCTTGACCTTTTTCTAACGCAGGTAAGAATATTTCATCCATTCCCTCTACAACTGTGCCCGCAGCTAGTAATTTTTGGCGTTTTAGCTCAACTGCTTGAATTGCCTTGGCTCTATCCACATAAGCAGGGTCTTTACGTGACAAGGTAAACTCAGCAAGTCTCATAGGGTTGGAGCGGTAGGATGAAGTTTCACCAGAAGGGATCAATTCATCAGTTGTCGTAACTGGATCAAGAATGACTGTAGCTACTTTAAGGAGTAGATTTTCTGTCAGTGGACGCATGTTAGGCCATGGAATAATACCAGGTCCAAACACTAACTCTTCGCTAGGGTGTGGATTTCCATATCCTTGATATACGCGATTTTTGTATATATCTTGGTTGAATTTATATTCTGGTATTGGTGACAACAAGTCTGCCACATCAGTGGCTGCCGTTAACATACCATCATTCAAGGCCGTAGCCGCAATGGAACGAGCATCCATCAATGCCACAGAAGACAATTGGCCATGATCGGGCTTCGAACCCTCACGATTCATGAAATTGCGGGTAGTATGACGAATACTTAGGGCATTATTGGCCGGAACATCACCAGCACCAAAACAAGGTCCGCAGAATGCAGAGCGGATGCTAGCCCCTGCAACTGTTAATTTTTCAATGGCATGGTTTTTCATAAGCTCAAAAAATACAGGTTGGCTTGACGGATAAACACTCAACGAAAAATCTCCAAGGGCTTTTTTCCCAAGAATTTGGGCTACAGCCACAACATTTTCATACGTTCCGCCAGCACAACCAGCAACTACAGCTTGATCCACTTTGAGTCGACCATTTACTAACTTATTTGTCAATTGGAACTCAATATTAGGATTATTAATCTGCTGACGCCCTTCTTCTTCCACTTGTTTTAAAATAGCCAGTGAATTTTGATTGAATTCAGCAATGGTCCAGGCATTGCTGGGATGGAAAGGTAAGGCAATCATCGGCAAAATACTGCCTAGATCAACTTTAATCAAAGCATCATAATAAGCCACTGCTTTAGGATCTAACTGAGTATATGCCTCTGGTCGGCCATGAATTGTAAGATATTCTTGTACCTGTTCATCGGTACGCCAAATTGAAGTTAAGCAAGTCGTTTCAGTTGTCATAACATCAATGCCATTACGATAATCTACCGAAAGATTGCTAATGCCAGGCCCTACAAACTCCATGACCTTATTTTTTACAAAGCCCTTTTTAAAGACGGCCTTAATGATAGCAAGGGCAACATCCTGAGGTCCAACGCCTGATACTGGAGAGCCTTTCAGATATACGGCAACTACATCAGGATAAGCGATATCATATGTGCGTTTCACCAATTGTTTGGCAAGTTCTCCACCACCTTCGCCAATGGCCATGGTTCCTAGTGCACCATAACGAGTATGACTGTCCGAACCGAGAATCATTTTACCACAACCAGCCATCATTTCTCTCATGTATTGATGAATAACGGCTTGGTGCGGGGGAACAAAAATCCCTCCAAACTTCCGAGCCGCTGACAAACCAAAAACATGATCATCTTCATTGATTGTTCCACCAACAGCACATAAACTATTATGACAATTTGTCAGAACGTATGGCACAGGAAATTCCTTCATACCACTGGCAACGGCCGTCTGGATAATACCAACGTAAGTGATATCATGGGAGGCCATGGCATCAAATTTAATTTTTAAATTTTGTTTATCATCGATTGTATTATGATCAGTCAGAATTTTATAAGCTATCGTGCCAGCACGAGCCTGTTCCTGCGCAATACTGCCTTCTGACAGCATTGCTAGTCCCTCAGATTTTAAACGATTGTTAATATCTTTCAGTTCTAGTTTATCAGCATTTGATAAGATAACCTGCCCTTGTAGAAGATAAACACCTTGATCTAATAATTCGACCACGCAAATCACGCTTCTTTCTATCGATTGTTTTTTAATATTACTTTGGCAAATAATAAAGACTCAACCTGAATCCGAATTCATAATTGTATGAATCTTTCCATTTCATCATTATTGTACTATAATGTATTCCATAAGTATAATATCAGTATTTTATCCCCACCAATAACTTTTCATTATGGAATGGTGTTTTGTCCCAAATTACGAGTGGTCAACAATTATCGTCACTATCCCGGCATTGTGCCCATCGCGTTAATTTAGTCATAAATTATGGCTACTTTCTTACGGGAAATTAGGACTACTGGATTTTCTCATGCTTAAGAACATCTGGCACTCACCAGTCTTTGCTATTATTAAAATGAAAGTGAGGCAACAATTGTGGATTATAAAGATTGCATAATACTAAAAGCAATTTTTGAAGCGAAAACCATTACAAAAGCGGCTGAAAGTCTATACATTTCCCAGCCCGCTCTAAGCAATCGCTTGAAAAACATGGAAAAAGAATTTGATACGAAAATATTATTGCGTAATGCCACTGGAGTGATATTTACTCCCGCCGGCGTGCATCTATTAGTCTACGCACGAGAAATGCTGAGACAACTGACACTAACCCAAGAAAAAATTAAAAATATGGGTGATACCGTATATGGTACTTTACATCTAGGAACTTCCTCCGTTTTCGCTCATTGCGAGTTACCTGCGATACTCCAAGGGTTTATTACCCGCTATCCAAATATAGATATCTCTTTAAAGACAGGGCTAAGTTCCAAAATTATAAAAATGTTACAAAAGGAAGAGATAGCCGTTGCAGTAGTACGTGGCGATCACTTTTGGGCAGAAGAAAAATACATGTTAAGGGAAGAATCCCTTTGCCTTGCTTCCTATCAGCCTATTGTTTTTAATAACTTACCTCATCTTTCACGGATTAATTATGGAACAGATCCTTCTCTAAAAGATATGGTGCAAAATTGGTGGTATGAAACATTTTCTTGTCCACCTAACATCAGTATGCAAGTTGATAGTATGGATACCTGCCGACAAATGGTTCTCCATAACCTAGGTTGGGCTATCTTGCCAGAGATAGGATTAAAAGAACCAAACTCCCTCTATACCCAGAAATTACACTGGCGAGATGGCACCCCAGTTTTACGCAGAACATGGATGCTTTACAGAAATTCGTTACTAGAACTATCAGCAGTTAGTGCTTTCGTGAATCATCTGCAAGAGTACTATCCCTTAAAATAATAGATTTTGAGTCCTCGCGAGAGCACAAAAAAAGGTTCTCTATCAGTTCATAATCTGATAGGGAACCTTTTTTGCATAATGCTACCCGCCGTAGGATCTTTTTAATAAAGTTCAGGAGGGTCGTCCTTTAATTGTGCTTTTTGCTAAGGATTACAAAATAAGGGATTTTAGGAAATAAAAGTTGACCACGCTCCACACTCAGGGCAAATATATACAGCAAAATCAATCTGTTCTAATTCTGGAGAATCTTCTAATTCTTCATCATCTTCAACATTTATAAGGCATTTATTTAAGGTGTCGTAATACATAAAGTCTTTACGCCAAACCAGCCAATTATTCTTAGCACAAACAGTACATTTTTTATCGCATGCACCAACACTATAAAAATCTTTAATCGTGATATTATTGCTGGCAAAGAATTTTACAATAACCTCATAATCATAACCTTTTTCTGTGTGTTTGAGAAATTTGCTTACTGGCAGAAAATCAATTGTTGATTTTTTATTAATGGGCTTCATTTTATTAGCGTTCATGTGCTTGTTAATTTGCTCGAATTTTTTCATGTTAGCTCAAATCCCTTGCTACTTTATTATTAAACCGTATAATGGCTTAATTTACATTATATCCAGTTGTTTCAAATTAAGCCATTTAATTCAATTGTGTTGTCTTAATAATCATTATATACTACATTGTTTAACATTTTGGGGTCCCTTCAAACAGAAAACGTAATGACAATTCCTCTATTCTTGAGAATTTCGTAGATTTCAAATAACCTTACTACTCCATATGCAAGAAGCACATAAATTCACCCCAAAGAATTGAAATAATTTTAAAATTTAGTTGACAGCAGAACACTATAAGCGTATATTTAAATAAAATTACACTTTAACTTAAAATGATAAATGTGATGAAGGAGAACTTGTATTCTATGTCGTTTCAGAGAACCGATGGTTGGTGCGAATCGGTACGATGGGAATGGAAACGTCGCTCCTGAACAGCAAAGCTGAACTGTAAAGTAAGCTGCGCCGGTCTCAGCTCCGAAAGGAGTGCAGTCGTTATTCTGCTAGGGTTGTTAGACCCGATGAGTGAG
>Ga0209123_1002077_pt1 | contig 17872 bp, 18 predicted proteins | sample BarGraIncu00431A_FD_184500 | JGI IMG/M metagenome (GOLD analysis project Ga0209123, IMG submission 184500) | Arctic peat soil microbial communities from Barrow, Alaska, USA - Barrow Graham LP Incubations 004-31A (SPAdes) (version 2) | ecosystem: Environmental > Terrestrial > Soil > Wetlands >... | reverse complement strand
GTTAATAAAATGGAGGTTAATAAAATGAAAAAAATTAGAATAGGTTCAGGAGCTGGTTACGCAGGTGACAGAATAGAACCTGCAATAGAGATTATGAAAAAAGGGAATATCGATTATATTATTTTTGAATGTTTAGCAGAAAGAACAATAGCAATATGCCAACAACAAAAATTAATTAATCCAGAAAAAGGCTATAATGAATTTCTTGAATATCGTATGAAAAGTGTATTGCCACTATGTTCTGAGAAAAATATAAAAGTAATAACTAATATGGGTGCAGCTAATCCAATAGCAGCAGCTAAAGTAGTGAAAAAATTAGCATTAGAATTAGGAATAAAAGGATTAAAAATAGCTGCAGTGCTTGGGGATGATGTTTTTCATAATATAGATAAATATATGGATTACAAAATACTTGAAACTGGAGAAAACCTAGAATCTATTAAGTCTAAAATAATCTCTGCAAATGCATATATTGGAACGCAAGGTATAGTAGAGGCCTTAAATAATGGAGCAGACATTATAATAACAGGTAGAGTTGCTGATCCATCATTGGTTCTTGCACCACTTATGTATGAATTTGGATGGGAAAAAGATAACTATGAGTTTTTAGGAAAAGGTACACTAGCTGGTCATTTACTTGAATGTGGTGGTCAAATTACAGGAGGATATTATGCAGAACCAGGATATAAAGATGTACCTGATTTGTGGAATTTAGGATTTCCAATAGCTGAAATAACGCAAAAGGGGGACATTACTATTACTAAACTTGATGATGCTGGTGGATTAGTCACAACAGATACATGTAAAGAACAGATAATATATGAAATTCATGACCCAGCAAATTATCTTACACCAGATGTTATTGCAGATTTTTCAGGGGTAACTATGGAACAAACTGGAGTAGATGAAGTATTGCTTTCAGGTGCAAGCGGAAAAGAAAAAACCGGATTATTTAAAACTAGCGTTGGATATAAGGATGGATTTATTGGCGAAGGTGAGATGAGTTATGGGGGATCTGGAGCATACGAGAGGGCTAAATTAGCTGGAGATATTATTAAAAAAAGACTCCAAGTTACAAATGCATCTTTCGAAGAATTGAAAGTTGATCTTATAGGAGTAGATTCACTTTATAAAAACTCAATTAGCGAAACAATGAATGAGGGTAAAAAAGATTTTAAGGAAGTAAGACTTAGAGTTGCTGCAAGAACTCTTTCTAAGGAAGATGCAGATGTAATAGGAAATGAAGTTGAAGCTCTTTATACAAATGGCCCAGCTGGTGGCGGTGGAGCAAGAAAATATGTCAAAGGAATAGTATCAGTTGCATCTATTTTTGTTCCAAGTGATCATATAAATATAAAAGTAACTTATGAGGAGGTATAAGATATGAAATTAAGAGAGATTGCACATTCAAGAACAGGTGATAAAGGTAATATTTCTAACGTATCACTTATAGTTTATAATGCTAAAGACTATGAACTTATTAAAGAAAAAGTTACTGCAGATAAAGTTAAAGAATGGTTTAAGGATATAGTACATGGAGAAGTTATAAGGTATGAATTGCCGAATTTAAAAGCTTTTAATTTCGTTATGGACAATGCATTAGGCGGAGGGGTTACGAGATCATTATCACTAGATATGCATGGTAAAAGTTTAAGTTCAGCATTATTAGAAATGGAGATATAGGCTTAATTAATTACTATTAGTTCAATAATATTTGAACAGACACATTTCCTTAAAATTGATATGATTTTAATAGATACGATTTTTAATAAATATAATGGTGAGTAAAATAACAGAAAAAAGGAGTTGAAAATGAGTAAAATTAAAAATATTGATGAATTAATGAAACATATAAGTGATGGTATGACAATTATGATTGGTGGATTTATGGGGGTTGGAACTCCTGAGATATTTATTGATGAAATAGTTAAAAGTGGAGTAAAAAATTTAACTATTATTGCTAATGATACAGGGTACCCAGACAAAGGAATAGGAAAACTAATAATGAATAAGCAAGTTAAGAGGGTAATTGCTTCCCACATAGGGTTAAATCCAGAAACCGGTCGTCAAATGAATAATAAAGAAACAATAGTTGAATTAGTGCCACAAGGTACACTAGCGGAGCAAATTCGTTGTGGCGGGGCAGGTATAGGTGGATTCCTAACGCAAACTGGGGTAGGAACCATTGTAGAAGAAGGAAAGAAAAAAATTAAAATAGAGGATGTAGAATATCTTTTAGAATTGCCATTAAAAGCAGATGTTGCTTTAATAAGAGGTTCAATTGTAGATAAACAGGGAAATGTTTATTATAACGGAGCTACAAGAAATTTCAACCCATTAATGGCAACTGCTGCAGATTTAGTAATAGTTGCAGCTCAGAGAATTGTTGATACAGGTGATCTGGATCCAAACCATGTTATGACACCAGGTATATTTGTGGATTATATAGTTGGAGGTGAAAAATAATGGATAGCAAAATGGCGAAAGAATTTATTGCAAGGAGAATTGCAAAAGAATTGAAAGATGGAGACGTTGTAAATTTAGGCATTGGACTTCCTACAATGGTTGCAAATTATATACCTGAGGGAGTTAATATATTGTTACAATCTGAGAATGGGTTTATAGGGCTAGGATCCAATCCTGAAGTAGGCACAGAGAATAATGATATAGTTAATGCAGGGGGACAACATGTAACTATCAAAACAGGAGGCGCATTTTTTGATAGCGCCACATCCTTTGGAATTATTAGAGGTGGACACGTTCATGCAACGGTACTGGGTGCATTGGAAGTTGATGAAAAAGGGAATTTAGCTAATTTTATGGTTCCAGGGAAAATGGTTCCTGGTATGGGTGGTGCCATGGATTTAGTAAGTGGTGCCAAAAAGGTAATTATAGCAATGACTCACACGGCAAAAGGTCAACCTAAAATATTAAAAAAATGTAGCTTGCCTCTTACCGCTGCGGGACAAGTTAATCTAATTATTACAGAGATGGCAGTGATTGAAGTTACGCCAACTGGTCTTCTTTTAAAAGAAATATCACCATTTGTTACAATTGAAGACGTATTAAGAGAAACAGAGGCGAACTTACTTATTGCTGAGGACTTAAAAATTATGGAGATGTAACATTTACAAAATTACTTCGATATAATCATAATATACTAAGACATAAAAGATCCAGTATTGCGAAAAAACAATACTGGACCTTTTTTTATCAATTTACATTTTTAGATTAACCTATTATACAATTGAATTTGAAACTGTAGCAATTTAAACCTAAAAAACATGACTATTTTAATAATTGTATTTTCTGTAAGAAAGCTAATTTTAAGCGGAATTGATATCTAAACTATATTGATATTAAATATAGTTCTACATTATTTTCTTAATCTAAAAGGTGAAAAACTGTTATAATTATATTAGGTTTATAACAAAAAAGAATAAATATAGTATTTGGACAGAACATACCTATGTTTAGGGTATTGTTTTAAGAATAAATGGAGGTAAGCGTACATGGAAGACAAAAAAATAAAAACGAAGGTTTTAAGACCTAGATTTGATAGTGATTTGGATATAATAGAACTTGCTAAAGAAAATATTGAGGATGAAAGTGTATTTTCTTATGGAACAGTTAGTGATTGCTCTCTAGAAAATCATCAAGCGGACAGAGTGAATTTTAAACAAGTAATATTTAAAAAAGTTATCTTTAATAAAATAACTTTTAGAAGAATAGAAATGACTGATGTGAGATTTGAAAATTGTGATTTATCAAATGTAGATTTTAATGAGGCTTCATTACATAGAGTTGAATTTGTGAATTGTAAAATCATTGGCATAAATTTAAGCGAAACCACATTTAGAGATGTTGTTTTTGAAAATTGTAATGGTGAATTTGCTTTTTTTAGTTATTCTAATTGTAAGCAAGTTGCATTCCTTGAGTGTCAATTACGGTCTTCAGATTTTCAAAACTCTAAATTTTTAAAGGTTGAATTTCGTGAATCTAACCTAACACAAGCTCAAATGAATTTTACAAGTCTTAAAGGAATAGATTTTACAAGCTGCGATATTGAAGGTTTGGGAATAAACATAACCGACATTAAGGGTGCAAGAGTAACCACTATTCAAGCAATTTCTATTTCCTCAATATTAGGTCTCATTATTAAATAAAATCAATGTGAAAACAATAGTTATGTACAACAAATATAACAAATGTTTTTATGCGCAAAAAAAGTATATATTGCGTATAATGCATTAAAGCAAGCTTTAGAACTTCTTATTTTGTTTTTAATTGATATGCGTTAAGAAAAATATATGTTTGAGCGATAGCGAGTTTATATTTTTTAGCAGATTAATTAAAAAATAAAATTAGTAGTTCTTAGCGAAGTGAATGCATTAATAGTAATATATACTTTTTTATTTTTTATTACTAAAATTTAATTTGTGGAGCAGCTTTTTCTTTTTCATCCACATTGAAAAAAGGTTCTTCCTTGAAGCTAAACATGCTTGCAATAAGGCTAGACGGGAACATTTGAACAGAGTTATTGTAATCCATAGCTACGTCATTGTAAAATTGTCTTGAATAACTAATTTTATCCTCTGTTTTTGACAATTCGCCTTGAAGCTCAAGAAAATTTGTATTTGCCTTAAGTTCTGGATAGGCCTCTGCTACTGCGAACAATTTTCCAAGTACCTGTGTTAATTCACCATTAGCCTTCATCATATCGCCAGGAGTACCAGCGGAAAGGTAGTTAGTTCTAGCTGAGGTTACTGCTTCAAAAGTACTACGCTCGTGATTAGCATAACCTTTTACAATTTCAACTAGATTAGGGATAAGATCAAATCTTCTTTTTAGTTGTACATCTATCTGGCTCCAAGAATTCCTCACTTTATTACGTTTGCCTACAAGGCTATTATAAAGACTAATCAGTATTAGTACTAGTCCAGATATTATAATCAATGGAATTAACATAAAAATCACTCCCTTTAATATCTAGTGTAGCATAAGGCTACACTAATTAATTTTCTTAACTTTAAAATAGTGATATATCAAAACTGAAACTAGCAGTAGAAGTGGCATTTCATAAGAATGCATGCATTAGAATGCGCGAATGCATCAGAATGCACGAATGCATCAGAATGCACGTACGCATCAAAATGCGCCACCGCCACCACCGCCACCACCTCCACCGGAGCTGCCACCGCTAAATCCGCCACCACCACCAGAAGCTGATGAAGCCTCAGAACTTGCAACACTTTGTGCTGTGTTGATTGCACCCTCAACTGTATGGATGGTATCATCAAACATTGTACCAAAGCCACCAAAGTAACCGTAACTTGCTCCATACATATAGGTAAGCCCATTATTATTTAAATCATTATCTGTGAAAACAATAGGAAGCTGTTTTATAACTTCTTTTGCAACGCCAAGTGAAATGGCATAAACAAGATAGTGTTCCCATAATACTATAGACCCAATTTCAGCTTTATCTAATCTGCTAAAATCCTTTAAAAAGTTTTTGAAAGATAACCACATTACATACTGCTCATTTCCGTATGCTGTTCTTCTTTTTATAAATAGTGAGAAAATAACTAAGATAATCCCTTGGATTATTGAAACTACAGCAATTGTAGTAAACATTAGAAATGCGACAGCTGCTCCGATTAATGAAAAAGCAAATCCTGCTAATACTCCAAGTAAGATTCCTTTTTTGCAGGTTTCATCAAAAAAGTTGCTTTTAGCGGCTTCGTCTATTACTAGTTTAGCCCATTTATCATAATCAGCCTTAAATTCTAGTGCATCCTTCTTTTTCTTAACATAATTTTTTATTTCATCAAAGTTTACATAATTTCCGTTTCCTATTTTAACTATAAACCAGCTTATCAAAAATTCTTCATGTTTCTTCAAAGGTATTGATGGTGCCTTTTCATTTAATGTAATTATATATTGATCTATTTCTTTTGTATTAAATAGACCCTTTTTACTAATCTTATTTTGAGAGATTATAAGTTGTTTTTTTCTTGTAAGATCCATAAGTGTGGCCATTACATCTCGAGTATTAACGATCCCAAAAGACATTAAAACGCTCATCACGGCTGGAGTATAGTCTCCAGGAAGTTCTCTGTAGTATTTACCATCAAAGCTAGGTTTAATCTCTTTATCATATTTTTTATAAACATATATAATTACTGGGAACCATAGCAGTATGAAAAGTAAGGCTAGAGGAGTACCTATAGACTTAAGTTTCGTCTTAGTAAGTTCTTGTTCCGCTTGCTTTTCAACCTGATGCTGATACTCTTGCTTTGCGTCCTCCCTTGCTACATTTGCTTCATTTGCAAGGGTGGCTTCATTTGCCATTATTCTAGGTAAGGCATTTTCATCCACTATATTATTTGATAGTGGAACAAGTGATGTTGGAAATAAAACTAGTGTCTCTACAAAAGTACCAGGTGACACTGATGGCACAGTAAATTCTATATTACTGCTATCCAATATGGAAGACTCACCTAATAACGATCCATGAGCAAAAACTTTAAGTTCTTCTTTTGTAGCTCCAGATGGAAGTGTAATCTTAATTTTTATGTTATCAAGTCTTGTTTCCCACCTAGTGTCAACGAGTTTTCTGTTAAACTCCGCAATGTCTGTGTATTTTGTAACAACATCAATTAACTTATACTTTATAACAAAAGTTTTTTCTTGATTTTCTGAAGCCTCAAAAATCTTAAACTTTGCTAAGTTTTCTTCCTCTACAAAGTTAAATGTTCCGAGGTCTCCGGTGTCATCAAGAGAATTACCGGAATTTAGCTGAAGTTCTTTCAACTTATCATTTTCCATTACATAAACTTTTTTATCTTTTAAGCCTTTTGTAAGAGAAAAATCAACATCTCTAGTAACTCCATTAAACTGACCGTCGAAATTATAAGTAAGCCGCTCTTCAAAATTAGCTGACCCGTCCTTATTTACTAATACATTAATATTATACCCCGATAAATAATAGGTCCTATTGTCCGAAGCATATACTGGCTTCTGAAATCCCAATAGTGTAAAAAGAATAATTACCAAAAACATTCTAATAAAGAGTATTGTAGAACTTTTTTTCATAACTTCACCTCCGTGTAATCTCATTATAAACAATATTCCCATTAATTTCATTATATTTATAAATTTATCTGTATATGACTTAGTATTACTAAATCTAGGTGTTACAGGTTTAAAACCGGCATAGATGTAAAAAACGTCCACATCATAGTTTTTGATGTGGACGTTTTTTTCGTTTTTTGTTTGTTTCATATAACATTTAAAGTATTATCCTTTTAATATTTTTAGCACTTCTTCGCCATGTTCATCAGGTTTAACCTTGGGATAAGTTTTAATTATAGTGCCGTTCTCATCAATAATAAATGTGCAGCGTACAATTCCCATAGATGTTTTACCAAACATTTTCTTTTCTTGCCATGCTCCATAAGACTCAATAACGTTATGATCCGGATCACTTAGTAAGTAAAAAGGCAATTCGTGTTTGTTCTTGAATTTTTGATGTGAAATAGCATTATCCTTACTAATTCCTATGACAACAGCGTCAGTAGCCAATATGTCATCATACACATCTCTAAAACTACATGCTTCTTTTGTACAACCAGGGGTATTATCTTTGGGATAAAAGTAAAGAACCACCTTTTTACCTTTAAAATCTTCTAAAGTTATAACCTGATTTTGTTCGTTTTTTAGAATAAAATTAGGGGCTTGATCTCCTTCTTTAAGCATTATTATGACTCCTTTCGTAAAATAATTTATTTTTTATGTTTGTATTAATTTAATCATGATGGAGTTACAAGACCAAAATTACTAGCCAGCTCCATTAAAATATTATATTCACTCTAACATATATTAAACAAGTTTAAAATAATAATTTATAGTAAAGTGGGTAAACTATACAAAACATTGGTTATATACAATGTAATTATTATATTTGAAGGGAGAAAGGTTATGAATAAAAACAAATTAGAAGAAGCAAGAAAAGTGAATAATAGATCTGATATTAATGAAGAGGTTAGTGATGCTTCAAATTCTGATGTGACTAGAATGTATAATATGCCAGGTATGACTAGTGGACCTAGTGATGCAACGCCTGAAGAAAAAAGACAATTAAATGAACGCTCAGCAGCATACAAAGGTAGTACTAAGAAATAATTTTAAGGCAGGTTTGGCCTGCCTTAATTTTTAATATAACATATGGTCATGAGCAAAACATAAGCTACTCACATAGTAGACAAGCTTTGCAATATAGATTTATTGATAAACAGTCAATTTATATTGTGAAAAGGAAAATAATGTGATAATATTGTTTTAAGCACAGCTACAGCGTACATATAGTACATACAAAGTAGGTTTAGTTTCAAACAATAAAATTTCAAGTTATGGAGGATATTTTTATGAAATATTATGGGAAAACTTCTTTATCATCCGTGTTAAAGTTAATGTTAGATAGTTTAATAGTTATAGGTTTTATTGTGTATTTATTAATACTCAGAAAAGCATTGGTGACTGGGCAGGTAAACTTACTTAACGCTAAAAACATTATTACCTGCATTCTATTTGTATTAGGTGGTTTTGCACTTCTTTGCGTAATGTATTATCTTAGATGTATTATGAATTCATTAGTTAAAGCAACACCTTTCATAAATCAGAATGTTGAAAGTTTAAAAAATGTTGCTTCATCGTGTTTTGTAATTTCAATTTGTTATGTTATTAATTTTTTTATTAATAATCAATATTTAAATTTTAAATTAATAGAAATAGATGTCAAAGGCATTCATACAGATATTGAGTTTATAATTTTCTTTTTTGCAGGGTGTTTTACATTAGTTCTTTCTAAAGTTTTTAAGCAGGCAATTGAAGTTAAAGAAGAGAATGATTTTACGGTATAGATATTTGAGCTATATAATTTAATTGAGGTGAAAAACATGGCAATAATAGTAAATTTAGATGTAATGATGGCCAAAAGAAAAATTTCCTTATCTGAACTGGCAATTAGAGTAGGGATTACGAATTCAAATTTATCTATTTTAAAAACAAATAAAGCAAAGGCAATAAGATTTTCGACTTTAGAGGCTATATGTAAAGAACTTGATTGCCAGCCAGGAGATATTTTAGAATATAGTGAAGAAAATTTGTAATTAAAAACATCGCACTAACTCATGAGTTAATGCGATGTTTTTAATTATAAAACTAGTTACATCTCCAATTTACTTACAGTGCGAAGCCTACCCTTAATAGGTCTATTTTGTAAAGCATCAAACACCATCTCACCTTTATTGTTTAATATTTCAACAAATGTAGATATATCAATTATATTAATGATTCCTATATCGTCCTTAGTCATGCCATCAATACTGCAAAGTGTACCTACTATATCCATAGCTCGCATCTTGGTTTTCTTTCCTGCATTGATATGTAATTTGAGTATTTCTTTGCTAAGCTCTGCGCCTTTAGCTTCTTTTACTTCAGGTCTTGTATTCATTTTATCAGTAAATTCTTCTTTGGCATCACTAACGATTTCTGTTTGTGGGTTTTCCTTCAAAAGAATCTCTTTACCGATATAGTGCTCTATATCATTTAAATACCTATTTTCGTTTTGAGTTACAAATGTAATTGCGCGGCCCATTTTGCCTATGCGGCCAGTTCTTCCTATCCTATGGACATAACTCTCTTTATCATTAGGTATATCATAATTAACTACAAGGCTGATGTTATCTATGTCTATGCCTCTAGCTGCAACATCTGTAGCTACAAGATATCTAAAATAACCTTTTTTAAAATCATTCATCACTCTTAATCTATCAGGTTGCTCCATTCCACCATGGATTTTTTTGCAGGTATAATTGAGTCTTGAAAGCTGATTATAAACTGAATCTACCTTTAACTTTGTATTACAAAATATTATACAGCTATCAGGATTTTCAATTATTGTTATATCTCTTAAAAGGTCTATCTTATCCAGTTCGTATACGTTATATCGTTCTTGAGATATATTATCTGCAGCTTTATTTTGCTCCTCTATTTCAATGTGGATAGGATCATTCATGTAATTGTGACATAAATAATCTATGTCCTTAGGCATTGTGGCTGACAGTAACATAGTAAGGCGCTGCTTAGGCAAGCTTCTTATTATTGCTTCTATCTGGTCTACAAATCCCATATTAAGCATTTCATCAGCTTCATCTATTACAAGATACTTTATATTTGATGTATCTAGCGTTCCTTTATCTAAATGATCTATAATTCGACCAGGGGTACCAACTACAACATGTGTTTTTTGTTTAAGTTCTTTTTTTTGATCATAGAAAGGGGACTGACCATAAATTGCAGCTACTTTAAGTCTTTTAAATCTACCTATATTAAAAATATCTTCTTTGACTTGAATAGCCAGTTCTCTAGTTGGTGTAAGAACCAATGCTTGAGGTTTATTTTCTTCCCAATCTACTAATTGGCAAATAGGAATGGCATATGCAGCAGTCTTACCGCTTCCAGTTTGAGATTTCACTACTACATCCTTATGCGCCAGGACTGCCGGAATAACTTGTTGTTGGACTTTTGTAAAATCTTTAAAATTAAGCAGACTAATTGCTTTTAATAAATTGTCACTTAAATTATAATCGTTAGAAGTTTCTTTTATCATTTGATCATCACTTTCCTTATAATTGTATTAATATTATTGTTAGAAATATATTTTTTTATTCTCCATTGTCAACCTTTTTATTATATCACACACACTAATTTCAAAGTTTAAAAGATTATCACATCAGTTTAGATTCATTATATATAGCAGCTAAATATTTAAAGTCGGGGCGACCAGCTGAATCTAATAGATAAGCAGACGTCTTTGCTTTTTCTATTCTATAATCATTTAATTCATTAATTATTTTATGAGCATTTTCAATGCCTATTCCATGTCCAAAATAAACTTCGTTATTTAAATTTATAACATTTTCTCCTTGCCATTCAGGGGTCACTGGATTTACATCAGGGTTATTAAAGTATTGTCTATCCCCTGGTAAATAATCACTTCGTTTGTCTATATAACCTATATCCTCAAGGGGACTATTTATATAATGCCAATTCATTAACTGTATATCAGGAAATACATTATTAAAAAGTTTATCACCATATATATTAAGTAGTGCCTGATAATAAATGATAACCATAGCAGTAGCACATTCAGTAGCATATTTAGAACTATTTATATCAATATCACGTATAGCATCGCTAGGAGATATTCCTTTTTTAAATCTAAATGCACCTTCATCAGTACGGTCCCAATAGTCAAGATTACAGGTTGATTTGCGAAAAGTACTAAATTCCATATCACCAGCATTGAGTTTTTTAGCTGCATTAATAATATTTTCTCGTAATTTAAGTTCAAATTGCAACTGAGCACGTGAAGTATACTCATATCGTCCTTTACTTGCATCCATCTTAGTGAGAATATCTCTTTCAATATCACTCCATTTAAATTCATTTATTAATAAATCAATTTTAACAATATCGCTAGAAATTATGACCATTTACTAGCCTCCTCGTATTCCTTATATTGATATTAGTCTTTTAAATTAGAATTATCAAAACATTAGACCAGTATGGGCAGTACTTATTTGATTAGAGATAGAAGTTTTAATCCATGAATTCCATAAACTTAAATTTTCATAATGGAGTCTAAGCGAGAAGTTTGATAAGAGCGACTGCTTATCATCGTCTAATCTATTAAAATTGGCTAATAAGTTATTCTCATTGCCAGTTAATGATGTTAAAGGGTTTCCAGTATTAAGCGATATCCGTCTGCACAAATATTTTGCAGTTTTAGATACTATATAGCGTATAGGCTTACTAGTGCGCTGAAAATTTTCACCTGTAAAATATAAAAAAGGAGAGTTTTCTTTAAAAAAGCGAAAAAAATCCATATATTGTTTTTTACCGTTTTTTTCTTCGCTCATATCTATTGAGGGTACAAAGTCCAAAAGTTTACGGGCTAATTTAACATCATTTGAGTCATCCGATTCTAAATAATTTGCAATTAACATTAAACTATAAGGATCCCTTGCCTCGAAAAAAGCCCAGATTAGATCTAGAGTGAAAAGACCTTCTCTGTTTCTCAGAAAAATCGTGTCAACTAAGCTAGGTAAAATTGTGTTATCCTTGTGAACCTTAATTAAAAGTAGAGCAGTTACATCTAAAAGTTCATCATGTTCACTGGGCACACCAGGCTCAGCTAAACCTCTTTTAAACATGTCTTTTAAAACAGGATAAGTTATATTACTATTGTGCGAACGTAAATACTGAATTTTGGAGAAATTTGAGGTAGTTATGTTATCTAAACACATATAAGCTCTCCCTTCATTTTTTATTTTAGATTACTGATATAAACAAAGAACGATATTATATAGTAGTAGAAGAAGAGTCAATGTGTTAAAGATATTTCATAAAGAATTATTATAAATTTTTAATGGGAAACTCTAGTCATATAAAAGCCTAGAATAACAAATAACCCCCTGGAAAAGTCCAGGGGGTTAATAGCTACAATTACTTAATCATTTTTATGTTTATCATAAAATTCAGTATAATTTTTAAGTTCTCTTTTTAGTAGATTTGGAGTATCGAGTTTATAAGGACAGTGATTTTTACAGTGACCACAGTCTATACAATTATTAATAAGATCCATTTTCTCTTTAAAGCTATCTTCAAGGAAGCCTTGGTAAGGGGCTCTTTTAAGAAGAAGTGTTATTCGGGCAGATGTAGGAATTTGAATTCCAGCAGGGCATGGAAGACAATATCCGCAACCACGACAGAAATCTCCTGAAAGCTCCGCGCGATCCTTATTAATAATGGCCCACATGGTATCATCTAAGAGTGGTGGATTTTTCTCGAAAGAAATAAATTCATCTAATTCACTTTCTCTTTGTATTCCCCAAATTGGTACAACATTATCATATTGACGTAGAAATGAAAATGCAGAGGCGGCATTAGTTATTAGACCGCCTGATAAAGCCTTCATCGCTATCAGCCCTACATTTCTTTTTTTACATTCTTCAATTAGCAATAAATCGTTGTCTGCAGATAAAGAGCATAATGGGAATTGCACAGTATCATATAATCCGGAAGTCGCAGCATCCATTGCATTTTTTAACTTATGATTTGTAATTCCTATAAAACGAACGAGGCCCATATTCTTAGCCTCTAGAAGGCCTGCGTAGAGACCTTCTGGGTCTTTAGGGTTAGGAAGTACATCAGGGTTATGGAGTTGAAGGATGTCCACATAATCTGTTTTTAAATTTTTTAGGCTTATCTGTAAATGCTCAAGTAAAGTTTTTCTATCAGTGGCATGGCTTTTAGTTGCAATTATGATTTCACTTCTGACATCTGAAAGAGAATACCCTAATTTTTCTTCACTATCAGAATATGCTCTTGCAGTATCAAAAAAGTTTATGCCATTGTCATAAGCTTTTCTTAAAATGGTTTTAGCATCTTCAAAAGAGACTCTCTGCACAGGTAGTGCTCCAAAGCCACTTCTTGTGACCATGAGATTTGTTCTTCCTAGTTTTATTTTATCCATTTTTACACCCCTTATTTATACAATTTTTTTATAATTCTATAATATCTAAGTCATCTGGAACAATGATATTCCCTGAGAAAAACTCCTTGCCTTCATCAGTATATAGTTTTTTTCTGCTATCAATGTTTTTGTCCTCAGTATGAAACAAAACTATGTTTTTTACATTTAATTTACAAGCAGTTTCACAAGCATCTTTTACTGTAGCATGATGTTTTTCATAAGGTTTAAAGATATCCATTTGTGAATACAAACAAAAGGCTTCATGAAAAAGGTAATCTACATTGCATGCATACTCAAATAAATCCTCTTTATAAGGCTCGTCCCCTAAAAAAGCTAATTTTTTTCCGCTTTTAAGAATGGTATTAAATCCAAATTGAAGCTGTTTAGTGCTCTTGATATCAAAGAACTCTACATTCCAATCTAATATAGCATACGTACATTTATCATAAATTTCATTAAAAATAATTCTACTGCCAATGTATTTTGTGAATTTCTTATCTAAAAGTAAGTCGGTTATTGTATTTATTGCATCAATATTATCCTTGTGACAATAAATTGTTAAGTTGCCTTCATATTTCCCATTAATAATTTGCTGAGCTACAGCCCTAATAATCCACACAATACCAGAAATATGATCGTTATGTCTATGAGATATAAAAACATGGTGGATTTTATTGATACCTATATCTAATTTTTCTAAGTTGGAAAGTATAGTATTTCCACCACCTGTATCAACCAAGAAATGTTCTTTCATGTTTGAAATGGTAAAACAAGTATTGTAACATTTTGTAACCATAGCATTTCCAGTACCTAGCATATTAACTAATTCCATATATGTAAATTCCTCCTTGTGGTAAGCTAAATCAAAATTAAATTTTAAATTGAGATTAATGTGTTATTGTAATTCTCTTACACTTATTATTGCAGTAAGATTCATTTTTATCAATAGCTATCATTAAAAATGATGGAAAATAAGAGAAGGTACATGTATAATATGTACCCTATCTATTTTTCAATTAATAATTATTTTACATCTTTTACGCACCAGTTATCTCCGTGCTTTACAATAAGCAAAATAGTTTGCGAGGGCTCTGACGGGCCTGCCGACGTGGCCCAAAAATATTTAATTTTTACTTTGTAAGAATAATTATTTAACTTTTTGTTAGATACTATTTCGTATCTGGTAAGCCATGGACTAGAAGTGCCAATTATCCAATAATTTTCTTTTGGCTGGCCCCATTCTTTAATAATTTTAGCTTTTAAAGCATCACACGAAACAGCGTAATGATAAACTCCATTTCTTGTTTGCTCAGCCTTTGCCCAAATTTTTGCAACTTGCGTAGGTGAAGTTGCTCCTAATTCATCCAATGCCTCTCTAAAAAATTTAACTTGTTCTTTTGTTTGTTCAAGCGTTATTGGAGTTGTATCTGATTGATAATTTTTGTGGTTGAGAGTTATATTATCTAAAAAGTTTGATGGCAAACTGTATGCGTATCTTGAACTTAATATTAATAAAGACATAGTAATTATTATAGTTGAGGCAAATTTGAAAATGTTTTTCAAAATAATTTCACTTCCTTTTTATATAGTATTTGTTTTTATTAATTGTTTTATAAGTGAACATTTAAAAAGATCGCATGATCTATTCATAATGGCAGATCATGATATTTAAACAAAAAATAAAAAAGCCATTAAATAGTTTCCTATTTAATGGCTTTTTATTATTACTAAAGTACAGTAATATTTTCTGCTTGTGGTCCTTTATCGCCTTTAACTATGTCAAAAGAAACTTTTTGACCTTCATCAAGTGATTTGTAACCATCTGAATTTATTTGTGAAAAGTGAGCAAAAACGTCTACTCCGTCTTCTCCTGTGATAAATCCGAATCCTTTTTCTCCATTAAACCATTTAACTGTTCCATTCATATAATGATACCTCCGAAATTTTAATTTTCTTAAACTATATGTAATAACTAACCAATAAAATTTTGATAACAAAATACTATATTTTAAAATAAACATTTAAATATATCTGCGTGTAATTATTTACTATTAATTTAAGTCATCTCAATATTATCACGGATTTAGATAAAAAGCAAGTTATATTAACGAATTAGTTTTTTTTACTTAGTGATAATGCTTGTACCACCAAGGTCTAGGCGTTATTTAATATAAATATTATAATTGAAATAATGTTTATATTAATAGCTTTTTGTGTAGTAATCGCACTGTATTTTCATAATGGTATGGATATGAATTTTAAGTATTGGGCAAAATATTTATGTTAAAGTTTGGTGAAATCTATAAAATTGGGGGATAATGAAGATGTTAAGTGTTCGCAAAGTAATAAATATGAGGGGTGATTGTAATGGGTAAAATAATAGGTTTTTATGTTATGCCACATCCACCTATAGTAATTCCAGAGGTAGGGCGCGGAGAGGAAGAAAAAATTAGCAATACATATCATGCATGTGAAAGTATCGGAGTGGAAATAGCACAAATAAAACCAGATGTAATAATAATAGTTACACCACATGGAATTATGTTTTCAGATGCTATATCCCTTTCTTTTGAAAATTCGATATCAGGTAGCTTAAAACAATTTGGTGCTCCAGAAGTTTCTATGAAATTTGATATAGATATGGATCTTACACAAGAAATTATGGTGAGGGCAGGCAAAAATAATATACAAACGATTAGTGCAACGGCCACTACTCTAAAACAATATGGCAGAGAATATGAATTAGATCACGGAGTTATAGTTCCAATGTATTTTATTAGAGATAAATATAATTCTTTTAAAATCGTACATATTACATATGGAGGGCTTACTCCCATTCAATTATATAAATTTGGTAAAGTAATCAAAGAGGCTGTAGAGGAAAGTTATAAAAACGTTGCGTTTATTGCTAGTGGTGATCTTTCACATAGGCTTAAAGATGAAGGTCCATATGACTATAGTCCATATGGAGAAAAGTTCGACAATCAAATAATAAGTCTATTAAAAAAGGGTGATGTAGCTGGAGTATTTAATATAAATCCGGAAACTATTGAGAATGCTGGAGAATGTGGTCTAAGGTCTTATTATATAATGCTTGGAGCCATGGATGGAAATGAAATAAAAGGGGAACTTCTTTCTTATGAAGGTACTTTCGGAGTTGGATATGGTGTAATGAGATTTGAACTTAATAAAAGTGACAGAGACATGTTGCCTGCGATTTTAAAAGACAAAACAGAAAAATATAATAAAAGAATAAATAATGAAGATGTATGTGTAAGGCTTGCAAGAGAAAGTCTTACAAGTTATCTAATAGAGGGTAATTACATGGAAGTGCCAGATTACGTAACAGATGATATGATAAATACGAAAAGAGGGGTGTTTGTTTCTCTTAAAAAATTTGGTAGGCTAAGAGGATGCATAGGAACTATTTTTCCAGTAACGCAGAGTATTGCAAAAGAAATATTGCAAAATGCTGTTTCAGCAGGAGAAGGTGATCCGAGGTTTGGCAATGTATCGGTGGAAGAACTTGAGGATATCGTATTTTCGGTAGATGTTTTAACTGAGCCTAAAGTAGCTTTAAAAGCGGAATTAAATCCTAAGTTATTTGGAGTGATTGTTAGATATGGAGTAAAGAGTGGTGTGTTATTACCGGACCTTGAGGGGGTTGATACTGTAGATCAGCAAATAAGTATTGCGCTTGATAAGGCGGGAATTCTTTCAAATGAAGATTATTCTATAGAAAAATTTGAAGTTAATAGACATAAATAGGAGTTGTGATATGGATAAAGAGGCTTTATTTTATGAAAAACAAGGAGATAGGATAAATTGCAAACTTTGCCCGCATAACTGCCTTATTGAAGTAGGAGAGTTTGGCAAATGTAATGTGAGGGTAAATAAAGAGGGTCTACTTTATACAGTAAATTATGGAGAGATAACTTCTATGGCGCAAGATCCCATAGAAAAAAAGCCTTTATATCATTTTAAACCAGGTAGCAATATACTTTCTGTAGGGAGTTTTGGATGCAATTTTACTTGTGGTTTTTGTCAAAATCATTCCATATCTCAAGAAAGGGCAAAAAGTGAATATATATATCCAGAAAAATTAGTAGAAATATGCAAAAGTCTTGAGGATAATATAGGGGTAGCATTTACGTATAATGAGCCTTCTATATGGTATGAATATGTATACAAATCATCAAGGTTATTAAAAGAGTCTATAAAAGATATAAAAATAGTGATAGTGACTAATGGATATATAAAAGAGGAGCC
>Ga0209123_1002076_pt1 | contig 17883 bp, 16 predicted proteins | sample BarGraIncu00431A_FD_184500 | JGI IMG/M metagenome (GOLD analysis project Ga0209123, IMG submission 184500) | Arctic peat soil microbial communities from Barrow, Alaska, USA - Barrow Graham LP Incubations 004-31A (SPAdes) (version 2) | ecosystem: Environmental > Terrestrial > Soil > Wetlands >... | reverse complement strand
ATTGAAAATATATTATTTGACTGCAAAGATACGCATTTTTAAGTAAGTATGTTCAATCCAGATATTCCGGGAATGAAAAAACGCCGAAACCTTTTGGATTTCGACGTTTTAGCGGAAGCTACGAGACGTGAACCCTGCAGCTTTTATTCCTACCTATCAATACGTTAAACTTGTTGTAAAATTGTCTGTTACGATTTAGTCCCTGATTTTGAGACTTCATTTTGACTGCCTATGACTTCGCTTTGTCCTGCAATTATTTCGTTTTCAAAATTACATAATATCTTGTTATTATCAAAGGATTTGTTGGTTTATTTAAAATAAACAAACAAATCTAAGAAAGATATTTATGACAACCCTTTACGAGGTGTTTATCATTACAAATTTATTAACCGGAGAATGGTCATGTCAAAATTGGTTTTGGTACTTGTGTCAGGATTTGCCAAAGTAGTGCATCATAGTATTTACGACGATTTATCAGATGACCCACTTTTTTAAAGTGTGGGAGATTGGATTATGGATAAGTATTAATGCTGTAAATGCATAAAACCTATTTTTAAAAAAGTTTCTCGCTATTTATAAAAGGGATGGGAAGCAGTTATTCCGACAACTTTTTGTTACTTGAAAAGTAGAAAAAAAACGAAAAACACCAGCAACAATTAGAGATGATAAAAAATATTTTTTAGTGATCCTGCTCCTATTGAAGATCGGAGCATTATTGTGTTAAGCAACATTTATTTGTCTATTATTTAATAAATATTAATTTCATATCTTTGCTGTTCATATACAAATAGAAAAATCATTTTGAGTAAAGTTATCTGTGTCATTTAATGCAGAATATCGACGATAAAGTTACTTAAATATCCTTATAGCAAATAATAAGCAACTGGTTAATCCAATTTGGTGTTAAGTTCCATTATAAAAAACAAAATCAGAGCGAAACGTGCGAAGATTGTATATGAACTTTAATGAAGTTTTCAGTTGAATGCGGGGTTATAAATTTTGATAAAACAATTTAAATTTAATCTGTATGTGGTTTGGTGATGACATAATTTATAAATGTCCTAATTGTAATAGATTTTACAGTAAACCGACATTATTAAGCGGTAATTCAGGTGGTGCAAAATTATTCTCAGATACATATTCATATGAGCCTATGAATCCTAAATGGCCAGATATTACAAAATGTACAAATTGTAATACTCTTCTTTGGTTGTATAAAATGAAAAAATCAACTGGCAAAGAGTATGTAGAAAAACATGGTACCGATAACTGGAAAGACAGACCTATTATAACGGATTTAAATCTGGATGATTATATTGACATTATTGAGAATAAAGCTTACGAAACTGTAAAAGATGAAGTATTTATCAGGATTAGAATAGTTTGGGCTTTTAATGATAGACTACGAGAGAATAAAAAGCTGTTTGAAAACAAAAAAGAAGAACAGATTTGGACTGTAAATAATATCCGTCTTATAAAGCTTTTAAATTATGAAGATATAGAACAACGTATCTTATTAGCTGACATATATCGAAATGCCGGTAATTTTCAAACCTGCTCTGCAATTATATCTTCAATAGAAAATGAAGAATACAATTGGATTAAACCGCAATATGAAAAAGAAATTGAAAAAGGTAATAGGCTTGTATTTCAATTGGATTTAACAGAATAATTAGTAAATATAACAAAGCATTGGAAATGATTAATATAGAACTCACAAACTTAGAAGGGAAATGGGTAAGTAGAAATATTCAAGTTTATAAATATTTTGACGATACAGAATTAACTATTGAAATTGATAATCAATCTATTGAAGTTACTAAGAAAGAAAAAGGAAAAGAACCTGTTATATTTGCATCTGGTTTAATCAAATTAAAGCATCTTGAGAATGATGCCTTTATTCTTGAAATATCTGAACTTTCAACTCACAATATTATTCAAATATGTTGTAAAATGTTTATAGCCCGCGAAAAATCAAGTTTCATAGCTAAGATTGAACCTTATCAAGAAAGATATTTTGAAAGAATATAACAAATGAATACATTAAAAAAATTCATATTAAATAACGGTACATATTTAATTCATCCATTAAGGAAACTTGAATTAAATAAACAGGATTTGGTAGTCAATGATTTATTTGAAATATTTGGAGATATTAATTCAATACCTTTCAATAAAGAAAAATATGTCATTAACAAAGAAGTTCTATACACTCAACTTTTAGGAGTTACAATAGGATTTGAATTAAATATAAGATATATTTTTTTTATTACCGAAATTGAAACTGATAAAATCATCGGTGAGATTATTATTATACCAACTAAATCTGTTGAGGAATCATACAATATTAAAGATACTTGGCTGTTGGAATTTTATCTTAACAAAAAGTATCGGAATAACGGAATAATGACGAATGCTATAAATGGTATTATTTTGAATTTAAATTTACAAGGAATAGAAAAAATTGGTGTCCTAGTTGATAGGACTAACATTGCTTCAGGTAGAGTAATTGAGAAATGTAATTTTGTAAAAATAAGACAAATTGATGTCCTAAAAGATTATTTTAAAAAGATATATTGATATATTCCAAACGCCAATAATTAATTAAACATACCATTAAGATTTAACACAAACCTTATTCTCAATTTGTAAATATGGAAAATGATAATAAAAACAACTTCCTTGTTTTAATAAATTCAAACAGTTTAGTTAAGGCGAAAAACTCTATTGAGATAACAAATAAACTTCTTGATAATAATCAATTAAATCTAAAAGATAAGGTGATAAATGAATTTAGTTTAACTATAGCTAATCGAATGACTATTATTATCGATGACAATTATTTATTGACTATAGATTTAGATTATGGATATTACAGAATAGAAGATCTTGAAGAATTAGAAAACAATGATAATTGTGAATTTGGCAATTCAGGTTTGAAATTTAAAATTGTATTGTTTGATTATAAAAATGGGGGAATAATTAGAGAAATTAGTTTTGAAAGTGAAGATAATGAATTTGCTTATTTAAAAGGGAATTCATCTAATTCTTTTACTACTTTAAATTACGATTCTATTAATAATATTATTATTCTTACAAGAACTATATATGGTGCAGAATACAATTCTGATATTGGAGATGTGATGCTAGTACCTTCAAAAAGTAATGTTTACTCAATTGATTTTTTATCATTTGGAATTATTAACAGTAAAATAATAGATTTTCCAATTGAAAGCGCAGCATTAGATATTAATAGAAATCACATTTGGTTTCAGTCGAATAAAAAAACTGTTGTTTGTCAATTTAATAACTTTGATATTTTCAAAATCTATAATTATGAAATTACAAGTAGAGTGAATGATTGGGAGGATTATTATGAAAAAATTAAAGATTGGGGAAAATTTATTGTCTTTGAACCATATTTAAATGCATTAATATGTATAAATAACAGGGACAATTTTCCGAAATATACTATTAAAACATTTTTTAGTGAACTTGATTCAATTATAAAAACAACAGAATTCTGTTTGACAGAATATGAACGAATTGATCATTGCGATTATTCAGAAAATAAAAAACAATTAGCATTCATTGATAATGAAGGTAAAAATGCAAAAATATATGATTTGAATAAAAATGAAATCATTAAAACAATTGAGTTTGCAAATATGCAATTTTATGAGGAAAATCAAGAACATTATAATGATATATCATATTCTGTAACTGGTAAGCATCTTCTAATATATTACGAAGGTCAAGTTTACATTTATGAAACTAATAATTATGAATTATTGAATTCTATAATTGTGTTAAAACTCGACCCAAATGAAGACGAAATTAGATCTGGTTATTTTGAATTAGAAGTAAAATTTTCAAATGATTGTAAACACATTATAACAATAAAAGTGATTTCTTATTTAAAAGTCTGGAATATATAGATTTTAAATCAAGATGATTTCAAATAAGCATAGAGTATAATAAAAAGGAGTTTTGACATAGATTATGCGTTTACCACAGGTAAATGAAAGTTACATCTTTATATATTGAAATAAATGTTTTATCTAAATAATATTGGCAATCCTTTGTTTCTATACAAACCTATTATTTTTACTACAGCTAATAATGTGAATGTGCTTGTATTTCAATTGAGTGTAAAAAAATAATCAGTTAATCATAAACTGTATGTAAATGAAATATATGTCAGAAATAGTTACACACAGACCAAAGAATTTTGAAGAGCTAAGGAGAATACTAAAATCAATCGACAAAAGTGGAACTGCTCCCTATTTTGCAGTTTTTAGAGGTCAAAATTATGATTGGGATTTGAAATCTGGTATAGCTAGATCTTCAAGTTCTAATTCAAGTGATATATTAGAAAGGGAACAAGGACTGTTTTTTGAATTTTTGAATGATAAGTGTTTAGCTTCTAAATTGCAAGTGCATAAACTAAAACAATATGCATTTTCTCAAATTTGGCTTGGCTTATTTCAAGCACAACATCTACGTTTAAGAACAAGATTATTAGATTTTAGCATGAAATATGAAAGTTCGTTATTTTTTTCAATATACGACAAGAAAAAAGAGTTTGTAAATGAAAATGGTGTAATTTGGATTTATAAATGCCCAAGAACTAAATTTTTTAATTTTGATGCCAAATTATATAATCTAAATTTAAATCCATTTGAACTTGAAGATTTATATTTGATAAAGCATTATACACAATTCGAAGATGATTACTTTGAAGCTTTAGGAGAAATTAGAAGAAACAGACAACACGGATGCTTTGTGATTACACCTTCATGTTATTTGGATACAGCTATAAATAAGATTGATAGTTATAATCAATATTTTGAAAAAGTTTTAATTACTCCAAATATTAAAAGTGAGATTGAAGAATTTTTAGATCCCGGTCTTGAGGATTATCTATTTTGTAAAATTGGTGTGTATGATAAAATTAAAGCTAAATTAATAGAGACTAAAGTTGATTATCTAAATAAAAAGTATTTCTAAAGTAAATTTCGTATCATAATAGAAAATAATATGGATAAAAACAACTCACTTGTTCCATTAAGTTCAAATACTTTAATTAAAGTAAAGAACTCTATTGCAATTACAAACAAATTACTAACGGACAACAGTAGCATCATTCAAAGCAGAATGTCAAAAACATTTTCGAATATCGAAGGAACTATTGTGCAAGCAATTCCTGTTGACAAAAATCACATATTATTAGTAACATATGGATTTGATTATGATGATATTAATGGTTATAATTATAACTGTCCTGTTTGTGAAATTATATTATTTGACTACTATACTGGAAAAATAATAAGAAAAACATCTTTTAATTTAGATTATTTTCAAGAATATTTATTTTCACTAGGTTCAGATATCGGATATGGACCAATAACATTAAATTACAGCCGAGTTCAAAATATTATTGTTTTTTCAATAATTAACTACATTCGAGAAAATGAGTTTGATCAAGAAGTTCCATATAATTGCAGTGTTTACAGTTTAAATTTTTCAACTTTTGAGATACTTGCTGAGAAAGTTATCCAATTCCCAATCTTTAGTGCAGTTATTGATAAGAAAAATAACTATATTTGGTTTAATTGCGATGAAAAAACCATAGTTGCCAATATAGTTGATCTAAGTATTGTAACTTCTTTCGATTATAAAATTACAAAAAAATGGGATCAATGGGAGTTGAGATATTTTAATGATATCAAATCATGGGGAATATTTGTAGCTATGGATTCTGACTTGCATTCCTTACTATGTATAAACGATAAATCTAATTATCCAATATACACAATAAAAAAGATCCATATAGAACATGATTCAATTATAAAAACTTCCGAATTCAGTTTGACAGAATATAAATCAATTCAAAAATATGATTATTCAGAACACAAAAAACAATTAGCATTTATTGATGTTGACAGTAAAAATATTGAGATTTATGATTTGACAACTAATGAAATTATTCAAACTATTGAATTTGAGGATTTACAGTTCTATGTGGAAAATCAAGAACATTGTTATGATGTGGCATATTCTGTAGATGGCAAATTTCTTTTGCTATATTTTGAAGGGAAAGTATTTATTTATGAAACTAATAAGTATACAATGATAAAGAATTTTTTAGTAATAGATTTTGAGCAAGTTGCAGAAGAAAGCATATCGAATTATTCACCTTTTGAATTGATTGTAAAATTCTCATATAATAGTAAAAACATTATTACTATTAAACCTGAAAAATATCTAAGAGTATGGGAGTTTTAAAATCGAATATAATATATAATTATGCAAACAGAAGCAGTATTTGAACAAATAGCTGAACGGATTCAGCAGGAAATAGCTAAAGCACAAAGATCGGTATTTATTGCAGTGGCATGGTTTACGAACAAAAACCTATTTGAAGAGTTAGTTAAAAAAACGAATGAGGGATGTTCGGTTTCGTTGATTATTTCCAATGATACCATTAATCAGAATTCAGCTATTGATTTCAATCGTCTAATAACAAAAACATCAAATGTTTATTTTATTGGAAATGGCGATGCGGAATTGATGTACAATAAATTTTGTGTTATTGATTATAGCACTATCATTACCGGCTCATACAATTGGAGTTACATAGCAGAAATAAACTTTGAAAATATAATTGTAACAGAGAGCGACACTGTTTTAGCAGAACAATTTATCGCAAAGTTTAATAATATCCGTAAAAGTTATTATCCTGATATTGAAGTATCAAAAGAGGAGATTGTTTTTCCATTGAATAAAATCATCAAACGATTGGAGATTCTAAAGAACTTTATTCTGTTAGAGGATATTGATGAGTTAAATAAAGAAACTGGAAAACTGAAGTTATATGATTTCAACACCGATTTATTTGAAATAAATGAAGCTGTTAATATCAAGGAATATGGTAAGGCTGTAAATAAGATTCAGAATTTCATCAATAGATACCAACAACTTGCTTTGAGGACTGATTCTGAAATCATTGCATTAAAGTTGGAACTTAAACTATTAGAAAACCAATTAAGTGCATTTGACAATGAAAAGATTGAATTAGAAAAGTTACTTTCAAGTTTTCATCATCGTCATACTATTGAATTAGGAGAAATTATACTTAAAATTTTAAGGCTAAGGAAAATAAAGTTCAAAGACGATAAAGAAAAATTTGAAGAAGCCGAACAAGATGAAAAAGAATACAAAGAACAGGTAGAAACAGAAAAAGAAAAGAAAGTTTATAAGGTTTCGGAAGACCAAAAAGCTGAAATAAAGAATTTGTTTAGAAAAGCCGTAGTACTTTGTCATCCTGACAAATTTACGAATGAACCAATTGAAGTTCAGAAGATGGCAGAAGAGATTTTTAAAGAATTAAACGAAGCCAATGAGAAAAATGATTTAAAGCGAATCAAAGAAATACTTCATAATCTTGAAAATGGAATATTGAGTTTAAGCATTGAAAATAAAATTGATGATAAGGAAATACTGAAAGCTACCATTATTAGACTGAAAGAAAAGATATTGAATATAGAAAGTCAAATTATTGAAATTAAGGGAAGTGATACATTCAGATTAATTAATGAAATCACAGATTGGGATGAATATTTCCGTGATACAAAAGAAAAGCTCGAAATTGAACTTGAAAAATTAGAAGAAAGCATTGAATCAGAAGAAAAATTATAACCCTGCTAGAGCGGTTTGTAGCCCGTACCAAACAAACGGAATAAGAATTATATAAATATAAAAAGGCACAAGTCCAAACCTACTCCGGCAGGAAACTTTTATTTTCATTAATTTTAAATATTGAAACTATGTGGAACATTTTCAAAAGAAAAAAGGAATTTGATGATTCCGAAGATTATTATCTAAATAAATCAACTGAATTACTGAAAATTCAATTTAGTGAAAATTTACTAACTGAATCTGAGCTGAAATTAGCTGATAATCTGTATATTATTATTTGCAAAGTAAAATTAATGTCAGAAAAAGAATTTGAAAAAGATACTAAATCATGGGAACAATTGATAGAAATTGAGGATGAGATTTTAAAAATATCCTTAACACGATTAAATGACTATTTTTTAATGAAGAGTTTTTTAAATTCTGATAGCTGGTTAAGTTCAGATATAAACATTAAGAGAAGTATTGAAGATGATATTATATATGGTACAAAAGAAACACTTTCGATGACAAGCGAAGATGTTAAACAATATGTATTAAAACTTATTATTCAACTTAAAAACCAAGCACTAAAAAGATCAATAAGATGGTAAAAATTAAGAATTTATGACAGACATTGAAAAATTAAAAGAATACTTAATTACTGATTCGGTTAGTAAATTAGATATGTCTGGAGCTGATTTGAAAGGTCTCAAACTTTGTGGTGAAAAATCGGGAAGTGGAAGACTAGAAAACATAAATTTTGAAAACTCAAATTTTGAAAGTGCGGACATTTCTTTTACTATATTTAATGGGTCAAAATTTAAAGGAGCAAAATTTTCGAAAAGTAAATTCTTTTGCTGCCACTTTGATGATGCTAATCTTGACTCTGCTAATCTAAGCAATTCAGAATTTTTTGCTTGTAGTTTCACTCATGCAACTCTTGTTAGTTGCAACTTAACAGAAACTTCTCTTATCTCTACCAGCTTTATAGATGCTAATTTAGAAGGAGTTGTTCTAATAGGCTTTGATTTAAGTGGATTTGAAATCATTCGCAGTAATTTGAAAAGAGCGAATTTAGAAGGAGCTAATCTTTATAGTGCAGATTTATCAAATTCAGACTTATCATTTGCTAATCTACGGAATGCAAATCTAATATATACAAATCTATCTAGTACAATACTACATGGTGCAGATTTGACAGGAATAAAAATCTGTGAGTCTGATACTGAAATCGCAAATATTATTGGTAAAGAAAATTTAAAAAAAGCGGATATTACACCTTATTCTCCACCAATTCACAGAAGTATAAACTTCGTTTTTGAGTCGAAAGATTGTATCGAATATATGAGTAGTTGTCCTTTTTGTGAGATGAATACATATCATTCAAATTATGTGACTACAATTAAAGTTGAGACAAAAGTGCATAGGGACAGTATTCTATATTGTCTTTCAATTGATACTTTGAATGAACACATTCTATCATTAAAAAATAAAGTCAATATAACAGATAGACCTTTGTTTATACATAAAGAGAGTGAAACTGAAATCGAACTCCGTAGTTTAGAAAATGACGAATGCGGTTATACACTCCCCGTATATGGTTTAATTATTTATCTTTCTGAGGAAAAGGAAGTTACTAAGTGTGTTTTTCGTTTGATAGACCTTGATATGGACATAGAATATCTGAAATAAAAAGAATAAACGTCCCAAAAGCAAAGGGAACCACAATAAGTTAGTATTTATATTCAAATTTCTTGCAGTACCTTTTATAGTTTTTTAATAATAGGAAGAGTGGTCATAGTTCATTATCTTTTTTCTCGCAAAGAAAGTTAAAAAAAATCAGAAAGAAAAAAAATGAACTTAATATAGTAGATTAAATTAACTTCGAGCAAATACACAACAATTTAGTTCTTAGTTTGCTCCGCTGAAAAGAAAGAATTGTTATAGACTTATGGCACAAACAGACAACTAAATAAAACAACAAAACGAATGAAGACTGTATAAAGACTGAACAGCCTACTGCCAATACATGCCTTGTAAGTTCATTTACTGGTTGATGAGCATTTAATAGGTTTTGCTCCAGCATTTACTTTTTAGCAGGGCAACATTGAAAGCTCACGCAAACCGCAGTTGCATAAAGCTTCGGAAGTTAGTTGTAAGCATAAAAAAAATTAAAGACTTAAAATATATGGGAAACTTAAACTTGACATTTTTACCACCTCAAGATTGGCAAGCCTTTGAAAAATTTATTAAAGGTGTTGTTGATGTAATTTGGAAACAAGAAGGTTGGCAGATATATGGACGTTCTGGACAAGAACAAGCGGGCATTGATTTGTTTGGTTATGATGAACAAAAACGATTTACAGCAATTCAATGTAAAAAGAAAAATCTAACAAATGCTCAGGGAAAACTTTTAAAGACCTCACTTTTGACGAAAAAACTAATAGATAATGAAATTTCTTTAGCAGAAAAAGTTCGCTCCCCTGAAATTGAAAGATTAATTTTCGCCACCACGTCTTCACGAGACACACATGTTTTAGACTTTGTAAGGAAAATTAATGATGAACGAGTTAAAACTAACAAATTTCTGATAGAAGTCTGGTTTTGGGAAGACTTTCAAGTTCTCATTGAGAATCATATTGAATTAATGTATTGGTATTATTCTGAACTATTAGAAAGCATTCATAAATATGATAAAAATATACATATTTTATCAATGTTACGACAAGCATTTACTCGACCGGCATTTAGTAGAGAAATGAGAAGGGAAGAGAGTGGTGGCGACTTTATACAAGCTATAAAGGATACTATGGAAGCTATAACAACTGGAAAACTTTATAATAGACGAGGTCATTTAATAACAACTTCGTATGAATACAAGAAAATAACAAATCAAACTTGGAGAAATTCTATTTTTCAAATTTACAATCAACTTGACCAGATAAGAAAAATCTATCAGCAAGGCATTATTGACAGAACTATTATAGAACATTCAGCTTCCTTGGAAATTTTAGACGATAGACTTTCAGATAAATTCAATCATATTAGAACTGAATGCTTGACTGAAATGAATAAAATTCTAACAGAACTGAAATTAGAAAAGATTGACTCAGAACTTATTTGACATTAACAAAAGAAAGAACTACCGCTTATATATGCCTCATTCGTTAGGTTCCAATCAAGAAAAAAACATACTATTCAAAAATTGAGGAAACTATTACTTGTTTGTTAACTTAAAAAAACAACTAAAAACGGCAAATTAAAAATTTATAATTATGAAACGAATCTGCAATTTATCAACTTTCACTTTCCTGATAATTTATTTAATGATTGTGCTTGTTACAAGTTGTAAAACCGAAGACCCGAATAAACCTAAACAGTTATCTGTACTATCAACCACAGCTATTACCAAAATCACACAAAACACAGCAACAACCGGTGGAAATATAACTTCCGATAACGGGTTAGAAGTATCAGCACGTGGTGTTTGTTGGAGTTTAAAACCAAACCCAACTATTAATGACAGTATAACTAAAGATGCTGCTGGAACAGGTGAATTTACTAGTAATATAAGTAATCTCATTGACGACACAACCTATTATGTGAGAGCTTATGCAACCAATAGAGATGGCAGTGCTTATGGTCTACAAGTAATTTTTAAAACGTTGGCTTCAGTATTGCCAGTACTTGCTACTACAGCAGCCACTAATGTTACGGTTTCTACAGCCAACTGCGGAGGTAATATTACTTATAATGGTGGTTCAGCAATTACTGAACGAGGCGTTTGCTGGAGTACTAATCCAAATCCCACTGTACAGAATGATAAATCATCTGATGGTTTAGGGAGTGGTGTTTTTATAAGTAATATAACCAACTTATTAACTGGAAAAACCTACTATTTAAGAGCTTACGCAACAAACAAAGCTGGCACCGGATATGGCAATCAAATAATATTACAAATTTCAAAAATCCCAGACTTTCCGGTGTACTTGGAACTTAATCTGACTACAACCTATCCAACATTCAGAAACTCGTACAACAAATCCCTTACTTTTGAAAAGGGGGTTGTTGCCACTGACAGAATAGGATTTGGTGGGATATTGGTTTATACAGGATTAGATGGAGAATATTATGCATTTGATATGAGCTGTCCCTATGAAGCCAAACAGAATATCCGTGTGTATCCAAATGACAAGGCTCAGGTTGTTTGTGAAGGATGCGGCTCAGTGTTCGACATTGGGTATGGCATTGGGAATCCGTCATCAGGGAAAGCAAAAGATGAACTCAAACGATATAAAGTTACTCAATCAGGATATTTACTCCTTATAACAAATTAATTATGAATTTTTACATGAAGTTTGGATAGTTAAAATTTGTAACTATATTATTGATTAATGTGTTAAGTGTATGAGACTAAAGTAGAATTAAAAACATAAACAATCGTCCAAAAAACAAAAAAACTCAACAAGTTTGAGTAAATAAAAGTTGGATTCCATATATTAATAGATAGTGCGATCACAATACATTGTTTTTAAGCTCATTTATAAGTATTTAATCAATTTTTAAAAAAAACAATATACTGTAAGTTTGATATTTTGAATGTGAAATTGAAAAAAGAATACGTTTGTATTTAAGGTGAATTGAAACTTTTAAAGAAATGATAATAAATAAAATACCAAGGGATAGGGAGTCTTTAATTATATGAAAGTGGACTTTAGATTAAATATATTTCCATTAAATTTGTATTTAGATAAAAGAGAAGATATTATTATTGATAAAAATTCTGATATTAATCCAGGATATATTGCTTCTTGGAAGTTTGAAAACAATGAATTATATCTAAATGATTTTAAGTGTGAAAAGTATTCAGTAATTAATATTTGAGTATTCTGATTCAAAGTGTACAACGATTCTGATTTAAAGGGTACAACTTTTGGTGATTTTAAATCACGAAAAATGTTACTGACATTCTGACACAAAGTGTACAACTTTGTAAGATAAAATAGGTAAATCCTTTTGTGGAGTGGGTATAATATTGACCTTTGTGCTAAATAAAAACACAAAGTAGATTGTCAAACAAACCCATTATTATGTAGTTGCGACTACAAAGATTTTTACAATTATTGATAAATGGCGAGAGCAAACCTCGTGTGTAGGAATTGCATGTATAAATTTACTCAATGAACGGTTTAGATATACATATCCAATCGTATAATGAAAATATGAAAATCCAATACGCTTCCGACTTACATTTGGAATTCCCTGAAAACAAGGCATTCCTGAAAGCAAATCCGATACAACCAGAGGGCGATATATTGTTGCTGGCAGGTGATATCGTTCCTTTTGCAGTATTAGAAAAACACAGTGACTTTTTCAGTTATCTTTCTGATAATTTTGGAGCTACCTACTGGATTCCCGGCAATCATGAATATTATCATTTTGATGCATCAACAAAAAGTGGTTTGTTGAATGAGAAAATACGGAGCAATGTTTTTCTGGTCAATAATACATCAATAGTTCATGAAGATGTGACTTTTCTTTTCTCCACACTATGGTCAAAAATAAATCCGTCTTATGAATATCAAATAGAAAGGAACATGAGTGATTTTCATGTTATCAAATACAATGGATATAAATTTTCGTCACAACACTATAATAGATTACACACAGAAAGTCTCAACTTTTTAAAACAAGAGTTGGAAAATAAAATAACTACGAAAAATGTTGTTGTAACGCATCATGTGCCAACTTTAATGAATTATCCCGAAAAATATAAAGGTGACATTTTGAATGAAGCCTTTGCTGTTGAATTATTCGATTTGATTGAAACCTACGGTCCCGATTATTGGATATATGGCCATACACATAGTAATACGCCTGATTTTGAAATAGGAAAAACCCGATTACTTACAAACCAATTAGGTTATGTAAAGTACGCAGAGCAATCAGGTTTTAGTGGTGATAGAAAATTTATTTTATAATATAGTATTGTATTTCAATATAATTGCATTATATTTGCACAATATCATTACTAATGCTATCATGCACAATAAATGATATTATATTAAATAATAGCATTTTAAATGAAAGAACTAAAAAAATACTTCGATAACATATTGGGTGTAGATGTGGTAATAAAGCCCTTGCAGGAAGATAAAATGAAAGGGTTGCCCTATTTTGTGAAGGGGATCTATAATTTATTCACTACTGAATTATTTGGGTATGAAATCCTTCTGGTTGAAGTGAAAGAAGATATTACAGCGGACAGACTAAGAAGGCAACTAGACATCATTCAAACTACAATTCAACTTACAGCCATAGCAGTTTTAAAACCAATTGAGTCCTATAACCGATTGAGGTTGATTGAAAAGAAAATACCTTTTGTTATTCCAGGCAAACAAATGTATATGCCCTCTTTACTGATTGATTTAAAAGAATTTGGTGTAACTCCAAAAGAAAAACAAGAAGTAATGCAGCCGGCAGCGCAACTGTTATTATTGTTTCATTTGCAAGTAGAGTCGTTAGAAGGTATGAATCTGAAAACGATTGCCGAAAAAATTGATTACAATGCAACAACCGTTACCCGTGCTGTAAACTATTTATCAATCAACAACCTTTGTAAATTACAAGGGACAAAAGATAAATTTCTAAACTTCAGTTTCACAAAAAAAGAACTCTGGAGGAATGTAGAACCTTTGATGTTTAATCCAATCAAAAAAACTAAATATTACGCAGGAATTCTGAAAGACAATCATTTACAAAAATCAAATATCAATGCACTTTCCAATTATTCCGATTTGAACCCAACAGCAATGGAATTTTACGCTGCAAAACCAGGGTATATCCAACTACTAAAAGATGAAAATCCCGACAAAATTGGTCAAATGGAAGGTAATATTTGCATAGAAGAATGGAAATACGATCCTGCAAAGTTAAGCCATACTAAATTTGTTGACCGGCTTTCACTGTATTTGTGCTTTAGAGAGAATAAAAATGAACGTATAGAAAATGCTTTAGAACAATTAATTGACAAAGTAGAATGGTAAGAGGATTGGATATATTCAAGAAATACTTTGAAGCATACCCTGATAATTATATAATTATCGGGGGTACTGCTTGTGATTTGATATTAGACGAAGCTGGCTTCATTCCCCGTGCAACGAAAGACATTGATATTATTCTGATAGTTGAAGCTTTGAATGCAGGATTCGTAAAACAGTTTTGGCAGTTTATTGTAGATGGAAATTATGAACGTAAGGAAAAAAACGAAGATGAACGTAAGTATTATCGTTTTATGAAACCAAAAAATATCGAATTTCCATTTCAGATTGAACTGTTTGCAAGAAACCCCGATTTGTTGGACTTTGACGAACAATCCTACCTTACTCCCATTCCGGTAGATGATGACTTAACCAGTCTTTCAGCCATATTAATGAATGATGACTATTATCACTTTATGTTGGAACACAGCGTGCTTGGAAATGGATTACACCTGGCTAATATCGAAGCGTTGATATGCCTAAAAGCAAAAGCATATCTTGAAATTACTGAACGTATTGCCAATGGTAGCAAAGAAGATGCTAAACAACTTCGGAAGCACAAGGGAGATGTGTTTCGATTGGCGGTAATGCTAACCGGAAATGATGTATTTAAACTTCCGGAAAGTGTGAAAGCTCATTTGCAAGATTTTGTTGATGTCATTGCTGAAGAATTGCCAGACAAAGCAATTTTTAAAGAAATGGGACTGAATTCAATATCGGTAGAAAACGTTTTGAAGCAGCTTATCAAAAGCTTTGAATTGAATGATTAATAACAGCATCCAATATATAGAAAACCTATGAAATTTTTTATTTAAAATAATGCGAGTTTCCAACCGTTCCGGCAAAACTGAGAATAATGCCCCGAAAACCACTTATGACTTTAATACGTGTTTAGTTTTAGATGGAAGCATAAAAGTCACAACAAGTTTTCCAATGGGGACATCAGACACAACACATTTTTTTCTCGCCTGACACTTCGAGCCCCGGTATCCACTCAAAAAAATGCGTTGTGGTAGTGTTTGATAATGTTGAAAAGTAAGAATAATTTTTAAGAAATAATTCTTACTTACTTTTTATAATTCGGCTAACGTAAAAATTATTTCCTGCTTTCCAACATTTAAATACTTTCAATGTTTATGTTTTATGTTTCAGTTTTGAGATGAATGCCCCAAAACAATATGCCTGCATTTTTTTGAAGCTTTAATTCTGGAAGCTAAGAAAATAGGTAACCTGTTTTTTAATAGGGAAAGTGGTTAAACTACATTCAGCGATAAAATTATTTTGCTTACGCTTGAATAAAAATAATTCATCCGCTAAAAGAAGTTCCGGGTTATAGCACTTTGTGCAATGTAAAACATGTTTACACTTCGTGTTTGGGAAACGGACGTGTTTACATTTTATTTTCACTATATTTTATGTTGACTTGTTGACAAGATTGCTTGTTGAATTGTTAACATGTATACAAGCTTTCATGTTATCAAGGTTTCATGTTGTCATGGTGTCATGGTGTCAAGGTTGCATGTTGTCATGGTTGCATGTTGTCAAGGTTGCAAGATTTCATGTTGTCAAGGTTGCAATACTTCTTGAAACCAATCTATCAATCATTAAAAACTTCTATCAATTTCTCAGGATTTATTGTTGATAATAAAGTTTTAAATCAATTTTTCTAGCAAATAAGAATAACAAGAATTGAATTTTTTTAAACTGTCTCTGTTTGTCTCAGCTTGACCACTTTTGTCTTACATATAGTTATGACACAACTCATAAAGTGAAACTAATTTTGCACTGTCATTTATAAACTCAGAGACTGGTACATTTAAAGCAATCAATAAGGCTAATCACATTTGCATTTAGCAAATGGCAAGTTGTATTTTGAGCTGCTTGAAATTCTTTCAGCAGCTCAAAATGACTTGCCCTTTCAGGGTCAAAAACACCTCCGAAGTCGGTGTTTTATAAGAAGTATTTACGGAGCAAATAGCTCAAAAGTAAAATTCAACCAATATGAATAAAGAAGAGAGTAAAGAAGAGATTAAATTGCCTCAAAGACGCAAAGCAGGCAGGACTCCCAAGAGTGATCCTGCTATATTCCGATATGCGATAAGTCTTAATGAGGTAGAAAATGCAGCCTTCTTAGGTCGTTTTGATGAGTCCGGAATGACAGTAAAGGCACATTTTATCACGGCTAGCATCTTTAATAAACCACTTAGGGTAGTCAGATTGGATAAGGGAGCGATGGATTATTATATGCGATTTACAACATTCTATTCACAATTTCGTGCCATTGGAGTCAATTACAATCAGGTAGTGAAATCCTTAAGATCATCTTTTCCGGAGAAAAGGGCACTTGTTATGCTGGCTAAATTAGAAAAAGTAACTATTAAACTGGTCACTTTGAACCGGAAGATTATGAACCTTACAGAAAAGCTTGAAGTGAAAATATACGGTTCACAAGTTAAAACGATTTCGACAGATAAGAAAATACTGGAATAACGGTCAAAAAGGTTGCCAAAAACAAGTTCTTCAAGTTTCGTTTTTGAGCATCTATAAAATATGGCCAAGAATCTGCGGTCAAGAAACTGGAAAATACATAAAGTCTGAAATCGATAAAAACTATAATCGATATAATAATACTTGAAATAAATGCGATGAGTCGTAAGATAATCAGGATTTGGCACTACGCACTAAGTAAGACATCGAACACTAAGGTGACGCCCTCTAAAGAGCAAATTGCACTATTGTAATATGAATGGCAAATAGTTTTATTACTATTTCAATAAAAGTGAGCCCCAAAAGTTAGATAATAACTTTTGGGGCTTACTTTAAAATTAGTAGCTGAGATGTTTATTGATTAAAACAAAGCGACAATCCTATATTTTGAACATTTTCTCAATTCCTTGTAATTTCCCTGCAAGTGCCTGCATATCATTGCTTATTTTACTATCAGTGATCCTGGCATATATTTGCGTAGTGCGAATGTTTGTATGCCCAAGCATCTTGCTAACAGTCTCAATTGGAACGCCTTTTGCCAATGTAATCGTGGTGGCAAAAGTATATATCTCAAAAGCAATAACTGGATAAACGATGTAATCTGCTGACAGGCTGGAGTGATAAGCACAAAAACGCTTTACACTGCTACATGCTAAAAAAGCAGATTATAGCGAGG
>Ga0209123_1002075_pt1 | contig 17894 bp, 7 predicted proteins | sample BarGraIncu00431A_FD_184500 | JGI IMG/M metagenome (GOLD analysis project Ga0209123, IMG submission 184500) | Arctic peat soil microbial communities from Barrow, Alaska, USA - Barrow Graham LP Incubations 004-31A (SPAdes) (version 2) | ecosystem: Environmental > Terrestrial > Soil > Wetlands >... | reverse complement strand
TTAATACCAAAATTACAAAATCTGGATGGTAATATATTTCCTTATCCACAGTATGAAATGGTACCTGAAGCAACGGATATACGCGGTTCCGGTTTTTCTTACAAACTAGGGTATGTTTGGAAATACATTGGTGCAAACCGTTCAGATAATATAGTACGTGCGTCGGCACAATATACAGCACCGTGGATAATTTATAAATATTCGGATGTATTATTGATGCAGGCAGAAGCTTTAAATCAACTGGGATTGAAATCAACAGGTGATCCTAGCAATTATTACTATCAGGCTATTACAAATCTGGCATTTGTAAGATCAGCCAGAAATGCCGTGGCAACTTCCGACTACAATTTCGGTGTTGATATTGATGGAAAATCTCTGGAAAAATCTATTCTGCAAGAACGGGCACGGGAATTTGCCTTTGAAGGAAAGCGATGGTACGACGTACTACGTTATGCAAAACGCGATAATTATGCCGGGACAAATATTAATTATTTGATCGATTTAGCAGTAAGTAGCGCATCACCTCAAAGACAACAAAATCTGATAGCAAAATATAAAGACGATAAACACAACAGTCATTATTTACCAATCAACAATGCTGAACTGGAAGTGAACAAGGCATTACAACAAAACGACTTTTACGCCAAATAAATACTAACAGCCATGAAAAAAATGAATATCAAAGCACAAAGTAGAATAAAGTTAATGCTGCTATTAAGCATCATTATTACTTTATTTAGTTCATGTAAGGATTATATGGAAGGAAAAACCTTTCTGACATCAGATCTGATTATGATGGATGAATACATGCAAAAAGATACAGGCAACCTGACTGAGTTTCTAAAAATTGCAGACATAGCTGGTTTTAGAGGACTGTTACATGCCTATGGAACCAACACCTGTTTTGCACCGACCAATCAGGCTATTCAAGCCTATTGTACTAAACTGGGGATTACTTCCATGGAAACTTTACCTGTTGCAGATTTGGAAAAATTTATAAAGTTCCATTTGGTAAGAGATACACTTAAAACAGCCGATTTTATTGATGGCCGTTTAGGAACAGTAACCATGTTGGGTAAGTTTTTAACAACCAGAAATGTTTTAACCAGTGAATTAGTACCGGTAATACGTATAAACCGTCAGGCTGATGTAATTCAGGGAAACATTCATTTGGGAAATGGAATTCTCCATAAAATTGACAACGTATTAATTCCTAACCCTTTAACAGTGGGTGAAATGATTGAACAGTTACCGGAAAATTATTCGCTTTTCAAATCAATAATGAAAGAAACGGGTTTAGCCGATACGCTGACTGTGAATAAAGCGGCTAATCAATGGTATACGGTATTACTTCAAAGCAATGAGTCTTTTGCCACACAGGGCATTACAGACTTACAATCGTTGATAGAAAAAATGAAGATTGCACAACCCGATTATGCCGATAATCCGGCTAAATTGGAAGAATTATATGCCCAATACCATTGTATAAATCGGTTAGCTTACGTGGCAGACCTTGCTCAATCGAATACCGAATTAACTCTGGCAAAGAATCAGGTTATCTCATTTTTGGTTAAGCGTGATTCCTTAATTGTGAATGAATTCAGATCATTAACTAGTTTTGAGAGAGGAATTCCGGTTGATAAACTTTCCAATTGGACTGACATGAGTTGTTATAATGGTGTAATGATTGATCTGCAGGGTTATATCGAACCTGTTAAACGTGGAGCACAAGCCGTTTACTGGGAATGGACAGATCAACCCGAGATTAAACAAATGAGTATTTACCGTAAAAAAGGAGCCCCATCATACACTTTTTATCCCGGTGACCTGGCAGATATACAATTTGGTGGCGTAAATGGTCCATCCATGACCTACGGTGTAGGTACTGCATTCGACGCTAAAAATCAATATATACATTATGACAACTTCTATGTAGAATTACGTGCAAACAGAGTTCGTTGGATAGAAATAAAAACGCCTGTTTTGACAGAGGGAGTTTATAATGTCTGGGTTGTCTGGCGTCGTGCAGGAGCCGGTGTATTATTTAAATCCACTTTTAAAGAAGTTGGTTATGAAGATCAGCTATTACCAACCATCGTAAATTTATCTGATTATTCACCCAGCGGGAATGTAGATGTTAATTTGGCAAACGGATGGAAACGAGCAACAGCTAAAATAGAGGATGGTACTCAATGTGCCCGAAATTCAGGTGCAATTAAAGTAGATTTTACCGGACGACACACCCTACGATGGGATGCACTTGGAAATGGATCAACAGGTGCGTGGATAGATATGATTCAATTTATACCGGTAGACCAAAGCCAGGTATGGCCAAGGTTTGATGTGGAGGGAAATGCCATTTATCCGGGAACACCCTGTGATCAAATTGCACCTTATGATCAAAGTTGCAACGGCGATTTATTTAACTAATCTTATTACAAAACAAATATGAATAATAAATATAGTATTAAAAGGCTGTTTCTAATTCCGGTTGCCATTTTAACCATATTAATGACAGGATGTTATGAGAATGCCTGGGAGAATCACATCTCTCAGGACAAAATGTCGGGAATTAGTTTAGCTGAGGCAATCAGTCAAAAGCCTGAATTATCCACATTTTTCTCCATGCTTAAAAAAACTGATTACATTAACGTACTTGGGAACGACACTACCAGTTATATTGACGTATTAAAATCAGGAAATAGTTTCACTGTTTTTGCCCCGACTAATGCGGCCTGGGTAGGCGTTGATACAACCAATGTGGATCAGATGCGAAAATTAATGGGTACACTTATCGTTTATAAAACTTATTTTACAGCAGATAATTTATTGTATAAATCCATTAAATCCATTAACGGTAAAAACATTTTCTACGATACGGAAACACAATCATTTAATGGTGCGAAAATTATAAACGCCGATATTCGTACCGGAAACGGAGTGATTCAGATTATGGATAAAATTATAGAAACCAAAAGTAATGTATGGGAATATCTGGGAAGTAAAACATCCTACAATCAATTTATTTATATTAACAGTCAGAATAAAAGGGTTATGGATATGAACAAAAGTGTTGCATTAGGAGTGGATATCTCCGGAAACACACTTTATGATACTATCTATAAAAATATAAATAATTTTCTTATAAAATATCCTTTGGATAATGAAGATTCTTTAAATACCTACGTTGTAGTTGAAAACGAAAGTTTTAATAAATTATACTCGAAGTATAACAATAATACAATTAAATACTTCAGATTGAATACTGATGCTCAAACGGACTCACTAACCCGATTTAATGTTTGTGCGGACTTTGTATTTAGAGGAATTGTGGATATTACAAAACAGGACTCCTTGACTAATGCCGATGGAGTAAAAGTTGCAGTGAGCAATACTGTTATAACTGAAACCTATAATTGTTCGAATGGACGTGTTTATGTTGTTAAAGATATGAGTGTAAGGCTGAAGGATAAATTTAAACCGATTAAGATTGAAGGTGAAAATTTTACGAATTCAACGGATCCGTATTATCTTATGACACGCTACAAACCCTCGGCAAGCGGACAGCGTGATGTTGTACTATCCACCGGCGAAAGGCAAACTGACACTTTGTACAGGCACACTACCGGTTTAAGAGATAGTATAGTTTCTAAAAATTATTTTGTAAATGGCAGTCTGATTGCGAACTATCAAAATTTTTCTCTTGAATATAAAACACAGGTAAATTCAGCCAATTATGATGTTTACTACGTAGCATATGATGATATAGCAGATCATTTCGATCCGACTTACACACGTTTTGGAGTATTCAGGGTTATTCAAAAATTATTTATGTCCTTACCGGGTTCTCCTACTTTGAAGTATGGTAAACTGATTGATCCTAATGGTGTTGCTAAAGATAATAACAGCGCAGTACTGAATAATTATATACCGAACCGTTGTTTTGTTGGAAGTGGAAAAGCCGGAGTTAAAGAATTAACAAAGTTAACTCAATGGAGTTTACAAAGTCCATCACAGCTAATAAATGCTCCAATTCCATTATCAGCGCCTGATCCAATATATTATGATCCAAGTGCGGATTATTTAGCTGTAGATAAAACAGGTACGTTAACCATGTGGTTATGTAATTCTGCACGAAGTATTGAAGCAAAATATCAGGGTTTATTGTTCCTCGATTATATATTATTAGTCCCTAGAATTACAGAAGAATAATAAACTTAAATCTAAAATATATGAAACATATTAAATATATCTTATCGATAATATTATTCGTAGTAGGAGTAACAAATTCAGTTTATTCTCAAAAAGGAATTATAAAAACTACTATAACCGGAAAAGTATATGAAAATACCACAGGGAAACCGGTTTCCGGCGCAATAGTTTCAATACCGGGAGTAACTTCGGTTATCACGGGAGATAGTGGTACTTTTAAATTACAAAAAAGCATTAAAGGTGCTTATCTGATAGTAGAAGCTCCCGGGTATGCACCAAAACGGGTACCGGTTCGCAACAGGGGAATAATTACAATATCTTTACTGGACGACTCATTCAAAGGCAAGCAGGAAGATGTTGTCATGCCATTCGGAATGGTAAATGCAGGAATTACAACAGTTGCAATTTCCACACACGAGAACCGCGATGATTACAATCTGGGCGCAACTACCGTTGAAACCGTATTGCAAGGAAGCGTAAATGGGTTAAATACTATTTCACGTTCCGGAACACCGGGATCAGGAGGAAATATTTTTTTGAATGGATTTACCTCGTTAAATTCAAATTCACAACCATTAATTATTGTTGATGGAGTACAGTATGAAAATCGTCCTGTTTACTCGCTTATCGGTGGTAATACCAATTCACCCTTGTCGGACATTGATGTAAAAGATATCGGTAATATAACGGTATTGAAAAATGGAGGATCAATTTATGGTTCAAAAGCATCCAACGGAGTCATTTTAATCAATACCATTCAGGCAAAGGATGAAGCTACCCGTATCAATTTTTATGCTTATGCAGGTTTAAATTTTGAACCTGAAACAAAGTATAAAATGATGAATGCTACCAATTACAAAAGTTACCTGACAGATATGTTGTCGAGTCAGGGGCTCACGGTTAATCAAATACAATCGTTGCCTTATATCAATACAGTTAAGCCGGTAGTTGAAAAATGGGGAATTTCAGGTAATCCTGATTATTACAAATACAACCAGTCAACCAACTGGCAGGATGAAGTTTTTAACAATTCCATCAATCAAAATTATCACCTGAATGTAACAGGGGGTAATAATGAAACTTTGTATGCCATTTCATTTGGTTATCTGGGACAAGGCGGTCAGGTGGATAAAACTTCCTACTCGCGTTATACAACCCGGGTGAATGCAAAAATAAAAATGACAGAATGGTTTAAATTAAATGCGAATATGAGCTTTATTTATTCGGAAAGAGCAAATTCGTATGAAGGCTTAAATAGAAATTTTAACCCTGTTTATGCCGGCTTAATTAAAGCACCATTTATGGCACCCAATATTTACAGTGTACTTAATGAAAAAACTCCAAATCTGGAAAACGGAGATGTATTTAATATCTCAAACCCCAGAGCGATCCTCGATAACAGCATTGTTTCAGGCAATCGATTCCGCTTCTTTGGTAATATGAATGGTATAATTACTTTTTCAAAATATCTGAATGCAAGTGTATTGGTAGGAATAACAACCGACAAAGATGCTGAACGTATCTTTTTGCCACAGGCAGGTATCTATCATTCACCACTTCCAAGTGCTGCAGTAACTAATGAATCTCAACAATTACGGAATATTCTATTTCAGATGAATACAGATACCCGTTTGACGTATCAACGTACTTTTGATTATGTTCACGACTTAACTATTCATTTAGGATCGCGTTTTCAATCCAGTCAAAATGAACTCGATTGGGGAAAAGGATATAACTCAGCCAGTGACGAGATGAAAACAGTGGGTGACGGTCAAAATTCGTTAGCACAAATTGGTGGTTCAATTGGTGACTGGAATTCACTTTCAAACTATTTGAATGTTGAATATGGCTATTTAAATCGTTATTTCCTTTCTTTAAATGCTGCATTGGATGGTTCTTCCCGTTTTGGAGATAATACTGACGATTCTTATGGTGTTAATTTATTCAATAATACTTTTGGATTATTTCCTTCGTTAACAGGTGCATGGCTGATATCTTCCGAAAATTTTATGAAAAACCAACATGTTTTCGATCTACTCAAATTAAGGGGTGGTTATTCCATGACTGGAAATGATGATATAGGCAATTACGCAGCTCAATATTATTATACCTCGCAAGGATTCTTAGGTTCTTATGGATTGGTCCGCGCTAATATACCAAATACAAAATTGCACTGGGAAACAAACAGCAAAGCATCCATAGGTTTTGATGCCTCTTTCCTGAAAGAACGATTGAACATGAGTGTTGATTTATTTACAAGCACAACTTCAGACTTAGTAAGCTTTAAAAACATTAATACAGCTTCAGGTATTGAATTAGCCATTTACAATGATGGCGAATTACAAAATACCGGAATTGATGTAAATCTGAATGCAAGAATTATTGATAAACCTAATTTTAAATGGGATCTTGGATTAAATTTATCCAAGTATAAAAACATCTTATTATCCAAATCAGCTGATCAAACCTTTACAACTATTGATGGAGGAATCATCCGCACTAAAGTTGGTTCACCAATAGGTCAGTTTTATGGTTATCAGGCCAATGGTGTTTACAGTACCCAAGCAGAAGCCACAGCATCCAGTTTGAAAATTCAAAATATGAACGGAACTATTGTACCTTTTGCTGCAGGTGATGTTAAATTTGTAGATCAAACTATCGATGGAGTGAAAGATGGAATCATTAATGAAAAAGATATGACAGTGATCGGTGATCCAAATCCTGATTTCGTAGGGTCTTTCACAAACAACTTTCAATACAGACGTTTCACATTGAATACTATTTTCACCTTTTCGGTAGGAAATGATGTTTACAATGCAGTAAGAGCGAATCTGGAATCGATGTCCAACACCGACAATCAGACTATTGCTGCACTTAACCGATGGCAGATGGATGGTCAGGTTACAAATACTCCCAAAGCAGTATGGGGCGATCCCATGGGCAACTCCCGCTTTTCGAGCCGTTGGATTGAGGATGGTTCCTATGCACGATTGAAAAGTGTAACTCTTGCTTATGATTTACCTTTAAAATCGGGATTTATTACCAGTGCACAGATTTATGTTACCGGAACCAATTTAGTGACTTTTACTAAATATTTAGGTTTCGATCCTGAATTTAGTACCGGTACCAGTCCTTTATATTATGGAATCGATAATGGAGTGTCTCCTCAACCAAGGAGCGTTTTAGTAGGAATAAAAGTAGGTTTGTAGAATAATTTGATTATAAACACAAAAAAAAATTCAAATATGAAATTTTTAAATATAACAACAAGATTAGCTTTATCTGCACTTCTATTCATAGGCCTTTCTTCGTGTCAGGATTCGTTGGATGTAAGTTCCAGAGAAATTGTTGAAGCCTCCAATAACTTTCAGAATGTTTATGATGCTGACAATGCTATTTGGGGATTGTATGGCAAAGTATCGAATCTGGCTGAAAATGTAGTGGTTTTAAACGAACTGCGGGCAGATTTGTTGGATGTTACTCCCAACGCCACGCCCGATCAGGTAAGTTTAAACAATCATAATGAAGATATCAACAACAAATATTGTAATCCTTCGGTTTTTTATGAAGTGATTCTGAATGCAAATGATATTTTAAGCAATTTCGACAAAATGCTGGCCGAGAAAAAAATATCCAATGCCGATTATGGTCCACGCTATTCGGATGTCATGGCAATTCGTTGCTGGACCTATTTACAGTTAGCTATTCAGTTTAAAGAAGTTCCTTATGTAACAAATCCGTTGATATCGGTGGATACATTAAGTAATGAATCCTCTTTCCCCAAAAAATCGATTGATGAATTAATCCCACAACTGATTGCTGATATGCTGAGTGTACCTACATTGGAAATAAATACAGTGAGTACTTTCTATAATAAAACTATTCCGGATAATGGTAAAACTTTTTATTTGAATTTGCAATTTATTAACAAACACATTCTTTTAGGAGATTTGTATTTGTGGAATGACCAATATATAGAGGCTGCTAAACAATATAAAGCCTATATGGATATTGCCGATGCAACGTCAAACAAAGTAAATATCAAAAATAAAGTTAGTTCATGGGTTTGGAACGGCTCCAACGAGCCACGTTTTCAGGTGACTTACCAACGCTATAAAGATATGGATGTTAATTCGTACAGAAACATGTGGAAAGAAATTTTCTTCCGCCCATCAACAGATGCCGGAACATCGGGGTCGATCGGATTGCAGGACGAAATGATTTGGATGATGAGCTATAGTGGTTCCGAATCCTCAACCAGCCCATTTGTTAAACTATTTGCAAACTCGGGACAAGGTGAATATCAACTCAGACCATCGGCTTATGCTATCGATAGTTTATGGGAAACCCAGGTACAACAATCTAATGGGTTCGTATTTGATGGTCGCGGCAGGGAATCATCGTTCGATAAGGTAAACGGACAACAGGTAGCATTAAAGTATCTGTACGATTATTACGATACATATACCACAGATGCCAACTTAACTATCCACATGAATTATTATAGTATAACCAATCCGTATTCTAAGACAGGTAAATGGTTTTTATACCGTGCTGCATTGTTGCATTTGCGTTATGCCGAAGCAGCCAACCGCGCTGGTTATCCTCGTTTAGCTTATGCATTATTGAATAATGGTGTACTAACAAATTTTGACTGGCAAAAAAGAGATGGAACTTACCGTGCAGATAAAGTAGGTGTACAATACAGTAGTTTTGCTCCTCAATTGGCACCGATAGGAGCTACTCAACATGTAATGGATTCAATCTATAATATTCCGGCGAGACCTTATCCGGCACCATTCTATTTAGATGCCCGGGTAAATAACGCTCCTTATACCACTTTACGATCACCGTGGCGTGATAATTCAGGAATTCGCAACCGTGTATATTTAGTAAACATTACTACACCTGCTTATGTACATGACGGTATCGGTGACGATCACAACGATTCAATCCAATGGATCGAAGATGCATTAATAAAAGAAGCAGCTTTGGAATGTGGCATGGAAGGTCAACGTTGGGGTGATTTACTTCGCGTAGCCCGTAGAAAAAACAAAGATGGTAAAGGCTCAGTTTCAACCATCATGAATACGGCAGTGGGTCATAAATTTTCTTCAACAAGTGCCAACATCAATGACAATAATTTATTTCTACCAATGAAATTAAATATAATAGAATAGCATATCGAAAACATGAATTAGCACCTGAAATTTTAATTTCGTAATCTAATAGTTTATAATTTCAAAAAAATAATGTTTGAAAAGCATTTTTATACAAACTGTAAACCTTATAAAAGGTTTACAGTTTGTATAAAGAAGTTTTTATCTATAAAGATATTTAATATATCAAATGAATTTTCACTTCACACTGAATAATTTTCCAGTTCAAAACACAATTTTCCATTGCTTCTTAAAAAGGATTCCTGTACTTTTGAACCATAAATAATAAATTAAGTTACTAACTAATCAATTTAAATCATGAAAAAATTAATTACTTCTCTTTTCGTCCTAATGGCGATAGTTTTTAGTGCAACCGGCCAAACGTATGGCAATTATAATCAATTTAAATATACGAGTAATCAGGCACTCTTTCTAAACCAGGATACTGCGTATATAAATATTTATGGCCGCTCGAGCCAATATCAAGCTATCTGCTCTTCAACTCCCGGAGTTTTAAAAGCAGTGGCTAACCTCACAGCATTTGATTGTGGTGACTCTCTGGTTTGGCGAGTTATCAAAGGCGCCTCTGTAGGTACCATTCCTACCGTTCGTTTTATGAACGTACGTACCGGTGAATTTCTTTACGTAGGATTAAATGGTGGTGCAACCCTAGTTCCTTATATGGCTCCAAACATAGATCCTAATAATGGAAATAAAGATTTATCCTTAGTGGAACAAGGTGTTAACGGTAGTGAGTTTTGTTACTATATAGAAGATCCTGCAAATGGCCGCACTGCTATAGCTAATTCAACTGTAGGTTTAATGAACTTAGTGGCACAGAATAAAGAAGTAGGTTGGAAATTTAAACTTAAAAAAGGACCTCAACCAAAAGTAACCAGGTATGCACCAACCGTAGCTATTACTACACCTGATGTATCATCCATTGTTGGTGGAAATATAAATTTGGATATTCAGGTTACCAAAGGAGCCAACGATTTATTAGGTACTGTAAAACTTTATCACAACACAACATTGCTTACAACGCTGACACCGGATGCAAATGGTCATGCCACGTATAATTATGCAGGCTTAATTGATGGTGTGGAATCATTCACTGCAGCTTATACAGGCGACACTTATTACGATCCGGAAAACGCTACACTTTCCATTCTTCCGACACCAAATCCGGCTGCATTGGTAACAAATGTTACCTTGGAAATACCTGCTACATCCGAAGTTAATAAAGATACAAAACTGAATATTGCAGTAAAAACGGCTGCCGGTGATGCTGTAGGCGTGGGTAATGTATTTGTATATGTAAATAATATTTTGAAAAACCGTGTAGCTGTGGATGCACTTGGTACAGGTTCAGTTCCATTCAATAACTTATTGGTAGGAACTGCAAATATCAAGGCCTATTATTTTGGAGACAAAATGGCTTATTTGAATAGCGATACAGCTCGTGTATCCATTGATATTACTCCTTCAACAAGCTCAGTTATGGCTTATCCGGTTTATTTTGACTTAAGTTCACAACCTGCAATAAACAAATGGGTAAACTTATATGTTACACCAGAACGTCCTCTTGATATTACGCATGCATTCCCACAAGATTCTGTTCCGGGAATTACTATGGATTCAGCGAAATATCTTATTACATACAAAGCCCTTAAGTGGTCATCACTTTCAACAGCAATTGCTATAGATAATCAGTATCCACATTCTAACAGTATAACTCTACCAATTGGCAGTTCACGTGCCAAATGGTTTAATATTAAAACCCCATGGTTAAATGAAGGAAGTTACAATGTGTACATTGATTCCCGTGTTAACACCAGCTCCACGATACATATAACCGATGTAACTTTGGATGGTAAATCGGGTTACTTCCCTAACGAAGAAATTAAGAATAATTGGTTCAGAGGCTATGGTAATGATGTAAGAAGATGGAATGCTTCTGCCCATGGTGGAAATAATGGTATGGCATATATTGGCTCTGTTAATGCAACAAAATCGGATATTCATGATTTGAAAGTTTTTCTGGCAGATGAAAATGGTGCAGATATACCAATGGGTATGTTACAATTAATTCCGGTAGAAATGGATTCGTTCAGAATTACACAAACTGCAGCTGTAAGCCTTGCCAAACTTTATTATCCAATGTTCGATATAGGTGGCTTTGCAAGAAATGCTGGTGAAGCTGCATTATTAATATATGCTAATTATTCAGAATTGGCTATTCCTTATCAGGTGACCGATCCGACTGTTTATAGCAAACTTACAACTCATGTTATCGATACGTTGGGTAATGCCCGCACAACATTCCAGTATACCGATTATGTAACTGTTTACCGAAAAGATCAATGGACACGCATGGCACAAGGTCCAGTTGATTTGAATACCTTGACATTTACTTGTGATTTACCTGATGGCGAATATTATTATCAGGAAATTGACTATTACGATTTAGGTATCCTTGGTGCAGCAGGCAGACGTCAGTTTGTTAAAGATGGTACATTTACAGTTGGAGAACCAAATGCTGTAAATACTCCAACAACAACGAGTAACATTAAAGTATATGGTTATAACAATACTTTAACTGTAAAAGGTATTAAAGCCGGAGCAAAAATATTGGTTACTGATGTAACAGGACGAATAATGGTGAATAGTATTTCTTCTTCGGATGTATTTACCAAAACATTGGGATCGGCTATTTATATCGTCAAAGTGATTTCAAAAAGCGAAACTTTGACAACCAAAGTATTGGTTAAGTAATTATAAAATTTCATGCAACAATAAAGGAGGTGATCATTAAAAGTTCGCCTCCTTTGCTTTAAATTTTATTGCTCTGCAATTAGCTGTAAACTTGATGCTTTACTGATTAGAAATTATGAAGCATTTTTATAACAAACAAATGATTTTTTAAATGAAAGTCACAACTTAAAGTGTTGGTATCCTACGTTTTATAAAGCATTTTTTCAGATTACATGGATTGGAGATAGAAAAAACTGTAACTGACTAAGAAATGGGAACAATATAATGTCGGATTTTTAATAAGAATAGAACACGGATTTTCACCGATTAAGCTGTTGAAAGCGGATAATAATAAAACTGATTTATTCCTGATTTTAGTCATGTAAGGATTACTGTTATGCGACTAAACCACTGAAAATCATCAACTAGGTAGATCTTCGATTCCGACTTGTCTGAATTTAAATCAGTCTAAAATCCTTAATATCTGCGTTTATTAGCGTTCTATTCTTCTTTTCTTTTTGATAAAATTATACGACATAATAATTAGCCAACTACTTAATATCTAAAGGTCCGAAATCATAATGAATTTTTTTTTATGTAAGTGTACATTTTTCTATTTTTAAGTTTGTCTTTTTTAATAATTTTGCATCATAGTTATCTGGTTTTTGAACAACCTGTTTAATAATCAAAGATAATTCAGTATAATAAGCAAAGGGTTGAATTAAATAATATCGGTTTTATATTAACCGAATAATTGATATAATCGTATTTTTATCAATTCAATACTCGCAAAAAACCTGAATATAGAGAACCATAAACAAGACGTATAGGCAAAAACACATACAAAATACCAAACACTTTAATAAAACACTTTTAAATTATTAAATACTATCAAAATCATGAAACAAAAATGTCTTCTTATTTTCAATGTATTATTACTGACATTTGCGAGTGTCCATTCTCAGACAATTTCTCTGAATAATATTTCGTATACTTTGAATACTATTAATAACACAGCTTCGATAACAGGGAATACAATACAAGGCGACCCTTTGAGTCCTATAACGATTACAATACCCGATACTGTTAGATATAATTCTACACTTTATTACGTTAGAAGTATTGGAAATCTTGCATTTAAAAATTGTGTAGGTCTTGTAAATGGAAGATTAGGCAAGTTTATCTTACAAGCAGCAATCACCAGTATTGGTAATAATGCATTTGAAGGATGTATCGGAATTACAGACACTTTAAGAATTCCTTCTTCGGTTACAACTTTAGGAACTTCTGCATTTTTGGGTTGTGCTGGATTAGTTGGCAAATTAACAATCCCATCCTTAATTACATCAATTCCTGCAAATGCATTTCAGAATTGTTCTGGTTTACAAAAAATTGTAATACCTACTACAATAACTTCTATTGGAAATTCTGCTTTTCAAGGATGCAGCAGTATTGCTGATACTTTAAATATTCCTGTTTCAGTTACAAGTTTGGGATCATTTGCTTTTATGGGTTGTAACCAATTAGCTGGTAAATTAATAATACCTTCATCATTAACTACCATTGCTCCTAATGCGTTTCAGAATTGTAGCCTCATAAGCGGAATCAGAATACCAACATCAGTTACATCCATCGGGGATTATGCTTTTGATGGTTGTACCGGAGTAACTGATTCAACAAACATTTACGCACAGGTAACAATAATTGGCGCTTCTGCTTTTCGAAATTGCAGATCAAAACTAATAGTTGAAGACGCTAATACAAATTATTCCAGTTTAAATGGTGTTCTATTTAACAAAGATAAAACCACACTAATTCAAGGTCCAATTTCCATGTCTGGGAATTATGATATTCCATCCACAGTTAAGACAGTTGGAACATATTCTTTATATAAATGTAGTGGATTGACAACTTTAACAATTCCATCATCGGTTACAACTATAGGAATTTATGCGTTTTCAGGCTGTTCGTACATTGCAGGTACTTTTACAATTCCATTGTCTGTAACTTCTATTGGTTCATATGCTCTTCAAAATTGTACCAGGATAACTAAATTAGTTCTACCTTCTTTACATATATCTGGATCCAGACTCACTTCCCAATTGCAAAATTATACTTTAAATGGAAATATTGATGCCCGGGATTTTAAATTTTTGAGAGATAGTATAACTACACTTACTCTGCTTGATTTATCAGCAGCCACAATTACTGCATATACCGGCACAGGTGGTCCAACTTCTTGTGGGAGTAAATTAGTTAATACTGTTTATAAAGCAAATTCCATTCCAACTTATTCTTTTAATAATAGAGCTCCAGGTGCAATTTATCCTGATCCTTCTGCCGTTCCGGCCCCGGTTTCATTAACTGCTATTATTTTTCCTGTTTCAACAACAGATATTGGAGACTATGCATTTCAGGCATGTAATACTTTATTTGGAAAATTTGTGATTCCTTCAACCATTCTAACCATTGGGAATTTTGCTTTTCAGGGTTGTGTTAATATTACAAATATTGAACTTTCTTCGAAGTTAACTGCTATAGGTAAAAATGCTTTTGAAAGCTGTTTTAAATTGGGTACGGCATTTGGTGCTCTTCCAATTTTACCATTAACACTACCAGATTCATTAGTATCACTTGGTGAAAGAGCATTTTCGTCCTGTGAAAATTTAACAGGAATTTTAACTTTGCCAAATAAGTTAACAACATTAGGTATATATGCATTTCAAGGTTGTCCTTTACTCTCGGGATTGAATCTTTCAAGTTCGATGACAAGTATTCCGGATGGTGCTTTTTCTGCATGTGCTAAAATTCCTAGCGTAGTTATTCCAAATACCGTAAAATCCATTGGTAATTATGCTTTTGAGTTTTGTGGAAGTTTAACCAATATAGAAATGTCTGATTCAGTAAAAACTATTGGAGCAAATGCTTTTTATGAATGTAGCAAATTGGCAACATTAAATATGCCAATAAAGTTAACAAGCATTGGAAATAATACGTTTTATTCCTGCACAAGTTTAAACAATATTACTATTCCTGATTCTGTTAAAACAATTGGAAGCTTTGCATTTTATAATTGTACGAAGATAACTGCAGTTACTCTTCCTACTCGTTTAAAAACATTAGGTGTAAATGCTTTTTCAGGATGTATTGGATTATCAACAATGACAATACCTGAAACTGTAACAGCCATTCCAAATTATCTTTTTTCAGGTTGTACGGGTTTGACATCTGTAACACTCCCTTCAACTGCAACTTCAATAGGTATATCTTCATTTTATGAATGTACTTCTTTGCAAACAATAAATATTCCTATTACTCTTAAAACAATTGGCGTAAATGCTTTTTCAGATTGTACGAGTTTATCAAACTTAGCAATTCCTGCAACGGTAACAACTATTGGAGGCAATGTGTCTTTAACAAAATTTGATGGGACTACTACCACAATAGCAATTTCGTCATTTAATAATTGTAGTGCATCTTTAATTGTTGATAATGCTAATTTGAATTATTCCAGTATAAATGGTGTTTTATTTAATAAAACTAAAACAATATTAATTCAAAATCCAATTACTATTTCCGGTGACGATTCAATTCCTTCAACAGTAACAACTTTAGGAGCTTATTCTTTTTACAATTGCCGTAAATTAACGAGTGTTTATATTCCTGCATCTGTAACTACATTTGGTGATGGTGCTTTTTATAATTGCAGTGGTTTGACAAACATATTTGTACCAAGCCGAATTCCAGCTGATTTAGGTAATTCATTGGATGTATTTACGAATGTAGATAAAGTAAATTGTATATTACATGTTTATGATAAATCTGCATTTCAGAAAGCAAACCAATGGTGCGACTTTAGTAAAATTGTTGAAGTTGCAACTGATGTAGATTCTCCTTTGAAAAATAACTTTTCAATAAAATCAATTAATGGACAACTCGTAATTTCGGGAGTTGAGTTTGGTAAAACAATTGAAATATTTAATTTACAAGGCATTATGGTTAAAAGCCTGATTTCAACAAATGATTCGGAAACTTTAAATTTACCAACGAAAGGTATCTATATTGTTCGTATTGGAAATAAAACGCAGAAAATAGTGAACAATTGATTTAATAGAATCTGATTAAGATTTGCAAATTGGGTTACAGATAAAATAATAATGCAATCCAATATATTGAATTTACATTTTCATAACTAAACAACAAAGACAGGAAATTATTTATCCTGTCTTTGTTGTTTTTAAACCATTCGTCACTGAATTTACATTTCAATTTCCAATAACCTTATAGTTAATAATTAAAACAAAGAATTCCGAATTAAACTTTTATGAAATTGAATCGTCAAAGTAAACAGAAAAGAATTTTAGCTTTTTTACAATATAAAAATTAGTAGTTATGAAAAAGTGTGTAATGTTAGTTATGGCTTCCGCGTTTATGTTTAGCGTGGCAACTTTTGCTCAGGATCAAACTCCTCAACATGAGAAAAAGAGCGAAAAGAAAGAATTTAAATAGGGTGATAAATCTCAGGTATCACCGGAAAAGGAGGCAGACAAAATGGCCAAAGACTTGGGATTGACCGATGCTCAGAAATTGAAAGTTAAGGCATTGTTCGAAAAACAAAATGTAAAACGGACTCAACATCAGGCTGAAGTAAAAAAGATCAGAGAAGATCAAAAGGCAAAGTTTGAAGCAGACCGTAAATCAATGGATGAAGAGTTGATGAACATTATCGGAAAAGAAAAATTCCAACAACTCGAAAGTAAACGAACTGAACTGAAAGAGAAAAGGGACGGAAGAAGAGAAGGAGATCAAAGATCACACTTCGAAAGAATGAATCGAATGAAAAAGTTCAGACATGCCGACCGGCCGATGATTTCAGCTCAGTATAGGGCTGATAGAATGTCAACAGAATTGGGGTTAACAGATGCTGAAAAAACTCAGGTTCAAGCCCTTTTCGAAAAACAGGATGCTAACCGTAAACTACAAAAAGCTGAAACAAAAAAGTTTAGGGAAGATCAAATGACTCAAATGGAAGCAAACCGTAAAAATCACGATGCTCTGTTATTTTGGCAACACATTAAATAATATGGGGTCAGACGGATGTTTCATGTCGATGGCACGGACCGATAATGTAAGCCGGGCAGCCTATTACGTGTGGAAATACTAATGCACCCTGTAAAGCGGAAAATTATGTAAACTCCATTGATCTGGCCGATGGTATTGAAGATATTTCGGGAGCTACTATTCAGGTTTATCCAAACTTTGTAAAAGAGTTTTGTTTTGTAACCATTGGTGGGCTATTAGGTGATGTAAAAGTTGAATTGATAAATGAGGTAGGTGTTATCATTTATACAGATATAACAAACTCAAATACTGAACGTTACAAAATGAATATGAGTAATATGAATTCTGGCTTTTATTTTGTAAGAGTTACAACAAATAATAACAGATCCTTTTTACGTAAGGTAATTAAACTGTAATACTATTAAGTCTTTAAACTAAAAAATCTCATAGCTTATTTCGTTAGCTATGAAATTTTTTTTAAATGTAAAATCTAAAGTGATTTTGCAACTATGATTGTCATTAAAAATAAGCTAGAAATCGATAATATATTAACAGTAAATAGATTCCCGTAAACCCTTTATTTAAAGTTTCCAAAGGATTTCAAACTATTTTTTTTCTGTCTTTTATGACTTTGATAATCTGAATTAGAAGTATTCCTGCTAATACCCCAACAGCAAATATAGAAATAAACTCAACAGTTCGGATACT
>Ga0209123_1002074_pt1 | contig 17899 bp, 17 predicted proteins | sample BarGraIncu00431A_FD_184500 | JGI IMG/M metagenome (GOLD analysis project Ga0209123, IMG submission 184500) | Arctic peat soil microbial communities from Barrow, Alaska, USA - Barrow Graham LP Incubations 004-31A (SPAdes) (version 2) | ecosystem: Environmental > Terrestrial > Soil > Wetlands >... | reverse complement strand
ATAACCAGATAGTTAGTGTCAATGGGGGGAAAGAGAAGCTTATAAATATAAGTAATATAACAACTATTCCCCAAGCATCAGGTATGCCTTTTTTGTATGAGGAAGAGTTTAAAGATATACCTAACAGTGTTGTTATAGATTTTGGACATTACACTATAGACGTAAGTTTCTATAGTTTCATGGACCTTGAGGATCTCTATGCATCTATGCCTACAGGTACAAAAGACATTTTCGGCAAGCTTTCTAGGCGTTTGAATGAAGAATTTAATATAAATATTAATGAAAAAGATATGGAGAAAGTACTTCAGAAGGGCTACGTAAAGGATATGGATGGAAGAGTACAGGATTTGTCAGTACTCGATTCATTAAAAGATAATTACATATACGATATAATTACTAGCCTTAAAGCAGAATATAGACAAATTGGACAAGCTGATAAAATTTTTATAATTGGTGGAGGTGCCATCTCATTCAAGGAAGATATTAAAAAATATATCAAAAATGATGTTGTATTTGTTGAAAATCCTCGCTTTGCAAATGCAAATTCATTTCAAAAAGTTGCCCAATTATCATTCAAAAATTAAAGTGAGGTGATAAGTAATGGGAAATAAGGTTACTTTTAAACGTGTAAAATCCATAGTTTTTGGGAAACAAGATGAGGACTTATTTAATTCATTAAATAAGTCGGGATATTTTGATAAAAACTGGAATAATAAAGTAAAGGAACTTATAAAATCAGATTTCTATGGTAGCAACGAAAGTCTGATGACTTTTACTAAAGAGCAAGAGATTAGTATAGTTGATATTATTAAAAAATATATAAAAAATACTGAGTTATTGCCTAGTGACAAAGCCATTACCGAAGTTGCGTGTGATAAGGAAAATATAGATAAAAGCAAAGAAGCTCTTAAGGCGTTAAGTAATCTTCAAAGATTTAGAAAAAAACAGGACTGAAAAATTATTTCAGTCCTATTTTTTCGCCCATGAGTACTGAAGTTTCAAAACCTAATGCAGTTTGGTTTATCAAATCTTCATGGATTTTCATAGCATCTTTTTTGAAAAATAGAATAACTGTGGATCCACCAAATTTAAAGTAGCCTTTTTCATCACCTTTTTTAACTTTAGAGCCCGGATCATAACTTTGAATAATTGTACCTACGCAAGTGGCACCAACCTCCATGTATATAACATCATTAAAGTTATCTGAGTGAAAAATACTCCATTCCCTTTTGTTTTGACAAAATAATTTTTTTACACTTTTTAAGGCAACGGGGTTCACAGAATAATAATGACCTTTAATTTTTGTGGTCGTGCTACATACTCCGTCATCAATAAAATGAAATCTATGATAATCAGTTGGGCATAACCTAAAAATTAAACATGTGCCACCGTTGTATAGATTATATACTTCATCATCCTCTACTAGCTCTTTAAGTGAATATGTAAAGCCCTTTATTTGAACCAAATTATCCAAGTTAATATTTTCATAAGCAGAAATTTTGCCGTCACAAGGAGAGATTAAAATATCATGATTTTTGTCAATCAAACGAGTTTCGGGATTTAAAGACCTTATAAAAAATTCATTAAAAGACGAATATTCATCGAATGCCTTATCGTATATAGACATATCGATGTCTAAGGTTTTAATAAAAGACTCAATTTTTCTTGCGCTTATCTTTGTATCACAGTAATAACCATACAATTTCGAAAATAGCTTTTTCTTAAGGAATAATTCAACTAGCCCTTTTCCACGAGGAGAGGAATAAGACCAATTTAAATATTTTTCTCCAGCTACCTTTTCAATTTCATATTTGTTTTGTTTTCGGTTGTAATATTTAATCATTAAAATACCTCTTTTTTATAAAATTATATGTATTGTTTATATTTTCCCGGATTTTATTATAGAAATTAACAACCCAAAACCCATAACTGCTGCAGTTATAAAACCCGTTATACCAACAAGTGATATATTGTATACTTTTGGTCCTATATTAGAATTTATAAGTGTAGATGATCCTATAATTGTAGAAGCTATAATAAGAGCAAAAACCAATCTATTTATGCCTTTATTTAATTCACTTATAGGGGTACTTAAATTTTTATGTTCTAGTTGTAGTTTAATTCTACCACTTACAAGACTATCAGACAGTTCTATAATTTTTGAAGGAATTTTAAATGAGTCTCTAACAAATGAATATGACCGGATAAGCAAAGTATCAAGATCTAAATCGGCAAATGGTGAAAATTTATTATTTGCCTTTACGTATGGGATTGCTATATCTATTATTTTTATATCAGGTGCGATACTCGCAATTACACCTTCTAAAATTACAAGGGCTCTTATTAGCAGTGTAAAGTCGCGAGGCAGACGGATATTGTTTTGCCTTGCTATATCAAAAATTTCAGAAAGCATAACTGAAATCTGAATGTTATTAAGCGAAACTGAAAGGTAATTTAAAAGAAGATAATCTAAATCTTCATAAAGTTTATTTCTATTTACATATCCCTTTTTTATACCAATCGACAAAAGAGATGAAATCATTTTATTTATGTCACTAAAGGCAACTGCTGATATCATATCGTTTAGAGTTGATTTTAATGAATTTGAGAGGCTCCCCATAATTCCAAAATCTATAAAACAAATCTTACCTTCATACACAAATATGTTTCCAGGGTGTGGATCGCCGTGAAAAAAACCATCTTGTAAAACTTGTTTTAAATACGATAAAGCTAATTTCTTAGCCAAATCTTGAAGGTCGTAATGGCCCAGTTCTAGTTTTTCTATGTTATCTATTTTAAATCCGTAAATTCTTTCCATAGTTAGAACCTTAGTACTTGATAATTCATCAACCACATAAGGAACATATAAAAATGCTACATCTTTATTGAAAGTTCTAAAGGTATTTATATTTTGACTTTCATTTTTGAAATCAAGTTCGAGTTCTGTTATTAAAAGTATTTCATGTAATGCTTGCTCTGGGTCAATTAGTGCATCAGAAAATTTCGCTTTTGTAAACTTTACTATACGCATTAGTATAGTAATATCAAGTTTCATCTTTTCTGCGATATCTGGCCTTTGAACCTTTACTACAACCATTCTACCATCTTTTAATATAGCTTTATGTACTTGTGAAATTGAGGCAGAGGCTAAGGGTTTTTCATAAAATTTTTCGAAACATTCGCTTGTTGATAGTGAAAATTGATCGAAAAACACTTTTTCTATAGTTTCAATGCTTTCTGGAAGTACATTATCCTGGAGTTTTGAAAGTTCCACTATATAATCAGGTGATAATAAATCTGGCCTAGTGCTTAGTATTTGTCCGATTTTTATAAAGGTAGGGCCAAGTTCTTCAAAGGCCTTCCTTAGATTTGCAGGAAGCTTGTTTTGTTTGTTGAATTTAGAATCTACTATATATCCAAATCCATAAAATCCAAGAACTTTAATAATTTCTCTAAATCGATTAACGGAATTTAGTCGCATTTTATACCTCACTTAAATCACCACCTACGCTCGCTACAGCTTTCATCTATTGGTGATTTGATATTAGTTGTTTAAAAAGAAAAGCCCTAGCATTAAGAAGGACTTTTAATTATGAATTTATGAATTAGAAATCTCTAAAGCTGTTAATCTTTTATTTAAATTTTCAATATCTTCTTTAGTTGCAAGGTTCATTTCTTGTAGAAGCGCAGCTATATCTTCTTTTGTCAAAGGTTTCTTATCTTTTGCTAAAGAATTACCTACTTCCGTTTTTTCTTTCACAGTTCTTTTTAATTCTTCAGATAAATCTTTGCCCTCTTCAAAGGTTAATTTACCCTTTTTAACAAAAACATCGATTAGATTTGTAGCTTTTTCATAAGTATAAGCTGCAGAGCCAAGTCCAGCGAGAAAAAAATTCTTAATATCAGTATTCAATAAAGACACCTCCAAAGTTAATAGTATATAATGTACAGTATATACTATTTCATGAATTAAAATTCTAACATTAGGTAAACAACTATAATGTTTTTAAGAATATTACAAATTTATAGATTTAAGTAGCTATAGGTTGACATACTTATAAAAGTGTAATATCATGTTTAGGTAGTATATAAAATATGCACCCGTAGCTCAGTTGGATAGAGCGTCCCCCTCCTAAGGGGAAGGTCGGAGGTTCGACTCCTCTCGTGTGCACCAAAAAAACTAGTAGAGAATTCTCTACTAGTTTTTTTTACGTTGAATTATAAAATAATAAGTTTGAATATTTTAAGAATGTTAATTAATTTTCATTTCGTGCTTAAGATATTCCAGTTTATAGTATAATAGGAAACAATGTAAGTTTATATTTAAAGTGAGGTTTTCATATGTTTAAGATAATGATAGTAGAAGATGATATTAGGATAAATGAAATACTACTTGAAAATGTAGCAAGATGGGGTTTTGAGGGAAAAACAGTAGATAATTTAAATGAGGTGTTTGTAGAGTTTTCAAAATATTCTCCTCACCTGGTTCTTATGGATATAAATCTGCCGTATTTTGATGGATTTTATTGGTGTAATAAGATTAGAGAAATATCAAAGGTTCCCATTATATTTGTTTCTTCAAGAAATAATAATATGGATGTAATAATGGCGATTAATATGGGTGGAGATGATTTTATTCAAAAACCTTTTTCTCTAGAAATATTGATGGCTAAAATTAATGCATTAATTAGAAGAACTTATTCGTACGCAGATGCGCAGACTAACGTGCTTGAGTATAAAAATATTGTTATCAATATGAAGGATAACAGCGTAGTTTTTAAAAATAAAAGAGTAGAACTTAGCAGAAATGAATTTAGCATTATATATTTACTTATGAAAAACAATGGAAATTTAATAAGCCGGGATAAAATCATGAGAAGTCTATGGGAAGATGAAAGCTTTGTTGATGATAATACACTTACAGTGAATGTTAATAGACTACGCAAAAAACTAGGGGATATTGAACTAGAGAGTTTAATTAAAACCAAAAAAGGTCAAGGGTATATGATATTATGAAATTTAAAAACTTTTTAAGGGACAAAATATTTTTAATTTTGTTTTATTTTATTCTTATGTTATTTATATCTTCAGTGATATATTTTAATAATGTAGTGAAAATAAGTCTTGATAATATAGCTTATATTAATAGTGTAGGTTTTATTATGTTTATATTTTACTTAACATTTGAATATTTAAGAAATAAAAAATATTATGATGTTATTAGTTATGTTATAGATACTTTAAAAGAAAATATTATTTGTTCATTACCTAAGGCAACAAATCATGAGCAAAGGTTATATCAACAACTTCTTACAAAAATTAACAACGAGTACAATTTAAAAATAGATGAATTATATCAAGGAAAAAAGGAAAATGTAGACTTTATGAACTCATGGGTGCATGAAATAAAAACACCCATTGCAGTATGTAGATTGGTCATAGAAAACAGTATATATAAGTCTAAGGAAGAAACTTTAAGCAGTTTAGAAGATGAAATAGACCACATTGAGAAATATGTTGAACAAGCGTTATATTATTCACGGTTAGATAGCTTCTCCAGGGATTATTTAATAAATGAAGTAAATATGCATAAGTTAATTACTCAACTTGTAAAAAAACATGCAAAGGAGTTTATAGGTAAAAAAATAAAGATAGAACTAAATAAATTAGAATTTACTATAGATACAGACCAAAAATGGCTTTTCTTTATTTTGGATCAAATTTTATCAAATTCATTAAAATATACAACCAATAATGGAATTATAAAAATTAGTGGAATATTAAGGGGCAATGAAAAGCAACTTATTATTGAAGATAATGGAAGTGGTATAAATCCAGAGGATATACTTAGGGTTTTTGATAAAGGGTTCACAGGATATAATGGAAGAGGGGAGTTTAAAGCTACAGGTCTCGGATTATATCTAGCGAAAAGTCTTGCCACAAAGCTTGGACATTACATAACTATAGAATCTAAGCCTTCAGAATTTACTAGGGTAACAGTTCATTTTCCAAAACTTATTGATTACTATAGGGTTACAAACTAATAATATGGTTTGTAGCCCTATTTTTCTAAACTTACGATAATGTAAGTTTAAAGTGAACTTTGTAATGTTATGAAATGGATGGGGAGTTAGAATTGTTATAAAATATAAATATAATCAATTAGAAGTTTTAAGGAGGAAATAGAAATGGGAAATGTATTAGTTGCTAGAAACTTAAAAAAAATATATGGCTCAAGGGGTAATGTTTACACTGCGTTAAATGATATAAACCTTGAAATAAAAGAAGGAGAGTTTATTGGAATAATGGGTCCGTCAGGTGCAGGCAAAACAACACTATTAAACATTATATCAACTATAGATAAACCAACTTCAGGAGCAGTAACTATTGATAATGAAGATCTTGCCAAAATGAGTGAAGATAATTTAGCTTCTTTTCGAAGAGATAAATTAGGCTTTATATTTCAAGATTTTAATTTGCTTGATACTTTAACTTTAAAAGAAAATGTGGCACTTCCATTAGCTCTTGCTAGAGTAAACATAAAAGATATTGAAGCACGGGTGAGTATTATAGGAACTACCTTAGGTATAAAGGATATATTTAATAAATATCCTTATGAGGTATCAGGCGGACAAAAGCAGAGGGCAGCGGCTGCTAGAGCTATTATTACTAAACCAAAACTTATATTGGCAGATGAACCTACAGGAGCCCTAGATTCTAAATCAGCTACTGAACTTTTGCAAGCTCTAAGTGACTTAAACGTAGCTCAGCAAGCTACTATTATGATGGTAACTCATGATGCATTTGCCGCAAGCTATTGCAAACGAATAATATTTATAAAAGACGGTGATCTATTTACTGAACTTGTGAAAGGCACAACCTCAAGGAAAGATTTTTTTAAAAAGATACTTGATGTATTGGCGGCACTAGGTGGCAATTTAAATGAAGTTACACTTTAACTTAGAGAGGAGGAGATAGAGAAGATGACCTTATTTAATATTACTTTTAGAAATATAAAAAGAAACTTTAATAACTATTTTATATATTTTGTATCCATGGTGTTTTGTATAATGATTTACTATACTTTTACATCTATAGGATATAATAAACAGGTTGCAGACTTAGCAGCGGACTCTATGAAAGTAAGTACTGCTTTTAATGCTGCAGCAATTGTAATAGCAGTCTTTGTAGCCATGTTTATATGGTATTCAAATTCATTTTTCACTAAAAAAAGAAAAAAGGAAGTAGCATTATACTCCATGCTTGGAGTTAAGAAAAAACAAATAGGAAGAATGTTATTTTATGAGAATCTAGTAATGGGAGCACTAGCCCTTGTGGCAGGTATACTAATAGGAACCTTGTTTTCAAAGTTATTTGTTATGATTTTAATCCATATTATGAGCTTTGATGTAAATGTTAAATTTGCTATATCTTTAAAGGCTATTATTAGCACAATTATAGTGTTTTCAGTGATATTTATTGTAGCATCGCTGCATTCCTATACACTAATTTATAGATTTCAGCTAATAGAATTGTTTAAATCAGAAAAAGTGGCACAAAAACAGCCAAAAGGGTCATTAATATTAGCTCTACTTTCAATAATTTTTATTGGAACTGGTTATTTTATGGCATTAACTTATAAATTTGATAGTTATTTAAAATTGTTAATAATTCTAGCTAGTGTAATAATTGGAACCTATATGTTTTTCTCGTCCTTTATAGTATTTATAGTTAAGCTTTCTAAGAAAAACAAAGCTAAATATTTTAGAGGCATAAACATGATAGCGACATCCCAACTTTTATATAGAATAAAAACCAATGGAAGATCACTTGCAATTATTGCGGTTCTCAGTGCTACTACTATTACGGCTATTGGGACTGCTTCCTCACTTTATTATAATCAAATAAATAGCATAAATAAATTAACACCTTTTAGTTATGACTATAAGAGTGGTGAAAAAAATACAGATGAAAAAATCAAGCAAACCATAAATAAATATCCTAGCAATAAAATTAAAAGTATTACTAATAGTGAAATTATGATTATAGACAGTAAATGGCCTGATATATCAAAGATGAAAATGAATCCAGTAAAGGATTCAAAATCCTTTGTTATATCAGAAAGTACCATGAAAGAATTATATAAAGCAAGAGGAGTGGATTACAATACATCTTTAAACTTAGATGAAGTGATGTTTTTTATGGTTACTTATTCTGATAAGATAATGGATAATCCTGTTGGAAAGAGTATAGAACTTAAAATAAAAGAAAAAACGATAGACTTAAAAATAAAAGCTTTTAAAGATGGACTTTTAACTAATCAACTTGCTATAAATGATTTATATATGCAGGACACCGTAGTTGTAACTGATGAAGTTTATAATAAATTGTACGATAAAGATAAGGTCATAAAAAGAACATTCATAAACATCGAAAATCAAAGAGAGAGCAAAGACCTTACAGAGGAAATACAAAAAATCTTAGGAGGTAAAGAAGCCCTATCATCATATTACGAAGCTTACAGGAGTACTATGATTAACATGGGCATTATAATATTTTTAGCAGCCTTTATAGGTTTTGTGTTTTTAATATGCACTGGAAGTATAATATTTTTCAAGCAGCTATCAGAAGCTGGTGAAGACGTGGACAGATACGGTATATTAAAGAAGATTGGCGTAAAAAAATCAGAAATAAGGATTTCTATAGCAAAGCAAATGGCTTTTGTATTCGCATTGCCTCTAGTCATTGGAATAACACATAGCATTATTGCATTAACGATTCTACAAATTTTACTTAGTTCAAGCATTGTATATCCCGTGTTTATAACTGTAGGAGTATATACTTTGATTTATTTAGTATATTATATATTAACAGTTAATTCTTATTGTAAAATAGTTGATGCAAAAGAATAGATGAATGTATTAAGATAAATATATGTACAGTATATATAAATGTATTGATAGTCTAATATTTAAGAAGTATAATGAAAACAACAATAATAATTATTAAATAACAATTTGTATATTGAAGGGGAACGCATGGAAAAATATTTTATTAATGAAGCATTAAACGAAGCTAAAAGATCATTATTATTAAATGAGGTACCTGTAGGCGCAATTATAGTCAAAGACAATGAAATAATTGCTAGAGCGCACAATTTAAGAGAAACGCTTCAAGATGCAACCGCTCATGCAGAAGTTTTAGCTATAAGAAAAGCTTGTGAAGTAACGGGTAGTTGGAGATTAACTGGATGTGATATGTATGTAACCCTGGAACCATGTCCAATGTGCGCAGGGGCTATATTACAGTCTAGACTTAGAAAATTATATATAGGTATGTTTGATCCGAGTGTAGGAGCTTGTGGCTCAGTTATTAATGTTATTCAAAACGATGATTTAAATCACTGGACAGAAATAAATTGGTTATACAATGAGGAATGTGGTAGTTTACTTACTGATTTCTTTAAAGATAGAAGATAGTATTAAAGGAGAAGAAAATATGGAAAACAATATAAATAGTGAGATAATGGATAAACTTACTAAAGTTTGTATATGTAAAGCGGTGTCAAGATCTACAATAAAAAAGGCGATACATAATGGTGCAAGAACAATAGATGAAATTCAAAAAGCTACAGGGGCTGGATCAGGTGCTTGCACGGGTAATAGATGTACTCCTAAAATTGATGAAATTTTAAAAAAAGAATTAGAGAAATAAAATAGTAAAAATAATATATATATTTCTAAAGCAAAAACGAGGCCAAATGGGTTCGTTTTTGCTTATTTTAATGCTATTTATTTAAGCGAGATACTTATTTTTTTATTTACAAGAAATTTTCAAATAAATATTTTTTAGGTATTGACAACGTTATCAGAATATATTAAAATGAACATAAGCGAAAGCAAATGAAATGACAAACGAATATAAACGAACATTTATTTTCAAAATATGATAAAATGGAGATTGAAGGGTATGTTTCCTGAAGAAAGAAAATCAAAAATATTAGATAGTTTAAACAAGTATGGAAAAGTAAAAGTATGTGATTTATCGCAGCGATATGAAGTCTCAGAAGTTACTATTAGACGCGATCTTCAAGAACTAGAAGAAGACAAACTAATTAAAAGAGTGCATGGAGGGGCTATATTAAATGATAATACTAAGTTTGAACCCACTTTTTCAGAAAAAATTGATAAGTTTTATGATGAGAAGGAATCTGTTGGAAAACTTGCTGCATCATTAATAGTAGACGGGGACACAATAGCATTAGATGCAGGGACTACTACACTAAGCATTGCTAAAAATATATTAGCTAAAAATATAACTGTTTTAACAAACTCCTTGGATATAGCATACGAACTTGCAAAAAAGCGAGATGTAGAGGTAATTGTTATTGGAGGCACATTGAGATGGGAAACTAGAGCAATGGTGGGACCAGTGGCAGATAATGTGCTAAAAAGTTTTAGGGTAGATAAAGCATTTATAGGTACGAATGGTATATGTATCATAAATGGATTAACCACTCCAAATATTAACGAAGCTAACACAAAACGAGAAATGATAAAAATAGCTAAGCAAACTATAGTGGTGTGTGATCATACTAAATTCAGTTTGGTTTCATTTTCTAAAATAGTTGATCTAGACAATGTGGATATCGTAATTACAGACAATCAATTAGATAAAGAATTATTAGAAAAGTTTGAAGAAAAAGATGTAAAAATTATTACAACAAAATAAATGGTGGTGAGAAAATGATTATTACAGTTACTTTAAACCCAGCTTTAGACAAAACTATTGAAATAGATGATTTTAAAATTGGTAACGTTAATAGAATTGTGTCTACAAGAGTTGATGTTGGAGGAAAAGGTATTAATGTATCTAAAGTTATTAAGGAACTTGGTCATAAAAGTTTAGCTCTTGGTTTTTTAGGTGGAAACAGTGGCAAGCTAATAAAAGAGTTTTTGGATAGTTCAAATATAAAAAATGATTTTTTAACTGTTGAAGGTGAAACTAGAACCAATATAAAGATTATTGATAAGGTTAACAATACTCATACAGATGTAAATGAGAATGGACCTAGCTTAGAACTTCAGTATAGTATTGATATAAAAGAAAAAATCATGAAATATTGTGATGAAAAGTCTTTAGTAGTTCTTTCGGGAAGCGTGCCAGGTGGAGTTTCCAGCAGTATATATGGCGAAATAATTAAGGATGTAAAAAGTAGGGGCGGTAAGGTTATATTAGATGCAGATGGTGAAATGTTACTGCATGGCATTAAAGCTGGTCCTTACATGGTAAAACCAAATATTGACGAACTTGAAAAGGCTTTTGATGTAGAAATTAAAAGCGAAGAGCAGGTTATAAAAACTGCTAAAAAGATATTGGAGTATGGAGTAAAATATGTAGTAATATCGCTGGGACCCGACGGTTCAATGTTCATAAGTCGTGATAAAGTTGCAAAGGTAAAAGGAATTAAGGTAGAAGTTAAAAGCACGGTTGGCGCTGGCGATTCTATGGTCGCAGCACTTTCAATAGCAGTAGAGAATGACTATAGTTTTGAAGAAGCTATAAAACTAGCATGTGCAACAAGCACAGCTAACGTAATGACTGAAGGAACACAAACTGGAAGAAGTGAAGACATAGAAAAATTAAAAAAACAAATAACTATAAAATACCTATAAGAAAGGATGATTATTAATGAATATAACTGAATTATTAAATGTTAACCTAATTAAACTTGAACTTTCGAGCAAAACAAAAGAGGATGTAATAAAAGAAATGGCAACAATCTTAGATGAAAATGGTAAGTTACTAGATGTGGATAAATATATAAAAGCTGTAGTAGCTAGGGAAAAGGAATTTTCAACAGGTATAGGTATGGGAATAGCAATTCCTCATGGCAAAAGTAGTGGAGTTAAAGAGCCAGCATTAATATTTGGACGAAGCACAGCTGGAATTGATTATCAGTCTATGGATGATGAGCTCGCACACTTATTCTTTTTAATAGCAGTACCTGAAGAATCAAGTAATGAGCATTTGAAAATATTAGGTCAAATATCTAGAAAACTTATGCATAAAGAATTAAGAGATAGTTTAATGAATGCAAGTACTCCAGAAGAGGTAATTACTTTACTTGGTCAATAGACATTACATGTTTTCTATATTTCTTATAAGAGTTGAAAAAATATTCAAAAACAAAATTAATAGGGGGAATGTTTATGAAATTTGTAGCAATAACTTCATGTCCAACAGGAATAGCGCACACCTATATGGCGGCTGAAGCTCTTGAAATGGCAGGAAAAGAAATGGGTGTGGATATTAAAGTAGAAACTCAAGGGTCAGTCGGCGCGGAGAATCAGTTGACAGAGACTGATATACGGGAAGCTAGAGTAGTAATAATTGCAGCAGATACTAACGTTTCAAAAGAACGTTTTGCAGGTAAGACTATAATTGAAGTTGGTGTAAAAGATGCAATTAAGGATGCAAAGGGTCTTATTCAGAAAGCAATAGATATAAAACTTGAAAATAAAATTATTTCAGAAGATGTTAATGAAACAAAAGAAGAAAAAAAAGTTGAGAGAAAGGGTGTTTATAAGCACCTTATGACCGGGGTTTCTTATATGATTCCTTTTGTAGCAGCTGGTGGTATTTTAATTGCACTTTCTTTTGCTTTTGGAATATATGCATTTAAAGTAGACGGATCTATAGCCGCTGCATTAAAGGACATTGGTGGCGCTGCTATGGGACTTATGTATCCAATACTTGCAGGGTTTATAGCATTCTCTATAGCAGATAGACCGGGTATTGTACCAGGTATGGTTGGTGGTATACTTGCTTCAACAGTAGGAGCTGGCTTTTTAGGTGGAATGGCAGCAGGGTTCTTAGCTGGTTATACTGTAGTTCTTTTAAAGAAAACAATAAAACTACCGAAATCCTTACAAGGCTTAATGCCAGTTATAATATTGCCAGTGTTATCTACATTGGTAGTGGGACTCGTAATGATATTTGTTATTGGAAAACCTGTAAGTGCTATAAATGTAGCACTGTCAGCTTGGCTAACTAATTTAAATGGAGCAAATTCAGCACTCCTTGGAATTATTCTTGGTTTAATGATGGGGTTTGATCTGGGTGGACCATTTAATAAAGCAGCATATACTTTTGGAGTGTCAACTTTGGCATTGGCTCCTACTTCTGCGATAATGGCTGCGGTAATGGCAGCAGGAATGACACCTCCACTAGGAATAGCGCTTGCAACAGTTTTAGCAAAAAAGAAATTTACACCAGAGCAAAGAGAATCAGGAAAATCTGCTTGGGCATTAGGGTTTGCATTTATAACAGAGGGTGCAATACCATTTGCGGCAGCTGATCCACTTAAAATAATACCTTCAACAATGGTAGGTGCTGCAGTTGCAGGGGCATTATCTATGTTATTTAAATCAGCAATAGTAGCTCCACATGGTGGTATATTTCTCTTATTTATTCCTCATGCAGTTACTAATTTAGGTGGATATATAATTGCAATACTAGCTGGTACAATAGTAACTGGTATCATGGTTTCAGTATTAAAGAAGGATATTATTATTAAAGAAAAGTAATAATTATTACAAAAATGATAATAATATAAAAAATTAATATGTTTTATAGATAAAAAATTCACTCCTGAAATAGCGAAATATTTAATTTTGCTGCTTGGAGTGAATTTTTTTATTATGGGGAGAATTTAATTATGAACATTTGAGTTTATATTAATAGTAAAATAGACCTATTTTAAATATTTATCTTTACTTTTTAACTATAATCGGTCAATCTTGTTGTAAGGGCGTTATAGAAAATAAGGTTTAATCATAAATGTTCGAAAAAGAGGCAAGACTTTAAAACAGGAGAGGAGATGTTAATTATGAATCCAATAGCTTTTGATATATTTGGGCTATCCATTAGATGGTATGGTATTCTTATTGCAATGGGAATGATGATTGGAATTTTACTTGCAAATTTTACTTGCAAATTAAAAAATCTTGATTATGATGAATTTTTAAATATTGTACTAATATCTTTCCCAGTAGCTATAATTGGAGCTAGAGCTTATTATGTTATTTTTGAATTTGATCAATATAAAGATAATTTAATTCAAGTGTTTAATATTCGTCAAGGTGGGCTAGCTATTCATGGTGGGATTATATTTGGCATGATAACAGCATTTATATATACTAGATACAAAAAAGAGAGTTTACTGAGATATACAGATGTAGCGGCACCATCTATAATTATTGCGCAAGCTATAGGAAGATGGGGTAATTTTTTTAATTCTGAAGCTCATGGTGGACCTGTAACTCAAGGATTTATAAGTAAATTCCCGGGTTTTGTGCAAAGAGGAATGTTAATAGATGGAGTCTATTATCACCCAACATTTCTTTATGAATCAATATGGAATGTGATGGTATGTTTAGTACTACTCTACTTATTAACAAAATCACTTAAAAAAGGAACAGTATTTTTTACCTATATCGGATTATACTCAGTAGGAAGGTTCTTTATAGAAGGACTGAGAACTGATAGTTTGATGTTTGCAGGTATAAGGGTGGCGCAGCTAATAAGTTTAACAGGAGTTCTTATGTGGATTATATTTATTGTAATCAATCATAAAAAAAGACATTCATACTACTAATTTGAGATTAATCATTTGAAAATATAAAAAATTGAATAAATTATGTATATATATAAGTAGATTGAGAAATATAATATAATAGATATTAGTGTTTTGGAAAACTTCCATAATGTTTTAACAAATAACTATTGAAATTACTAATTATTAATAGTATAATTATCAATGTCGCACTACTTGTGTGTATACAAAATTTAAAGAACTTTATGGAGAGATGTCCGAGTGGCTTAAGGAGCATGCCTGGAAAGCGTGTGTAGGGGCGACTCTACCGAGGGTTCGAATCCCTCTTTTTCCACCAGTTTATATTTCCGTACTAGCTGGGGAGTTAGCGGTGCCCTGTAACCTGCAATCCGCTACAGCAGGAGTGAATTCCTCGCATAGGTTATAAAATGTGTGGCTGCCCTATATAAGTGGTGTTGATAACTGGGTCCCACGCAATGGAAATTCATGAACCCCGTCAGATCCGGAAGGAAGCAGCGGTAAGTGAAAACTTCCATGTGCCGTGGACTAACCTGGTTTGAGCTAACTATATAGGTAACGAGCATAGTTTATTTATCAAAGCGAGGTGTACGGTCTACAAAAGAATTATAAGATGCCTGTAAAGGTGTCTTTTTTATTTATTTAAGAAATACTATTATTTAAAGAGGTGAAATTTGTGTCATATAAAGCTTTGTATAGAGAGTGGCGACCAAAAACTTTTCAAGATGTAGTAGGTCAAGAGCATGTGACTATAACTTTAAAAAATCAAATAAATGGACAGCGAATAGCTCATGCATACCTTTTATGTGGTACAAGAGGAACTGGAAAAACCTCAACAGCTAAGATATTAGCTAAAGCAGTTAATTGTACAAATTCTGATCATGGAGAGCCTTGCAATGAATGTGAAATGTGTAAGAAAATAAATGCAGGAACAGCAATTGATGTTACAGAGCTTGATGCGGCATCCCATAATGGAGTAGATAATATCCGCGATATAATTGAAGATGTTGCATATCCACCACAGGAAGCTAAGTATAAAGTATATATAATAGATGAGGTCCATATGTTATCTATAGGGGCAGTTAATGCTTTCCTAAAAACTCTCGAGGAGCCACCAAGTAATATAATATTTATATTAGCTACAACTGATCCTCAAAAACTACCAATAACTATATTATCAAGGTGTCAAAGATTTGATTTTAAAAGAATAAAAAGTTCTGATATATTTGATAGACTTAGAAAAATAGTATCAAAGCAGGGAATTTCCGTAGATGATAATAGTTTGAAGTTAATATCAAGAGTTTCTGATGGGGCAATGCGGGATGCTTTAAGTGTGCTAGATCAAGCAATATCAATGAATGACGGCAGTGTAGAATATAATGATGTTATAGAAATGTTAGGCCTGGTAACTTCAGAGAGTCTTACAAAGCTTACAGACAGTGTAATAGATAGAAATATTGAGGGCTCAATAAAAGTTATAAATGAGATAGTTTTTAGTGGTAAGGATATATATGTATTTCTAAAAGATATGACTACTCATATGCGAGATCTTTTGATGGCGAAAGTAAGCGAAAATGTAGAGGATATTTTGGATATGTCCACTGAAAACATAGATATTTTAAAAAAACAAGCAGCTAAAATAAGAGTAGAAGAAATCATGAGGAATATAAAGATATTACAAGATGCTCAGGAACAAGCTAAATGGAGTAAACAAAATAGAATTTATTTAGAGCTTGCGGTTATTAAAATGTGCAAAATAGAATATGACACTTCAAAAGAAATACTCTTAGCTAGAATAAACAAGTTAGAAGAAATAGTAAAACAAGGGAAAATAACTGTGGCCTGTGAAAGTGTTACCCCAAGGGCTAATGAGAAGAGCGCATCTAAAAAAGAAAGTGCTGCAAATAAAAAAACACAAATAAGACCAATTCAAAAGCACAATGCTAATTCTACTTTAACGGTAGAACTAGTGAAAAAGTCATTTAAAGATATTTTAGATATGTTTAAAGCACGAAGACATATGGTTATATATGCATCTTTAATGACCGGCGAAATTATATCCTGTGATGGTGGGGTAATAGAACTGGGTTATGAAAAACAATTTGCCTTTAATAAAGTTAGACTTGAGAAAGAAGAAAATAGAAATGTAATAGAAGAGATATTTTCTGAATCACTTAAAGAACCTGTAAAAATAAAATATACTATAGAATCTGATGATGCAGAGGTTAGATCACCTGAAGATATACTAAAAGATACATTTGGGGAAGATCTTGTTGAAATACTAGATGAATAAATGAAATGGACTAAGTTAATAAGATGCTGGTACAAGGCATTATTAATCTTTGGATTAGTATAGATAACCTATAAAAAATATTTACTTGTTTAATGGAAATTATTATAGGTATTAGTATATAATAATATAGAGAAGTCGTAGTAGATTAGAAATATATGTCTTTATAGATTAATAAATTTTATTGATGCAATTCTATGGCGAGATATATAACAATATTAAATTGAATAACTAAAACAATTAGGAGGTTATTATTATGGCAAAAGGCGGATTTCCAGGTATGGGTGGAAATATGAATAGTTTAATGAAGCAAGCTCAAAAATTTCAAAAACAAATGGAAGATATGCAAAAGGATTTAGGAGACAAGAAATTTGAATCATCTGTTGGTGGCGGAGCAGTAACTGCAGTAGCTAATGGAAAGAGACAACTTGTTGAAATAAAGATTAAACCAGAAGTAGTAGATCCAGATGACATTGAAATGCTTGAAGATTTAATTATGAGTGCTTGTAACGAAGCATTAAAGAAAGCAGAAGATGAATCAAGTAATGAAATGGGTAAATTAACAGGCGGAATGAACATGCCAGGAATGTTTTAACTTTCGGCAGTATAAAAATTACATTGTTATGAGGTGACTAAATTGGATTTTTATCCAGTAGCAATAGAAAAAATAATAGAAGAATTTGCAAAACTCCCAGGTATAGGAAAAAAGACAGCTCAAAGACTTGCTTTGTTCGTGTTAAATCTTCCTAAAGAAGAAGTGGAGGAGTTTGCCGAAGCATTGATTGTAGCTAGGGGAACCATAAAATATTGCTCTATATGCGGAAGCTTTACAGAAGCGGACCCTTGCCCAATTTGTTCTAATCCTAATAGGGATAAGAGCATCATATGTGTAGTTGAAAATCCAAAAGATATTATGACAGTGGAAAGAGTTAGAGAATTTAATGGGGTTTATCATGTTCTGCATGGAACAATAT
>Ga0209123_1002073_pt1 | contig 17900 bp, 20 predicted proteins | sample BarGraIncu00431A_FD_184500 | JGI IMG/M metagenome (GOLD analysis project Ga0209123, IMG submission 184500) | Arctic peat soil microbial communities from Barrow, Alaska, USA - Barrow Graham LP Incubations 004-31A (SPAdes) (version 2) | ecosystem: Environmental > Terrestrial > Soil > Wetlands >... | reverse complement strand
ATGACCAATTTGTTTTTTGGTTTGCCGTTGGTGACAAAATAAAGATCACGTGCAGGCGGTGAGGGATATTTGCCTTTCGCAATGGCATCGATCAAATCGTTCATCGAATCGTAAAAATTCTCATCCGGATCGATCTTCCCGTTTTTATTCAAATCGATTGGCACAACCCGGATTCCAGCCAATTGCTTTTTAGTATTGAAATCGTATGCATAGCCGATATTATTGTATCCGATTCCAATCGGATCTTTCTTCGCAGCTAATGCTAATCCGGGATCACCAAAAACTCCGCTTCCGAGCAGATCTTCCTGTTTCTTTCCGAAAAACTTAGCCCAGACTTCTGCCGCTCCGCAGGCATCCGAACGGGTGTAGACATGGATCGGCACCTTCGATTTTATATCAAAAGCCTGTCCCCATGTTTTGTATTTTCCTGTAATCCAGATATTGTTTCCTGCATCGGGTTTTAAACCAACAGCAAGGATCTCGTTTAAAGAAGGGTTCTTATCACTTATCACAGCAACCACTGCATCTTTTGTTACGGCGAATCCGAACGCCCCTTTTTTAATCTCTTCGGGATAAATATCGCGCGATACCATGCCGATATCAACCATATTATTCAATACATCGGTCATCCCTTTTCCCGCTCCGCCAGCTGAAATATCCATTTTAACGGCAGGATTTGCTTTTTTAAACTCTTCGGCCCATTTTACTGCCATCGGGTAAAGCGCGAATGCTCCGGAAAAAGAGAGCCGCCCTTCAAGTTTACCCTGACCAAATGTTGGATTCGCGATGAGGAAAATAATCATCAACAGGCTTAAACCGGATATTGTCAATTTATTTTTCATGTCAACTATTTAGAAATGATTGATTAAAAACTTATTTGATATTGAATTACACCAAAGTTATTACTTATTTCGGGCCCTTCTTCCCTTTTAATTGTATATCCTGCCTGAATTCTTGACCAATTATTGAAATTATAAGTGGCTCCAATCAGGTAAGCAATGGAACCGTTATTTGAAACTGAAGTGTCTGTGTCGTAAGTGTCATACTTTGCGATCAACTGAAACTTAGCAGGAATTAAGAAATATCCGGTTTGAGCATACCAACCGTTCCGTGTGATTGATCCGTCTTTCCCTTCAATGAACTCACCGCGCACAAAAAAGCGTTTGAATTCGTAATTCAACTCGACACCGAAACGGTTACGATCCTGATTTGTTGTCACAAGCCTTGTTCCGTTATAGTAAGAACCACCGATATCAAATCCTTTTACAGGGTGAGCGACCAATCGCCCGACAAAATCCTTGTGCTCATTTTTATCTGCCGCATTTATTCCAGATCCATTGAATAGGCCAATCTTGTAATCGAATAAAAAGCGATTTTTGAATTTGCCAAAACTACCACCCACCTGGACGCCAATATCACGGCCATTCTGGTTTCCAATTTCATCTTTTCCTCGTGCCACCAACGCTTCCACCACCTGCGAACGATCGATTGATTCCATTTTGTTGGAGGAGGCCAGATTTTCAGCTGAAAACGGAATCTTCGCTTGGCCAATTGTAAAATTCAGGTAATCAAAAATTTTAACTTCAGCATATGCATCCAGCAGTTTAGGTGTCCCGGCAAAATCAGTCTGAAGGCGATACGAAAAGTAAGGACTTACATTGCCCCGAAGGTCAAGTCTCGCCCTGCGAATATCAAAGCCATCAACTTTACCGGTTTCCTGCAGAAACTGATAACGCACTTGCGTATATCCGGAAAGCTGAATCAAACGACTGGCCGAAACAAAAAAAGATTTCTTATTGGCATCAGCATCCTGTTGTTTAATGGCTGCTTCGGCCCGGACTGAATCTGCCTGCTCTTGCGTAATCGATTTGTTCTTTATTAATAACTCAAGCACGTCGTTTGTCGTCTGGGCAAAGTTGGTGAGTGATGTTGTACCTAAAATAAATATAAGAGCCAGTTTTTTCATAACATCAATGCTAAATTGTTTTCAAGTGCAAATTAACCTACAATATCCACCAACTTAGTGTACATTTGCATTGGATAATTCAATTCGAAACATTAAATATTTAATAATCCGAGCTATAAAAAACGATGATTGATCATTACACTGTTTTTTAATCGGATCGATGCAAACATCCGACAAAAAATTCTGTTGCGACGTAACCGTGATGCGGTATTTTATCTACCTTTAATTAGGTAGGTCCGTTCGTCAGGGCAATATTAAAGGCCGGCTGAAAAACCAGGATAAGTTTGATACCTGTATTTCAAAAGTGATAATTAAACAGCTCATAATAAATCATATAAATGAATTTATGATTGATCAAAATACCCCGTTATTCGATTGCAATACTTGTTTGTTCAGGCTTTTAACATGCCAATATATTTCAGCAGATGAATTTGAACCCATTCGTGAAGCTTCCATTCAGTTGCATTTTAAGAAAGGAGAGACCATTTTCAAACAAGGTACCAAGTCATCTCACCTGGTATTTTTGCACAAAGGGATCGTGAAGTTTATTGATGAAGTCGATTCCGGAAAGGATTTTATCCTGGCCATTGTAAAGGGTCCAAAATTACTTGGCGCGGCAAATTTGTTTTTCAAAGAGACGAATGTCTTGTCGCTGGTCGCTGTCGAAGAGTGCGATATTTGCATGATTGATCAGAAACTTATGCTGAGTGCGGCAGTTAAGCATGGTGAATTATTACTGGCGATGTGCGAAAGATCAATAGAAATGTTCCAGTCATCGATTTTTAACTTCATCAGTCTGGCACATAAACAGGTACACGGACGGATCGCCGATATTCTGATCTATCTGTGGGAGTATGTTTACAAGGATAGTGATTACGAATTTATCCTGTCACGGAAAGAAATCGCGGAATTTGCAGCATGTTCACATGAGAACGCGATTACAACCCTTTCGAAGTTTAACAAGGAAGGATTGATTACTTTGAAAGGTAAAAAGATAATTATCAATAACATAGAAAAGCTTTACGCGATCAGCAAAATAGGATAAAAAAACCAGACTATGCTACTTTCGAAAAAAACAAGATATGCCATGATGGCCATGATAAAGCTCGCCAAGGAGTTTGGCAACGGACCGATCATGATCGGAGCAATCGCAAAAAGCGAAAATATCCCTCAGCGGTTTTTGGAAAATATCTTACTGGAACTAAAGAACCTTGGGTTTCTGGGAAGTAAACTTGGAAAATCGGGTGGCTATTTTTTATTAAAGAATCCCGTTGAAGTGACACTTTCGGACATTGTTCGTCATTTTGAAGGAACGATCGCGATGCTATCATGCGTCTCCGAAAAGTCGTACCAACCCTGTGAATTTTGTAAGGATGAAGCGCTCTGCAAAATCCGAAAAACATTTAAGGCAGTAAGAGACAGTACTTTCGAAATTCTGGGGAATACCACGTTGAAAGATCTCAGCACCGCCGAGTAAATCTGAGTGAATTGATTTCAGTGATCCAGTCTGTTGATTAAAGACTTTTCATCATCACGAAACCATTCGGGTTGAATATTGAAGTGATGAATATCATGGTTTTGAAGGATAGTACCTACTTTCTCTAATATAATCTCGAAACGCGAAATAGTAAAGTCCTCTTCAAGATCGAGATGAGCTTCGAACATCATATCGTTATCGTCTAATTTCCAGGCATGAACGTGATGAATGTTTTTAACCCCTTGAATTAAAGTAATCTCCGCCGCAACATCTTCAATATTGATCTGCGAAGGGGTAAACTGCATGAAAATCCGGACCGATTCATAGAAAATATCCCAGCTACTGTAAATCAAAAAGAGTGAAATGGCAATTGTTAGAGTACCGTCAACCCAGTACCAGCTCAAATAGTTGATAGCAAATCCGCCTATAAAAACTGCTACAGAAGTAAGCATATCTGTAAAAAGGTGCAGGTAGGCAGAACGCATGTTTATATTAGACGCTGCGTCCTTTTTAACAAGCAGGGCACTTATGCCATTAAACAGAATCCCAAGTGCAGCAAGATAAATTACGATATTCCCCGCAATTGGTCTTGGGTTCATTAACCGTTCAATCGCTTCCTGTACCAGAACAGTGGCAATTATCATCAGGGTTGCTGCATTTATGAATGCTGCAAATATCCCGGCCCGTTTATATCCGAATGTTTGTTTGAGCGTTCTGTCACGCCCGGCTAACTTAGCGGCTATATAGCTAAATATTAGTGCCAAAACGTCACTAAAGTTGTGTGCTGCATCCGAAAGGAGGGCAATACTCCCGGATATGATACCCCCAATAATTTGTGCAACAGTAATTCCCACATTAAGGATGATCGGAAGAATCAAATTCTTTCCGCTTAAAATTGGGTGATGGTGGTGATGTTCGTCAGACATATAGAATGCGTAATTATAGCCGCTCAAATATAGGTTGTTTTAAACAGCTACAAATTTTTATCTACATTTGTTCAAATAAATAATCTAACTGACCAATGGAAAAAATGGATAATAACCGTTCCAGAAGAGGATTTCTGAAATCAGCCGCTGGCGTTTCTGCATGTTTAGTCGGACTACAAACTATCTCATATGGTGCTTCCTCTATTCAGCCACCCGAAAATGTGGATAGAAATCTTTTCAACGGAAAGCCAACCATATTAAAAGATCGGATTGAAAGGGTGAAAATTGCGACACTCGGCATGCAACGTTTCGATTGGGAACAAGGAACGGTAGCGCAGGCGTTTCTCGAGATGGGTGAATTTGATCTGGCAATTTCTTTCGCGAGAGGGGCCATTCTTCGCCAGGAAAAGGGTCGATTTTCTGTGATCAAAGGCAATGGTCCGATCAACGATTGTTCAAGTATCGGAGAGGTGGTCTTATTTGCTTATAAAAAGACCGGTGATCCGATTTTTAAAAACGGTGCAGATGCCATGCTCGATGTAATTAAAACTTCAAATCATAAAACACCTGAAGGAATTATCTATCATACCCAGGAGCCAACCAAATGGATCATGTCGGATGGGAATTATATGTTGCCCCCTTTTTTGGCCGCAGCAGGAGAATACAAAGAGGCAATTAAGCAAATCGAAGGATTTCGGAAATATTTATATCATCCCAAAGATCGGCTTTATTCGCATATCTGGGACGATGAAAACAAAAATTTCAAACGCGAAGATTTTTGGGGTGTCGGTAATGGATGGTCAGCTGCCGGAATATCAAGAGTCATTAAAATGCTGCCAGAAAATATGCTGGAAGAGAAAAAGAAGCTGATCGTTTATGTGACGGAAATTCTGGATGGTTGTTTGAAATACCTCCGGTCCGATGGGCTGTTTCATGATGTGGTTAACAGGCCTGACACATTTCCGGAAGTGAATCTGAGTCAAATGCTTGCCTATACAATATTCCGCGGAGTTAAAGCGGGATATCTCGATTCAGGCTACCTCGCAAAGGCAGAGATCATGCGGAAAGCGGCAAACGATCGGATCGATTATCTTGGTTATGTGCACGATGTATGCGGGCTGCCAAATTTCGACCGTCCCTATTTTGCTCCCGAAGCGCAGGCATTTTACCTGCTGATGGAAACTGCAGCAAAAGATTTGGCTAAGAAATAAACATTAAACCAATATCTTTGCAACAGTAAACTACAAATTATGTCGGTAAAACCAATTCAAAATATCATCTTCGACCTTGGAGGAGTTATCCTAAACATCAATCCGCAATTAACTGTAGATGCCTTTCGGAAATTGGGATGGCGCGGTTTTTATGAGGATAATGATCCTGCGAACGGCAAAGAGCTCTTTTACAGCCTCGAAAGTGGAAGTTCATCACCCGAGGTTTTTCGCAACAGTGTCAGGGATCTAGCTTATATACAAAGAAATGATGGGGAGATTGATGCCGCCTGGACAGCAATGATTTTGGATATTCCCGCTGACAGGATCAGGTACCTCGAAGAGTTGAAAAAGAGCTATCGGTTATTTTTATTGAGCAATACGAACGAAATTCACCGGATCAAATTTCACAGGGATTTCGAAACTGACTTTGGCTATTCCTTTTACGATTTATTTGAGCGGAACTTCTATTCACATGAAATGGGAATGCGAAAACCAAATCCTCAGATTTACATACAGGCTTTAACGGAAGCCGGCCTTGAACCGGAAGAGACGCTTTTTATCGATGATATGAAAGAAAACACTGAAGCAGCTAAGATATTAGGAATGAAAGTTCTGCACATTCAGCCGGGAACGTTGTTGGAAAAATTGCCGGGATTTCTGAAAAATTATTGACCCTCAATTGATCTGATAAAATAATTCCAGACAGGATCGTTAGGAGGAGGTGCTATAATGGTGACTGAATCACCGGTTACCGGATGGGTAAATTCAATTTTACGGGCATGCAGATGAATACCTCCATCGCTGTTCGATCTGGGAAAGCCATACTTCAGATCGCCTTTAATATGCAACCCGATGGTGGCCAGCTGGGCCCTGATCTGGTGATGACGTCCTGTATGAAGCTCTATTTCAATCAGGTAAAAACGATCGGATGATCCGAGGTAATGATAGGTAAGACTCGCTTTTTTCGACTCCTTTCTTTCATTCAGATAAGCAAACGACTTATTTTGTTTTGTATCACGTACAATCCAGTGATTTAACTGACCGGTCATTGGTTCCGGTTTTTTATCGACTACGGCCCAGTATGTTTTGTGGATTGACTGGTCCTCTTTGAACATTTCATTCAATCGGGTAAGCGCTTTCGAAGTTCTGGCAAATAGTACAGCCCCACTTGTGGGCCGGTCGAGACGGTGAGTCACGCCTAAAAACACATTGCCGGGTTTATTGTACCTTTCTTTAAGGTAATCCTTTACGTCATCTCCCAGGGTTTTATCGCCGGTTTTATCACCCTGTACGATGTCTCCACATCGTTTATTAATGGCAATAATATGATTGTCTTCAAAAAGAACGGCTAACTGCGTCATTAAATTCGATTCAGAAAATTTCTAAATAACAATATTTCAACGTCTTTTGCCTATGACTATTCATATTGTTCTTTTTCATTCGGAAAGTCACGCGATTTTACATCAGCTACATAATTTGCGACTGCACCTTTGATATCAGCAGCAAGATTGAGGTAACGACGTAAAAACCGTGGGGAAAATTCCTGTGTTAGTCCCAGCATATCGTGAATAACAAGAACCTGACCATCAACTGCTCCTCCCGCACCAATACCAATTACCGGAATTTTTAATTCTTTAGCAACTCGTTCGCCAAGCTTTGCAGGTATTTTCTCAAGGACGATAGCAAAACAACCGGCCTGCTCCAATAAATGGGCATCTTCGATCAGTTTTTTTGCTTCTACCTCTTCCTTTGCTCTTACTGTATACGTTCCGTATTTGTGAATCGATTGCGGCATCAGACCGAGATGCCCCATTACTGGTATCCCCGCTCTGACTATCCGTTCGACTGATTCTATTTCCTCTTTGCCGCCCTCGAGTTTTACTGCGTCGGCATGGGTTATTTTCATGATTTTAATTGCAGAGTTCAATGCCTCAAGCGAGTTCCCCTGATAAGTTCCGAACGGCATATCAACAACTACCAAGGCCCTGGTAACCCCTCTTACAACCGATTTCCCGTGATAAATCATCTGGTCGAGCGTGATCGGGAGCGTAGTTTCGTTCCCGGCCATCACATTCGATGCCGAATCGCCCACAAGAATCACATCAATACCTGCCTGATCGACAAGTTTTGCCATGCTGTAATCGTATGAAGTTAACATCGAAATCTTTTCGCCATGCAACTTCATTTCAGCAAGCACGTGGGTTGTAACCCTTTTCACCTCTTTCTGTACAGACATAGTGATAGTATAAAAATTGAAATATTCATGACAAAAGTAGAAAAATCGTTAGATCTCAGTCACAAATACTTCAATTTTAGTTCCGGTAATGTTTATCGGTTGATCAGAACAGTTAAACCCGCAGGAAGATTTTCTTTTTATAAAGGTAATAAAGCAACAACCATTCAAGTACAATTGCCCCTAAGATCACGATCCATTGACCCATCGGGGCAGCAAGCCATCCGGTAAAAAACATGGAAGCGCCACGAAAATCGAGAATTGCACTCAGCATATATATGGTGATGGAATTCATCCCTATTACCTTAAAGAACAATATTTTATAAGAAATAATTCCTCCTGTCCAGTTTTTTACGTCAATTGTGAAATAGAATAGCGAAAGCAGAAGGGAGCCAATACCTACTGTCAGCAGATTGAAAGGAACTGTCCATGCAGCTTTGATGATCGGGTAAAATGTAGAAAGAACAAGTGCAACTGTGATAAGACAGGCACCGGCTATAGCTAATATTCTCGCTTTTCGTTTTGATGCGGGCTCTCCGTCACGAAGGACTGAACCGGCTAAAGCTCCCATCAGGGTAACTGTTATTGCGGAAACAATACACAACAAGCCCTCAGGATCAAACGTCCCGCCATGCAATCTGCCAGGCAGGAATGTGCGATCGATCCATGCATTCATTCCACCTACCTGGTCTAAAAGCCCAGCACCATATCCGGGAACCGGAACAAGGAGTTGTAAAATTGCAATCCCTGACAAAATGCCAATCAACCATGCAAGTCGGGTTTTATATGATTTTGTATATAAAACAATGGTTGCTGCAAACAGATAACCCAGACCAATTTGTCCAAGTACACTGGCAATGCGCATATCCGAAAATCCATGTTTCAGCGCCCCATTATAGATGATTCCAAAAATCACCAATGTAATTCCTCTTTTAAAAATTTTATTGAAAAGCAATTTTCTTTTAACTCCTTGTTCAACTTTGGCGGTAATCGCGTAGGGAATAGCTACACCAGAAATAAACATGAAAAGCGGGAAAATAAGATCTTCGAAATGAAATCCTGCCCATGGAACGTGTTCCATTTGAGCCGCAATCACTTCAAGCCAACCCCACTTGGTTGTTTCTGCTAATGCAACTATCAGACTGCCACCACCAATAATCCATAACATATCAAATCCACGCAATACGTCCAGTGATTGAAGTCGTTCCGACAGTTTAGGTTCAATTTTTTTCGTTTTCATTAGTAAAGTATATAGTTTGCATCAAAATTATAAAATTAAAAACAAGACACAAGTTTCATTTTATTTTGTTGCGATTTATTTGGTTATGAGTACTTAAATAAGAAATCATTGGTTTCTGGCATTGCGTAACCCTCTGAATAAAAAGCTGAAAGCGCCAAAACCGATCTATTCATTAAGATTCAATCGTTTAAAGTACCGTCAAATCTAATCTCCACAATTTCTTATTCCTAGTTTCTCACCCTCTTTAATTCTAAATACGCTGTCGTTTTGTCACAAAATATGACAACCCGATTTTAAATTCTGCATTTTATTGTGCCAATATTGCCAAATAAAGCTGTTTGTCAATATTGGCACAACGATTGGTAAGAGAAGTGTATTAACATTGAAAATTGAATCAACAGTATAAATATAACAATAGAAAAATGGGAAAAATTATTGGAATTGACTTAGGAACAACCAACTCCTGTGTTGCCGTAATGGAAGGCAACGAACCGGTGGTTATCCCCAACAGCGAAGGCAAACGCACGACGCCGTCAGTTGTGGCATTTGTTGAAAACGGCGAACGCAAAGTTGGTGATCCAGCTAAACGTCAGGCTATTACCAACCCTGCCAAAACGATTTCCTCTATAAAACGTTTTATGGGTGAACCATATGCGAACCTGTCAAAAGAAATCAAAAGAGTTCCGTTCTCCGTTATTCAGGGGGATCATGATACACCTAAGGTGAAAATTGACGATCGTTTTTATTCACCCCAGGAAATTTCGGCGATGGTTCTTCAGAAAATGAAGAAGACTGCTGAGGATTATCTTGGACAAGAAGTAACAGAGGCAGTAATTACCGTTCCTGCCTATTTTAATGACTCGCAACGTCAGGCTACAAAAGAAGCCGGCGAAATTGCAGGATTAAAGGTACGTCGTATCATCAACGAACCAACGGCCGCTTCTTTGGCTTATGGTCTCGACAAGATGCACAAAGACATGAAAATCGCTGTGTTTGACCTTGGTGGCGGAACATTCGATATTTCAATCCTTGAATTAGGCGAAGGCGTTTTTGAAGTTAAATCTACCGACGGTGATACCCATCTTGGTGGTGATGATTTTGACCAGGCAATTGTTGACTGGTTGACAGACGAATTCAAAAAAGATGAAGGCGTTGATCTGCATAAAGATGCAATGGCTTTACAACGTTTGAAAGAAGCTGCTGAAAAGGCTAAAATCGAACTGTCAAGTTCTACACAAACAGAGATCAACCTTCCATACATCATGCCGGTTAATGGTGTGCCAAAGCATCTTGTAAAATCACTTACGCGTGCCAAGTTCGAACAATTGTGCGACAAACTGATCAATGCCACAATGGAACCATGCCGGAAAGCTTTAAAGAATGCCGGGATGACCATTAAAGATATTGACGAAGTTATTCTTGTCGGAGGTTCGACCCGTATTCCTGCCATTCAGGAAAAAGTTCAGAGCCTGTTCGGCAGAGTACCTTCAAAGGGTGTAAATCCTGACGAAGTAGTTGCAGTTGGTGCAGCTATTCAGGGAGGTGTCCTGTCCGGTGAAGTAAAAGACGTTTTATTGCTCGATGTTACTCCTCTTTCTCTTGGTATCGAAACAATGGGTGGCGTAATGACAAAATTGATCGAAGCCAATACAACGATTCCAACCAAAAAAGCAGAAACATTTACAACTGCTGCTGATAGTCAACCTTCTGTTGAAATCCATGTTCTTCAGGGCGAACGCCCAATGGCTCAGGGAAATAAAACGATTGGTCGTTTCCATCTTGACGGATTACCACCAGCACAACGTGGTGTGCCTCAGATTGAAGTTGCTTTTGATATTGATGCCAACGGGATTCTTCACGTTACAGCAAAAGACAAAGCGACTAATAAGGAACAGTCTATCAGAATTGAAGCAACGACCGGACTCACCGATGATGAAATCAAAAGGATGAGAGACGAAGCTGCTGCAAATGCTGAATCAGATAAACAGGCAGTAGAAAAAATTGAAAAACTGAATCATGCCGATACGCTGATTTTCCAGACCGAAAAACAACTGAAAGAGTTTGGTGATAAACTTCCGGCAGATAAAAAAGGTCCTATCGAAGCAGCCTTAGGTAAACTTAAGGATGCCCACAAAGCTCAGGATATGAGTGGTATCGATGCTGCAACAACAGAATTGAATGCAGTGTTTCAGGCCGCTTCTCAGGAAATGTATAACGCATCAAGTGCACAGGGCCAGGGAGGTCCGGCCGGTCCTCAGGATGGCGGACAGGGCTCTCAACAGCAAGGTCCTAAAGGCGACGGTGAAGTAACCGACGTTGACTTTGAAGAGGTCAAGTAAAGTCGATTAAAAACGATAATCAAAAATAGTGAAACCGCAGTAAATATTTGATTTACTGCGGTTTTTATTTTAAAAAAATTATTGAGTCCGATATTTTTTTATCGATTTTTATCATACATTTGTACCATATTTGTACCGCGCGTTAATAGGCGTTAATGTGCGCCTTATTCATTCTTATCATATCTTAATCGTGCTTAATTAGTATAACGCAAACGATTACTAAAGAACAATAAGGGAATTAGCAAATTGAAAATACCCAAGATTTGTGAGCAATGTGGGAAGCCTTTTGAAGCAAAAACCGTTGTCACTCGCTTTTGTAGCCCTATTTGTGTAAATAAATCAGGTAAAGAGAAAAAACGAGAATCAAAGGATGTGGAGCGTAAGCAAAGTATTCTGGAACAGTCAACTAATAAAATAGCTCAGATCCAAACGCACCCTTACATTTCTATTACGGATGCAACCATTCTTTTCGGAATATCCAAGGATACGATTCGCCGCCTTATAAAAGCGGGAAAAATTCCTGCAGTCAACTTGGGACAACGTCTGACAAGAGTGAGTCGATTGCACATAGAAGCCATGTTTCCCGAGGTGGTTTTGCCTGAAGAACCCAAAGAACAGCCCGTAAAATTGAGATACAACGAAAGCGAATGTTATAAAATTACTGAAGTATCCGAGAAATTCGGTGTATCACCCTCAACAGTGAACAAGACAATTCGCCGTAACAGCATACCCAGGCGGCAAGTGGGGAAGTTCGTCTATGTTCCCAAAGAGCAAATCGACAGAATATTTTCAAATAAAAACCTTCCCAAATGAAAGAGTTATCCAACACTAAAGTCACCGTGAGGCTTCGAAAGATCGAAGGCCGAAAAGAGTGGTATGTTTATATTGAGAGTTATCCTGTTCTTGTTCCTGGCAAGAAAAGCCCGCAACGCATGCGTGAATATTTAAATCGTAGTGTTACAACAATAGAATGGGATAAAAAACGAACTGCCAGGACCGAAGTAGATGGAACAAAAACCTATAAGCCCAAACGCGATGATAACGGAATAATCATCTGCCGTAGTGAAAAAGACCAGGAAAGTATGATTTATTCTGATGGCATTCGAAAACTTCGCCAACGAGAATATGACAATGCCGATTTATACAGCGATGCAGAAACCGCACAAGCCGAACAAAAGGAACGTTTGCAGCAAAATTTCATAGAATATTTTGACAAGGTAACCGTGAGACGTCACGCAAACAGCTCAACATCCATTCTAATCAACTGGCAGCGCGCAGTTGAATTTCTGAAAAAGTTTGCAGGAAACACATTATTGTTTTCCCAAATAAACGTCGGGCGAGCCGAAGAATTTAAGCGTTTCCTGTTATGTGCCCCTCGCGGAGGAAACAAAAGCGGGCCGATCTCACAAAATACTGCCTCAACTTATTTTTCCATTTTCAAGGCAGCACTTAAACAAGCTTTTATTGATGGCTATCTGACAGTTGATTTATCGGCTAAAATAAAAGGCATACAGGATCAGGAATCCCGCAGAGAATATTTATCAATTGAAGAACTCAACACACTTGTCGCTACTCCTTGTGAACGGGATGTACTTAAACGGGCCGCCCTTTTCTCTGCACTCACGTGATTGAGACATTGTGATATTCAAAAACTTCGATGGAAAGAAATCAGCATAGATGGTAATCAAGCCAGGCTGCATTTTACCCAGCAAAAAACCAAAGGTGTTGAATATACTCCCATTTCAGAACAAGCCTTACAACTTTGCGGTGAACCAGAAAAACCAGAAAAATTTGTTTTTGAAGACTTGCCTGATCCCTCCTGGATTTCCCACCCCCTCAAACAATGGATTGATGCCGCAGGTATAAAAAAGAAAATTACCTTCCATTGCTTCCGTCATACATACGCGACCTTGCAGTTGTCAAGCGGCACAGACATTTACACTGTCAGCAAAATGCTTGGCCATACCAATGTAAAAACCACTCAGATTTACGCCAAAGTAGTGGACGAAAAGAAAAATAAAGCGGCGCAAGCAATTCAATTAGAAATAATAAAAACAACTAAGGAATGAAAAACAATTTGCTGGAGAATATTATTTTATACGTCCTGGTTACATCTGCAGCGTTGATAATTGCGACATTGGCACGTATATCTGCTTTTTCATTGGGAGTTGACAACTTTACGGCTTTCATCGTTTTTATTGTGGTATTAAGTATTGAGGGTGCATTATATTTAAGTATTCATGTTGTTTTACAGGGACTTATGTTGCCTTGGATTGAAAGGCGCTTACTAAAAGTTCCTTATTTCAAGAATAAAACAAAAAGTACACCACCTATCGATAAAATTAACAATCATATAACCGAACCGCCCTCTTTAGCGGATATTCGGAATGAACAACTACAAAACAAAGCCATAGAGCAGGAAAAAAAATTAAATATTGCGCTGCACTATACCCGAAAAACATTTGCATCCTATGTTACAGATGGACAAATTGAAGTGCTTTGCGGGAATCTGCAACTATATGCAGATAAATTGAACCTGGAAAAATTACGTTCCATAAAAACCGGCAAAGACTTATCAACTGTTGATATTTCCCATTTTGGATGGAATATCTGGAATCATTTCAAAGTAGGTAAACGGATAGAGATTGCCCACTTCCTCAAAAGAGTATTTCCCGATATTATCAAAGATGTAGAAGTTGAGAGTATCAAAAGCCACCTGAGAGACGACGAATTGAAAGGCATTATCAAAATACAGGAAAGCCTTACAGAACAATAATAACCGTCGTTTATTACTATCTCCAGTGTTTTAAATGTGTTTTTTCCGTGTTTAACGACACGGAAAAAACACTTATTTCATTTGCACCATAACACTTAAAAACGATAGTTATGGAAACAAACGAAATTTCTTTTGAAACCCTGCCCAAAGCAGTTGCCTATCTGGTCAACGAAGTGGCCACGATCAAATTATTAATTGAAAAAGGGCAAATTCCCGTTGCTCCTCAAAAACGCATTCCAATAGGCATTGAAGAAGCTAGCCGGACGATCGGCAAAGCCAAGCCTACCATTTACGCGCTTGTTCGCAAACGTCAGCTCCCCTGCTACAAAACCGGCAAGAAACTTTATTTTTTTGAAGATGAATTGCTGGGATGGATTACCCAAGGCAAGAAGAAGACTTTACTGGAAATTGAATCAGAGGCGGAAGCAGATTACAAAAAACATTTTAGTGGCACAAGAAGATGAATCTGTTTGATTTGTTATCGAATTTTTGGCGACTGGATGAACAGAAAAATTTCAGCGGAAACGAAACACGCTTGTATTTCTTCCTGATTCATTTGGTGAACCGTTCGTTTTGGCCCGAATGGATTGAATTCGCCGACAAACGAATGGTTGCCAATGCCAATATTTCTTTGCAAGTATTGAAATCCGCCAGAGAACGGTTGCAAGAAGCAGAATTGTTGGACTTCGTTCCAGGGGGTGGGTTTAGGGTTAAAACTAAGTATCGAATTTTAACACCTATGTCCAATCTTAAGCACTCAGCCTTATTATTAAATACTAAAGACAAAGATTCTAAGATCAATTCTAATGGAAAAAAGAAAGGATTTGTCCATACCGGAAGCGATTTTGACTAATCAGGAATTTTATCAGTTATTGCAAAAAGATGCTCAAGAAATTGTTGCCGGTGAAAAAGAAAAGATGCGACAACGTCGATTGTTTCTTCCGCTGGCATATTCCGATTTTCAGAGTTTGTTTCGCACATTCGGAACTGTCTGTTTACTTAACAGAAATCAGAATAAGAACTTTGTTATTGATGAAAATAATGAGCCAGTAATAAAACAACTCTACTATTTCGCAACCAGTAATCCATCCTTTGAAGGCGATTTGAACAAAGGTATCCTGTTACAAGGTAAATATGGATGCGGTAAAACCGTACTTCTGGAAACGTACTCATTGCTCCATAATCATACTGTGAAAAAATTCAGCCTCAATTATCCTTTGCTTTCATTTATCAAGTCAGTGGAATTGCAAGAGCAAATCAGAAAACAATCAGTGAATATGTTCGTGCGGAAACCATTAATCATTGACGAATTTGGACAGGAATCAAAAACGGTTCAGGATTACGGCAACATTACCCATCCATTATCCGAGTTGTTGAGTTTGAGAAGCGATGCCGGAACGCTTACGCATGGCACTACTAATTTTATCTTGAATACACTTTCGTCTGATGAATTTTACGGCGGGATGATTGGCGACCGGCTCAAAACGATGTTCAACTTTATCACTTTATACGGAGAAAGCAGGAGAATTTAAATAACAGAACATACCATTCCTTGGAAATAATCACATAAATACTTATTGAAACTGTAAGTTTCTTTTAATCAAATAATAAACTATAAATTTTCAAAATTACTCAAAATGAAAAAAATGAATTTTATTCTACAAAGTAAAGGTGGTAGCGGCAAATCAATGCTTACCTATTTACTGGCGTTAAAAAATGAAGATAACACACGGACCTATTTTATTGATTTTGACAGCTCTGTAAAATCAAGTACGCAGCAGCTAAAATTTCTACAGGGCAGAACACCTGCCCGCTTTGCAAAAATGAATTTACTTGATGAACGAGGTAAGATTGATCGTCAGCGACTGTTTGAAAACCTGCAGATCCTTGTACAAAAACCTTACGAGGAATTTTTCCTTGATTTTGGCGCACCCGAAAGCGAGCAGTTTACCTCACTGTTTTCAAAAGATTATACCATCGAAGAATTTAAGCAAATTGCTGATGAATTGGATGTTGAATTCATTTTCAACATTGTCGTAGCGGGAGGCAGTTCTTACCTTCCCTGCACCAGTTACCTGGATAACATTGTTGGTTTAAACCAACAGAATTTCAGTATTATCATCTATATAAATGAGTTTTCATTTCAAAATTACAAATCACTAATTGAAGAATTAGAAAGCTATGCAAAAGCCAATTCAGGCAATATTCACGGGGTAAAATATTTTGGTGATTTTGATACGGATGCTGCCCCTCATAAAAACATCTTAAGGTACATTTCCGAAGGGAAGGGAATGAATGCCTATATCTTTGTTGAGAAAATCAAGATTCAAAAAGAACTTCAAAAATTACCGTAATGGAACATGTAAAGATTGATTTTCAAAGAATGCAGGCCGATTACTTTCTGAAATACGATTACAAATTTGATGAGACAGCCCTTGCCATGTTACATATTTTGGAAAAAGTGCAGGAGGCGAATTTTACAAAACAAAATTCAGCATTAAACAAGGCCATTGAAAAAATTGAAGCTTCTCAACGAACCTTAGCGTTAGATCGCGAACACCCGCGCTGGCAGGCATTTTCTGGCCTGGGACGAATTGGGATGCCTTTGCTGATGGTCATCTGTTTCATAGCTATATTTTACATGATCAACCTAAGCAATCAGAAGCATGAAATGACTAATTCTGCCAAACTCCGGTGGTATGAAAATTTTTATCAATCCAATATTGAAAACAGGGAGACCAGATCCATAAAAGAATATCTAAAGAAAAATCCCATCCCTGAATAACTTTAAATGATCAATTAAATGAAAGAATTTTTAAAGCAGAAACTACTGGAAAACAGGTCCGGGATTTATTCCCTGATCGCCCACCATTATGCTTACCGAATAAATGAAATGGGTTGCAGCCTTTTCATGGACTGGTTAAGCGAAGAACTGTCTGTTGATAAAAGTACGATAAACCTCACAAGCTTATATTCTGCCTCAAGAAGGGAGCAAAAGAAAGATAAGCGTAAAAGCGCAACGAATGGTTCTCAATCTGTATTTGAGAACAAGCAGAATAGCGTTAATCCCGGTTCAAATTTTTCCGATCCCAACGCCATACCGTCCTCTACGGATAATATTACTGAAATGTAATTCAGTTGCGAAATAGCGAATTACAAATAATTCTGAATAGGAATGAATAGAAATAAATATTTTCAGATACAATCAGATAATATATTCATTATTAGTTACATCCGTGCAATATTATGCCGTCAGTATGGGGAGCAAGTTTGTGTTTCGGTCAGACCGAAACCTTGCTCTGCGAGGCTCAAAAACATCCCGCCGGTCTAATTAGAACAACTAAATGTCTAATCATGAAAACAATCAAAAACCGGAATACCAGTGGCAGACCTGCAAAAAAAACTGATGAAAAGAAAAATTACAAAATGACGGTCATGATGGCTTCAGACGAGTACGGTTCCCTCAAGGCCAAGGCGCATGAAGCGGGTATTAACCAAAGCGAATATAGCCGCCAATGTATTCAGGCCAGTATCGTTAAACAGCGCATAACCCCTGAGTTGATGAACTACATACGGCAACTTAGCGGAATGGCCAACAACATTAACCAGATTGCCCATAAAGCCAATGCCGCAGGATATACGGGTGTACACAAACACTGCTTATTTCTGAACGGGAAGCTGGATGATGTAATTAGCAAAATAGAAGATGATTGCTAAGATTGTACAGGGACA
>Ga0209123_1002072_pt1 | contig 17900 bp, 16 predicted proteins | sample BarGraIncu00431A_FD_184500 | JGI IMG/M metagenome (GOLD analysis project Ga0209123, IMG submission 184500) | Arctic peat soil microbial communities from Barrow, Alaska, USA - Barrow Graham LP Incubations 004-31A (SPAdes) (version 2) | ecosystem: Environmental > Terrestrial > Soil > Wetlands >... | reverse complement strand
TATAGCTAAAAGCTTTTCTTTTCTCACTGGCATAGCCAGTGGTTGTTATCACGGGCTGTTCAAGAAGTTAAATACAACAAAAACTGTGAATTGTTTAAATTCACAGTTTTTGTTTTTATTCTGACTTTTATTTTTCTTTTTTTAACTCTTTATAAAGTGATATAGAATCTGCTAATATTGCTATCCCAAATGCTATTCCAAATATACTTGATATTATTATACTAAATAATATAGAAGGTCCAACTAATGCATTTAGTTTTACGTAATTAATTATATCGCCAATTATTATTAATAATAATGTACTACTTGCTAGTAATATTCCAATTATAGGTCCTATTTTTTTTTCACTTCTTAATGCAACAAAGAATATACCTAGAATTGTTATACTTATAAAACCTTGAATGTTGAATGTTCCCTTGTTTAATAACTCCAACAAAAATGGCAATGACTGTAATATTATAAAAATAACACTAATTATTTTTAACTCTTTAATTAATTTTTGTGCTTTCAAAAAATTCACCTCCCTTATTTTTACAAATTATATCATATATATATTTTTTTTACAAATGCTTATGAATACATAAAAAAACCGTGAATTGTTTAAATTCACAGTTATATTTTTCACTTTTTTTAGTTTTATGCACTTTCTTCGCTAAATTGACTGTTATATAATTTAGAATAGAACCCGTTTTTTTCAAGTAATTCATTATGATTTCCACGTTCTACTATCTTACCATGATCCATTACAATTATAATATCTGCATTTTTAATTGTAGATAATCTATGTGCTATTACAAAGCTTGTTCTTCCTTGCATTAATTTAGTCATAGCTTTTTGTATTAGCTGTTCAGTTCTTGTATCAACATTACTTGTAGCTTCATCAAGTATAAGTATAGGTGCATCAGCAAGAATTGCTCTTGCTATTGTAAGTAATTGTTTTTGTCCTTGTGATATGTTATTAACTTCTTCATTAAGTACAAAATCATATCCACCTGGTAATGCTTTAATAAAATGATCAGCATGTGCTAAATATGCAGCTTGCTCTACTTCAGAATCTAAAGCATCTTGTTTAGAATATCTTAAGTTTTCACGTATTGTTCCATTAAATAACCAAGTATCTTGAAGTACCATAGCAAACATTTTTCTTACATCTGCTCTTGTCATTTGTTTAACAGATGTATCATCAATTCTAATGTCTCCACCTTGTATATCATAAAACTTCATAAGTAAATTAACTATTGTAGTTTTACCTGCTCCTGTAGGTCCAACAATAGCAACTGTTTGACCAGGTTTTACATCTAAACTCCAATTTTCAATTAATTTTTCTTCTTTTTTATAACTAAACTCAACGTTATCACAACTTATGCTTCCTCTTACTTTAGAAAGTTTTATAGGATTTTCTACATCTACTGATTCTTCTTCTTCATCAAGTATTTCAAAAACTCTCTCTGCTGAAGCAATTGTTCCTTGTATCAAATTCATCATTTGTGCTGCTTGAGCAATGGGTTGAGTAAATTGATTTGTATATTGAAGGAAAGCTTGTATATCACCGATAGACATCTTACCTTTTATAGCTAAATCTGCACCAAGTATACATATTCCTATGTATCCCAAGTTATTTATAACATTTATAATTGGCATCATAAGTCCTGATAAAAATTGTGACTTCCAACTATGTTTGTATAGTTCAGCATTTATTTTATCAAATTTGTTAATTTCTGCTTGTTGCATATTGAATGACTTTACAATCAAATCTCCTGAGTATATTTCTTCTACATGGCCATTTATTTGTCCAAGTACTCTTTGTTGAGCAACAAAGTACTTTTGAGAAGCTTTTACAACAGATATGATAAATATCATACTAACCGGTAAAACAAGTATTGCAACACCTGTCATACTAAAGCTAATTGTTAACATCATTATAAATATTCCTACAATTGTAAATATTGATTGTAAGATTTGTACTAAACTTTGTTGTAACATTGTACTTATATTATCAATATCATTTGTTACCCTACTTAAAATCTCACCGTGAGTGTGTTTATCAAAAAACTTAAGCGGTAATCTATCTAATTTCTCATCCATTTCTTTTCTTAAATTATATGTAACTTTTTGTGAAATATATGCCATAGTTCTACTTGCTATAAAAGTTAGTAATGAACTAACAACATATAATCCTACAATTATTAGTAATATTTGTTCTATATACACAAAATTTATTTTAGGTTCATTATTTATAGATACTACTCTTGCAACTTCAGGTATTTTTGCAACAACTTCATCTGGTATCATTTTCATATCTATTAAAGTTTGAACAGTAGCATCTTTTGGTATAGCATTTTTAACTTGAGGTGGTAATTTTACTAGCATTTCACTAATATTGGTATATACCATTTTTTGCATTATATTAGTTCCAAGTTCTGTAGTAGCTTTACCTAATATTTTAGGCGAAACAACCGAAAGAATTGTTCCAAGTGCAAGTATAAATAAAATTAAAACTATTAATTTATTATATTTACCTATGTGATTAATTAGTCTTTTAAATGTACCTTTGAAATCTTTAGGTTTATCTGCCTTAGCCATTGCTCCCATAGGACCACCTCTAAAACCAGCTTTAGGCATGCTTGAAGTTTTTTCTTTATTTTCCACTATTCATCGCCTCCTGTTCTGTTATTTGTGACATTACTACTTCTTTATATGCTTCACAATTTTCAAATAATTCGTGATGTTTACCAGTAGCAATGATTTTTCCTTCATCTAAAAATATTATATTATCCGCATTTATTATAGTACTTACTCTTTGTGCTACTATAACTAAAGTTGCACCATCAATACTATTTGTTAGCGCTTCTCTCAGATTTCTATCAGTTGTATAATCTAACGCCGAAAAACTATCATCAAATACATATATATCAGGTTTCTTAACTATTGCTCTTGCAATAGATATTCTTTGTTTTTGTCCGCCTGAATAATTTGTTCCACCTTGAGATACTTCAGAATCAAATCCTTTTTCCAGTGAAGATATGAAATCATAACTTTGCGCTATTTTAGCAGCTCCAATTAATTCTTCTTCTGTAGCATCTTGTTTTCCGTAACGTATATTTTCAGCTATAGTACCAGTAAATAAATTTGCTTTTTGTGGTACATACCCTATCATATTTCTAAGCGATTCTATACCTATATCTTTTACAGGTACTCCTCCAACTTTTACTTCTCCAGATGTTGCATCATAAAATCTTAGAATTAAATTTAGTAGTGTACTCTTTCCACTACCAGTTCCACCAATAATGGCAACAGTTTCACCTTTTTTAATTTTGAAGTTTAAATTATTTAGTACAGGTTCACTACTTTCATTATATGCAAAATTAACATTTGTAAATTCAATTTCTCCAGGTTTTGTAGCTGTATCCATTTTAATTTCGTTATCTTTTACACTAGGTTCTATTTCTAATACTTCGTTTATTCTTTTAGCAGATACTATAGCTCTTGGTATCATTATAAATAACATTGTAACCATAAGTATTGAGAACATAACTTGCATAGCGTATTGCATAAATGCCATCATATCTCCTATTTGTAATAATCCATCACCAATTAAATGACTGCCAAACCACACTATAGCAATTGTAGAAATATTTATAATAAACATTACAAGCGGCATTAAACCAGACATTATGTATGCTGCTTTTATTGAAGATTCGTATATGTCTTTATTTGCTTTATCATATCTTTCACCTTCAAATTGTTCAGTACCAAAAGCACGTATTACTCTAACCCCAGTAAGTTTTTCTCTAACTACTTGGTTTATTTTATCTGTTCTTTTTTGTATTTGTGAAAATAGAGGTACAATTTTACTTGCAAGTATTAGTATAGCTACTATTAACAAAGGTATTACTACTGCAAACAATATTGAAAGCTGTAGATTCTTTGAAATAGCCATAATTATTCCACCTATGCACATCATAGGTACAAGTATCATCATACGTATCATCATTAAAGTTAAGTTTTGTATTTGTGTTACATCATTTGTTGTACGAGTTATTAATGATGATGTTTGTATTTTGTTGAATTCATTAAGTGAGAAACTCTCTACTTTAGTAAATATTCCTTTTCTTAAACTTTGTCCAAGACCAGCTGCTACTCTTGATGCTATGTATGTTGATATTATTGAACATATCATTGCTCCAACTGTGAACAGAAGCATCTTTCCTCCATAGCTCCAAACACTATCCATGTTCTGTCCTATAACACCTTTATTAACTATGTCTGACATAAGTGTTGGTAAATATAAATTTGACATTGATTGTAAGAAAATTAGTACCATAGCTATAATTATTGGTATTCTATAAGGATTTAAATATTTTAAAACTTTTTTCATATATTTTTATCTTCCTTTCTATTAAAAAATTCTGTTGTCTTTGTAATTAATCTTATTAATTGTTTTGTGTCATTTTCTCCCATGTATTCAATATATTTAGACATTACCTCTTTAACTTCAATTTGAACTATATCAATTTGTTTTGATCCTTTAGGTGATATTTTTAAAAATATATTTCTTCTATCATTTTTATCTATATTACGTTCAATAAGCCCTTTTTCTTCAAGTAAAGTAATTATTGGAGTAATAGTAGAAGGAGCAAGTTTTATTCTTTCACGAAGCACAGAAAGTGAAACTTTATTATCTTTAGAAATATCGTGTAAAATAAACAATATTAGTTTTTCATTATGTGTAAGTCCCTCACAAGTTGTAACGTGTTGAAATTTATTTTTTTTAAAATCCATAAAAGCATGCATTAATTCTTCTATTAATTCATTCTCTTTTTTTTCCATTTAATACCTTCCTTTCAAAATATGTTTCGTACACCGAACTATTATAACACAGAAATATTATATTGTAAAGTATTTTTTAAAAAACTTTATGTTTTATGTTAAATTTATACTATAAAAATTTCGATATATGTATTACATAGTCCAATTTATAATTACCTGGCTTGCGTTCCAGGGAGATCTACTTATCGAACCATTTGATTTATTTGCTAAATTTATTTATATTTTTTATTACTTCTTATTGACAAGTTTACATAAATATAGTATAATATAACGATATTGAAATTTTATGCTATTCGATAATTCGGAGGCGCATGCCTCTAAAAAATCAGGGGGAATTTAATATGTTAAAAACAAAATTTCAAGAGACTTTCGCTTTACTAATCGCTGCGGACGACTTTAACGTACCTATTACTATTGCAAAAGATGCAGCACAAACTTGTAGATTATCTCAAGAGGCATTAATCGAAATGCAATGGAAACAATATATATGGAAAAGCATTGGGATTTATTCAACAACTGAAATAGAATTACACGTAGAAATGCAGGCTGTCAACAGAGGAAACGTAAAAGTTTATAATGCAATACTAGCTGGTCATGAATTGATTAATTACTTTTGGGATAGGATTCGTTGCGCTGATGGGGTACGCATAAATATAACACAGAATGGTACCCAGATGTCATGGATAATAGTAAGACCATAAACAAAATAACGACTTGGAAAATTTCCAAGTCGTTATTTTGTTTTAAATTTTGATATTCCAAGTTCAAAACTATTTGAAGCTTACTTGTTAATAAAACAACTTGACCTTGACAAGTTTACATAATTATGATATAATATATCTCGATAGTAAATTTTTTATGCTATCCGAGAATTCGGAGGCACAAGCCTCTAGAACAAAAACGGGAGGAATTTGACATGCTAAATAGAAATTGTCAAAAGATTATCGGTTTGTTAATGACTAATAAGGACTTCAATGTTCGGATAACTGTTGCGGAAAACACTATACCAACCACTAGGTTTACTCAGAAATCTGCTATTGTTGGTGCTTGGAAAGAATATATACGAGATAGCCTTGGGGCAATTGTTAATTCTGATAAAGAGTTAAATGTAACGGTGACGGTTGCCAAATGCGGAGATGTAAAGGATTACATGGCCAATATAGAAGGTAATGAACTTGTTAATCATTTTTGGGAGCAAATTCGCTTTGCCGATGGCATTCGAGTATCTATATCTCAAAAAGGTAAACTGCTATCATGGATTATAGTAAGACCATAAATAAATAAAACGACTTGGAAAATTTCCAAGTCGTTTTCTATTTGCTATTTTATTAATTAAAATTCATATAGATTTAATCCTATTTCTTGATCATATCTTCTGTTTATTTCTAAATCTATTGCATCTATTATGATTTCACAAGTAGAACTTATATAACATTGATTTAAATGTCCACCAAATGAATTCATATTCTCATCTGATATTACAATATTTATATGTAAATACATTTCATTATTCATTTTAGATATATTACCCATTAAAGAACTTATTTCAAAACTACCAATAAACTGTTTAGATACATATTCATTATGTGTTGTATCTAATAACCCAACTACAACCCTATTCGTACCTCCTAAACCAGTTATACAGCCGGCTGTAATATTGTTATCAATACATATTTTTTGTATTTGGTATACAACTTCTTCACCTTTATCGATTCTAACTACATATTTATTTCCACTCTTTAAATATTTCATAATTATACCTCCAAATTATTTATTTACAATACTAATTGCTACACCATCACCAATATTAAGTACTACAGAATCTAACGTTTTATCATCGTTTATATCATCAATATATTCACGTAATCTTGTAACAGCTGTTCTATGTCTATGTTCATTATATCCACCAAGTACTCTACCTTTAAAAAGTACATTATCAGCAATTATAACACCACCTGATTTAATCAACCTTTTTGCTTCATTTAGAAATACCATATATTGTCCTTTTGCAGCATCAATAAATATTACATCATATGTATTATCTTCTTTTAAATTAGTTAAATATTCAGTTGCATCTGCAAAAATAGGTATAATATATTCATTTAAATTTAAAGCAGTTATATTTTCAGTTGCTTCTTTAAATCTCTTTTCATTTCGTTCAATTGTTTTTATATAGCTATCTTTTTTGTTGTTTTCATCAATTTCTAAATATTTAGCAAATATAGCTGCTGAATATCCAACTGCTGTTCCTATTTCTAATATCTTTTTAGGTTTTGCCATATGTAATATAACTTCAATTAATTTCAAAGAATCATCTTGAAGTATTGGAACAAAGTTATCTATCGCTTTTATTTTAATATTCTCTAATTTATTTTCATCAACAAGTAATTTCACTATATTTTCCTCCTGTTATTTCAAACATTTTAATATATCTTCTTTGGGTCCACTATTATATATTATGTTATATAACGTGTCTATTGATTTTATTTCAACTTTTTTATCTTGCAGCATATCATATATAGAGTTTAATGAGTATATACCTTCAACAGTAGTTAAACCCATTATTTCAAAAGCTTTTTCTTTAGTGTTTCCTTTTGAAATCAAAGTACCAAATGTATAATTTCTACTTTTAATATTCATGCAAGTAAGTAAAAAATCACCGATTCCTGCATATGTAAATATTGAATTTGCTTTTCCACCTAATACTTCGCATACTAGTCTTAAATCATTTAATAATATTGTTAGCATAGTCGCTTTAGTGGAATCACTTTTTTCTTCTAACATTCCCATAATAATTGCAAATGCATTCTTTGCACTTGAACATATCTCAATACCTGCAATATCTTCTGTTACAGACATTGTTATATTATCATTTTCAAACACTTCCTTTAATATATAACATAGTTCTATGTTATTACTAGCCGCTACAAGTCCAAGCTGATTGTTATTAGCAAGTTCTATTGCAAAAGAAGGTCCTGATACCATACATATATTATTGCTGCCTGTTTCTTCATGTACAACTTCAGACATCCTTTTTCCAGTACCTACTTCTATACCTTTAGTTACAATACATAATATCTGATCTTCTTTTATATACTTAGCTAATTCCTTTGAAACTTCTCTTACAGCGTTCATAGGTACAGCAATAATTATAACCTTAGATTCAGTTAAATTCTTTTCTAAATCGTTAGAAATCATTATATTTTTTGGTATAATAACTCCTGGTAATAATCTTTTACTTTCTCTGCTCAGTAATAGTGAATCTACTTCTTCTGTATACTTTGTCCACATGTTCACCTTATTCTTATTTGAATGTAACACTGTTGCTAGGGCTATACCATATGCTCCAGTTCCAAGTATTGATATTTTCATTTGTACACTCCTTTATATTTTTATTTTACCTTGTAGATTAGATAAATTTTTCGATAAAGAAATTATATCTGAATCTATTTCTATTAAATTATTATCAACAATCACGTAATTTATTATTTGATAGTCAAAGTTTGTTATTCTTCTTAATATTTCTTTTTTTATATAATGTAATTGAACACAATGTGGTGAACCATCAACTGTTACCAATATTATTTTCTTTACTTTTCCTGTTGAAATCATAGCAGTTATTTTTGAAACAATCATATTCATATGTGTCTCTTCAAGACATACACCATATATATTTGGATACATATCTAATAGTTTTTTATATCCATCTGGTTGTACTTGCTCTACGCATTTTCCACAAATTAATATTTCATCTGTTACATCATAAATATTAGTACTCATTAAATTCTTCATTATATATTACCTCTTATTATACTTTATTTTCTTTTCTGATTTCAATATGTACATCTTTAAGTTGTTGTTCACTTACAAAATTTGGTGCTTGCATTAGTAGATCTCTAGCTTTACTATTTTTAGGGAATGCTATAACCTCACGAATACTTGATTCTTTACAAAGTAACATAACGATTCTGTCTATACCAGGAGCTGCTCCTGCATGTGGTGGAGCGCCATATTTGAATGCATTAAATAACGCACCAAATTTATTTTCAACATGTTCTTTAGTATATCCAGCAATTTCAAAAGCCTTAGTCATAACATCTGTATTATGATTTCTAACTGCTCCTGAAGCTATTTCATATCCATTACATACTAAGTCATATTGATGAGCTAAAATATCTAAAGGATCCATATTAACTAAAGACTCTAATCCACCTTTTGGCATAGAGAATGGATTATGTGCAAAATCTATTTTTCCATCATTTAATTCATACATAGGAAAATCTATAACAAAACAGAATTTGTATACATCATTATCAATTAAGTTCAATCTTTTACCTAATTCAATACGTACATTTCCAGTTTCTTTACAAACTTGTTCATATTCTCCAGCCAAGAAGAACAATCCATATCCTTCTTTTGCGTTTGTTATTTCTTTAATTTTTGTAAGCATATCTTCTGTTATATATTTAGCTATACTTCCAGCTGTTGTTCCATCTTCATTTATTTTTATCCATGCTAGTCCACCCAAACCTAATTCTTCTTTAGCACATTTAACCATTTCATCAAAGAATTTTCTAGTTACACTACTAGTATCTACAGCAATACATTTTATTGTTTTGTTTTTAAATACAATAAACTCTGTATTACTAAATACTTCTGTTAAATCAGATAAAACTAATGGATTTCTTAAATCAGGTTTATCACTTCCATATTTATCTATAGATTCTCTATATGGTATTCTTATAAATGGAGTTTCAGATATTTTACTAGTTGAAAGTGTTGTAAACGTATGTCCTATAACATCTTCTAAAACTTTAAGTACATCTTCTTCTTCTACAAAAGCCATTTCTAAATCAAGTTGATAAAATTCACCTGGTGATCTATCTGCTCTGGGATCTTCATCTCTAAAACATGGAGCTATTTGATAGTACTTATCAAAACCCGAAATCATAAGTAATTGTTTAAATTGTTGCGGAGCTTGAGGAAGTGCATAAAATTCACCTGGATGTATTCTACTTGGAATCAAAAAGTCACGTGCTCCTTCTGGAGATGATGAAGTAAGTATTGGGGTTTGTATTTCTAAAAATCCTAAACTATCCATTTTATCTCTTAATGTTTTAAGAACTTTACTTCTAAATACTATTTTTTTATGAACAACATCATTTCTTAAATCTAAAAATCTGTATTCTAATCTTAAATCTTCTCTTACTTCTCTACTTTTTTCAATTTCAAATGGTAGTAAGTTTGTAACATTATTTAAAATTTCTAATGAGGCTATAACAACTTCAACTTTTCCAGTTTCAATCTTGTCATTTACATTTTCAATAGGTCTTTTAACTACTTTTCCAGTTACACTAATAGTAGATTCTAAATTTATTTTTTTAATCTGTTCTAATATTTTTGCATCTTGAGTAGTTATTTGTGTAACTCCATAATGATCTTTAAGATCTATAAATACAAATCCACCTAAATCTCTTATAGTTCTAACAAACCCTGCTACTTTTACTTCACTACCTTCGTCTTCTAATCTTAATTCATTGCACGTATGCGTTCTATATCTATTCATATTATTTACATCCTTTTTCTATAATTATTTTAAAATGTTAAACTTCCTGTAGTCCTTGGAAATGGAATTACATCACGTATATTTGGTATCCCAGTTATATACATAATTAATCTTTCAAAACCTAGTCCAAAACCTGCATGAATGCAAGTTCCATATCTACGTGTATCTAAATACCAAGAATATTCCTCAGCATTAATATTCATTTCAGTCATTCTAGTTTCTAATTTAGTTAAATTTTCTTCTCTTTGGCTACCACCAATTATTTCGCCAATACCTGGTACAAGTAAATCCATAGCTGCAACTGTTTTATCATCCTCATTTAGTTTCATATAGAAAGCTTTTATATCTTTTGGATAATTAGTTACAAACACTGGCTTTTTATATATAACTTCTGTTAAATATCTTTCATGTTCAGTTTGAAGATCTACTCCCCATTTAACTTTAAACTCAAATTTATCATTATGCTTTTCTAATATTTCAACAGCATCAGTATATGTTACTCTTACAAAGTCAGATTCTATAACATGATTTAATCTCTTAATTAATTCTTTATCATAAAATTCATTAAAAAACTTCATTTCTAAACTACATCTTTCCATTGTATTTTTTATAACTGTTTTAAGCATATCTTCTGCTAAATTCATATTACCAATTAAATCGGTAAATGCCATTTCAGGTTCTATCATCCAAAATTCAGCAGCATGACGAGTTGTATTTGAATTTTCAGCCCTAAATGTTGGACCAAAAGTATATACATTACCAAACGCCATTGCCATACATTCTGCAACTAATTGACCAGACACTGTTAAATTAGCTTGTTTTCCAAAAAAATCTTTAGAGAAATCAGTTTCCATAGTTGGCAACGATGTTACTCTAAACATTTCTCCTGCACCTTCACAGTCACTACTTGTTATAATCGGAGCATGAACATATGCAAAATTATTATTATTAAAGAAATTATTGATTTCATTTGCAAGAACTGATCTTACTTTAAAAACTGCTAAAAATGTATTTGTTCTTGGTCTTAAATGAGCATTATCTCTTAAAAATTCCATTGAGTGTCTCTTGTTTTGTAATGGATAATCAGGACTAGATACTCCTGCTATAACAATTTCACTTGCGTTAATTTCAAAAGGTTGTTTAGCATCTGGAGTAACTTTAACTATACCCTTAACCATAACACTTGCACCTATATTTAAAGCAGCAATTTCTTTGTAATTACTTAGGTCACCTTCTGCAATAATTTGTACACTTTTAAAATAACTTCCATCATTTAATTCTATAAAAGCTATAGTCTTAGAATCTCTTAAATTTCTTATCCATCCACATACCATAACTTCTTTTTCAGCGTAATCATTAATGTTATTATATAATTTAATATTTAATGTTTTATCATTTAAATTCATATTAATTACCACCTTTTAAAATATTATCTATTTCTTCGGCTAACATTTTAACTTTTACTTGTTGCGATGTATTCATATTTTTCAAACTACATACTTTCTCTTCTAATTCATCTTCACCTATTATACAAATGTATTTAGCTTTTATTTTATTAGCATATTTCATCTGTGCATTGAAACTTCTATTACAAATATCTATGTCTATAATATACCCTAAATCCCTTAAATCATTTATCAATTTATATACTTTAGGAAATATATTACTATTAAATACCGTAAAATATACATCAACATTTTTAGGATTACTAACTAAATTATTTTCTTTCAATAGTAGTATTATTCTATCCATTCCAAGTCCAAAACCAATTGCAGGAGTATGAGTTCCACCTAATACTTCAACTAAAGTATCATATCTTCCTCCACCACCAACAGCAAGCCCTAAATCTTTAGATATAAATTCAAATACTGTTTTGTTATAATAATCTAATCCTCTTACAATTGTTTTATCTATTTCAAATTCAATTCCTACTTCACTTAAAGTAGATTTTAAACTTTCAAAATCTTTGCTGCAATCATCACATAAATAATCTGTAATCATAGGTAAGTTTTGTTTTGCACTCTTACATTTATCTTGTTTGCAATCAATTATTCTCATAGGATTTTTAACATATCTTGTTTTACAGTCATCACACATATTTTCTATTTTATCTGCTAAATATCCTTTTAAAGTATCTATATATTTAGCTCTACATACTGTACAACCAATAGAGTTTATTTTCAAAGCTATTGCATCTGATAACTTCAATTTTTTGAATAATTCATTAGCTACAGATATAACTTCAATATCAGCTAAATAAGAATCAGAACCAAATACTTCAATTCCGAATTGACTAAATTCTCTATATCTACCTTTTTGCATTTTCTCATATCTATACATTGTTCCAATATACCATAGTTTTATAGGAGTTGGCATACTTGAAAATCCATTTTCTATATATGCTCTAACAACACCTGCTGTAAGTTCCGGTCTCAAAGTAATACTTCTATTACCCTTATCTAAAAATGTATACATTTCTTTATTTACAATATCTGTTTCATCTCCAACACTTCTTGAAAAAAGAGTTGTATCTTCAAATATTGGTGTTCTTATTTGATTTATATTATGTTTTAAACATATATCCTTTATGTTTTCTTCTACATATTCCCATATTTTCATATCATCAAAAAATATGTCTTTAGTTCCCTTTGCTCTTGATATATTCATCTGCATTCACCCGGTTAGATTATACCATATATTGCATATTTATGCAATGAATAATATCATAAAATTTACAAAAATAGTACATTTACTTTTTATAACAACAAGAAAATAAACATTAAATTAATAAACAACTTTAAATTATTTAATTTTATCAAAATATACTTTTATTATAGTTAATAAAGTGTAATTTAAAAAGACAAAAGGAAGTGATATTTATCACTTCCTTTTTCTCTATTTAATGTTTTGATTATTTCCTGGAGTTTATAACTGCCTGAGCAGCTGCAAGTCTTGCTATTGGCACTCTAAATGGTGAACAAGATACGTAATCTAATCCAATTGAATTACAAAATTCAATTGAAGATGGATCACCACCATGTTCGCCGCATATTCCAAGCTCAATATCAGGCCTTGTTCTCCTTCCAAGAGCTACTGCCATTTTCATCATACTTCCTACACCAATTTGATCAAGTTTCTCAAATGGATTTTTGTCAAATATTCCCTTTTTATAATAATCAAAAAGAAACTTATCTGCGTCATCCCTTGAGTAGCCAAAAACAAATTGGGTCATATCGTTGGTCCCAAATGAAAAGAATTCAGCATATTCAGCAAGAATATCTGCTATAATAGCAGCTCTTGGTATCTCAATCATTGTTCCAACTTTATAGTGAATATCAAATTCTGAAGTTAAAAGTAAATTAGTAGCTGTATTGACAACTATGCTTTTGACATACTTCAGCTCTTTTTCATCACCAATAAGTGGAATCATGATTTCTGGTATTACTTTAATCCCTTCACGCGACATATTAATAGCAGCTTCTATTACTGCTCGTGTTTGCATTTCCGCGATTTCAGGGTACGTTACAGCTAATCTGCATCCTCTGTGACCCATAAGTGGATTAAATTCTTTAAGTTTGGTAATAATTTGCTTTAATTCAAACAAAGGAATTTCCATTTCCACAGCTAATTCCTCTATATCAACTTGTTCAGTTGGTAAGAATTCATGAAGCGGTGGATCCAATAACCTAATTATTACCGGTAAACCATCCATCTCTTTGAAAAGTCCCTCAAAGTCTCCTCTTTGCATAGGAAGTAGTTTGTCTAAAGCCCGTTTCCTTTGCATTTCTGTTCTTGCAAGGATCATTTCTCGTATAGCAGAAATTCTTTTTTTGTCAAAAAACATATGCTCACTTCTACATAATCCGATACCTTCGGCACCAAATTCTCTTGCTCTTCTCGCATCTTCAGGAGTATCAGCGTTTGCATATATTCCCAGTGTTCTAACCTCATCTGCCCACTTCATTAGAGTTAAAAAATCTTCAGTAACGGTCGCATCAACAGTTGCTATTTCACCGTCATATAAATAACCAGTGGATCCATTTAATGAGATATAATCACCTTCGGAGTACTTATTGTTTTTAGAATCCAAAAAATACTTTTCCTTTTCAAATATATTAATTTCTGAACATCCTGCGATACAACATCTTCCCATTTGTCTAGCTACAACAGCAGCATGTGATGTCATACCACCTCGACCTGTCAAAATTCCGGTAGCACTGTGCATACCTTCTATGTCTTCAGGTGAGGTTTCAGACCTTACAAGTATAACCTTTGATGCGCCAGCCTTCACTAATTTATCAACATCTTGTGCATTAAAACAGATAATTCCGGTAGCAGCTCCTGGTGAAGCAGGTAATCCTTTAGCAATAACATTTGCATTTTTAAGTGCAATTTTGTCAAAGCCTTGATGAAGTAATTGATCCAATTGTTCAGGTTGAACCATCGCTATAGCGTCTTCCTCGTTAATCATTCCTTCAGACACGAGATCAATGGCAATTTTCAAGGCTGCTGCTGCTGTTCTTTTGCCATTTCTGGTTTGTAACATAAACAGTTTGCCTTTTTCAATTGTAAATTCCATATCTTGCATGTCTCTGAAATGATCTTCAAGTTTGTTGGCTATGGAGACAAATTCCTCATAAACTTCAGGCATAATTACCTTAAGTTCAACTATTGCTAGAGGTGTTCTAATACCAGCGACCACGTCTTCGCCTTGCGCATTAATTAAAAATTCTCCGAACAACTTGTTTTCACCAGTTGAAGGATTTCGCGTAAATGCGACACCTGTGCCACTGTCATCACCCATATTTCCAAACACCATTTCTTGAATAGTTACAGCAGTGCCCCAATCGTCTGGAATTTGATAGATCCGTCTATATGAGACAGCTCTTTCATTATTCCAAGACCGGAAAACTGCTTTAATAGATTCAATCAATTGTAACTTTGGATCGGTCGGAAAACTAGATTTTTTTTCACCATAGTATAACGCTTTATACATCTTAATGACGTCTTTTAGGTTATCCGCAGTTAATTCTGTATCTAGTTCTGCACCAGTTGATTTTTTTTCAAATTCAAATATTGCATCGAACTTTGATTTGTCAATCCCCATAACTACATCAGAAAACATTTGTATGAATCGCCTATAGCTATCACAAACAAATCTTTCGTTATCTGTACTTATAGTTAAGCCGGCAGCAACCTCATCATTTAAACCTAAGTTTAAAATTGTGTCCATCATACCAGGCATTGAAGCCCTAGCACCTGACCGTACTGAAACCAGCAGCGGATTGATTGGATCTCCAAATGTCTTACCAGTTATTTTTTCTAATTCTAAAAGGTTAGCGTAAATTTGTGCCTCGATTTCTGCACTAATTACTTCGTTTTTTTCGTAATAATCTGCGCAAGCCTCTGTTGACACTGTGAATCCCCATGGAATCGGCAACCCAATACCTGTCATTACGGCCAAATTAGCGCCTTTTCCTCCTAATAGTTCTTTGTTCTTACCATCTGCTTCTGAAAATGGCCATACGTATCTGTTACTCATCAAGATACCTCCTAAATTTTAAATCATATTATTATACCAAATCTTTATCCATTTGTAAAGTAAAAATAGAAAATTTATGTAAATCTGTATAACTTTATTATGACCTAGTAAAACAAACACATCATATCTTGTATCATTTTAATGTCAATTGTTTCAAGTATATATTCAGATAACAAATAAATCACGATGAAAAATTACAAAAAAAAGATGCATCTATAAAATATAGAAATCATCTTACTTTTTTATACTATTTTTATTTATAACTACTCATTAACTTTTCCATTATTGGAACGTCAGCCATAGCCCAATCTAACTCAGCTAATTCTTCTCTTTTTAGCCATTTGAAATCTTTATGCTCTTTCATAATAAAATCTTTATTGTCCACTTTGCAAATATAACTGTGCATAGTTAATTCAAAATCAGGATATATGTGATCTACAGTCAAATAATAATCATTTTCATCTACTTGAACTTTCATTTCCATTTCTTCAATAAGTTCTCTTTTTAATGCTTCAACTTTACTTTCACCATGCTCAATTTTTCCGCCTGGAAATTCATATTTACAAGATATATATTCGTATTTACTCTCTGGTCTTTTCATACAAAGTATTTCTTCTCCATAACATATTATTCCAGCTACAACATCTAAATGCTTCATTACAATACCTCCAACATATATTTTCTAATATGATTATATCAAACTTTTATACAAAATACCATATTTTTTTACATATAATATAATTATTATATAGTTATTTGTTTTTTACATAAAAAAAACTGTGATATCAACATTTAAAAGTTGACACCACAATTTCTTTTTGTAAATTATTTTCTTATTCCTAATTTAGCTATTGTATCTCTATATTTCAAAACATCTTTAGCTTCTAAATAATTTAATAATCTTCTTCTTTTACCAACCATTACTAAAAGTCCACGTCTTGAATGGTTATCTTTTTTATGAATTTTAAGATGTCCTGTCAATTCGTTTATTCTTTCTGTAAGTAAAGCTACTTGTACTTCTGTAGAACCAGTATCTTTTTCAAATCTTGCGTAAGTTGTTAAAACTTCAGCTTTTCTTTCTTTAGTCATTTTATATTTCCTCCTTTTTCAATAATTCCTATAAACTAAGAAATAATATGAGGTATATTATATCTGAGTAAAAGGTATATATATACATAATTTAATATGTTTATATCAATCGATTATTTTCCTGCTATATATCCATACGGATTAACAGCAGCACCGTTTATTCTTAATTCAAAGTGTAGATGATTACCTGTTGAGTTACCTGTTGTACCTTCTGCTGCAATGGTTTCACCCATTTCAACGCTATCACCAGCATCAACTAATAATTTACTACAGTGACCATACCATGTTGAAACACCATTACCGTGATCTATTTTAAGCATATAACCATAAGGTCCACCCCAACCTGAAAATGTTACAAGTCCAGATTTATATGCATATATTGGGTCACCGCCTCTACCAGCTATATCCATACCTGTATGAAGAGATGCTCCTCTATAACCAAATGGAGAGGATATATATCTAGCAGTTGTTGGCCATATTCCACCTTGTGCAGCAGCTACATTTGCTGTTGCAGCTGAAACAGCTGAGTTAGTTGTTGTTGCTTTTGGTTTAACTACAACTTTTGGTATAACAATTACTGGTTTATTTCTACTAACTATATCTTTAAATATATTATCTGCAACTTCTATTGAAGTCATTTCACCAAGATCAGACACTTTTTCCGTTGTAACTTCAGATTTAACTTTAGGAACTTCCTTTTTTAAATTAGTTACATATTTATTTGCTTCATCTTGACTATTAAAAATCATTTTCTTTTCATCATTTATAGCAACGTTATATATAGTATATTCAGTTTTTAATTCTGCCCTTAAACTAGTATATACATTTTGTGAGGTAATAAGATTATCTCTTATATAACAAGTAGTAAATACT
>Ga0209123_1002071_pt1 | contig 17921 bp, 18 predicted proteins | sample BarGraIncu00431A_FD_184500 | JGI IMG/M metagenome (GOLD analysis project Ga0209123, IMG submission 184500) | Arctic peat soil microbial communities from Barrow, Alaska, USA - Barrow Graham LP Incubations 004-31A (SPAdes) (version 2) | ecosystem: Environmental > Terrestrial > Soil > Wetlands >... | reverse complement strand
TTGTCAACCGATGAATGATGTGAAAAATAATTTGGATGTCCGTTTACACGATCTGAAATCTTTCTGAGTTTGACTGCAACTTCTTCTGCTCGCCCTCTGCTGTTTGGAAATATTAAAACTTTATTGTCTTTGGTTTCAATATATAAGTCTTTAAGTAACTCTAATGGTAATTCTGTGCTTTCGTTTTTAAAATAACGGAAGATTGCATTTGTTTCTTTTGTTGATCTATCTAATAGTACTTTGGTATTCTGCTCATCACCGGTAAACTTTTTTGCTTCATCATAATCTCCAATGGTTGCAGATAAACCGATTATTTTATAATGACCAACATTTATATCTTGTAATCTTGATAAAATAGATTTCAATTGAGTTCCCCTGTCATTGCCAATAAAAGAGTGAATTTCATCAATGACCACGTATTTTAGATTTGAGAAAAGTTTTTTTACATTAAAAGGCTTGTTTACGAACATAGCTTCTAATGATTCGGGAGTTATCAAAATGACTCCATTCGGTTGTTTTATAATTCTATCTTTGAGAGTTTTGTTTGCTTCTCCATGCCACTTTGTAACCGTAACGTCAAGATACTTACAGAGTTCCTCAATTCTATAAAATTGGTCATTTATTAATGCAATTAATGGTGAGATGTAAAGTACTTGCACACCTCGTTCATTAAAATCAACTTTTGAAAGTATTGGAAGGAATGCCGCCTCTGTTTTTCCAGATGCTGTTCTAGATGCTAAAATATAGTTGCAGTCTGTTGTAAGAATCTTACTAATAGCTGCTGTTTGTATTGGGCGCAATTGTTCCCAACGTTTATCGCGTATATATTTTCGTATCGGTTCTGAAAGTAGATCAAATGACATTATAATTCTTCTATGTTATCTAATAAAACATCATTGGGTCTTTCATCTGAAATTTCCAACTCTCCAAAAAGTTGATTTTTATCAACGCTTGGATTTTGTCGAAGTATATTCAGAATATTTAGAAAATCCCGAATTACTTCTCTTGGAGTTAGAAATTCTGTCGCTCCATGCTTATTAAACATTTCTTCCATAAACTGTTGAATATCGGTGTCAGAAATGTCTATTGCTGTTTTGTAGTTGTAGTCGAAAATGGCTTTTAGCTTTTGCAATAAAACAAATATCTCATTTTGATTTAAAGGACGTAAACAAAGTACTGGTTGAGCAAAATCTCTAATTCCATTTGATTCAAATTTATTAATTTCCAATCTCGATTTAAGCGCACTATAACTAAAGAGTCCTCTACGCTCATTTTCTAAAACTTCTTTTGTCCCAGCAAAATTAAAAAATATGTTCTCCACTTTACCCTGAAAACAATCGTTGTAAATAGCAAGAATTTTTTCATAATTTTTTTCTCTTGCAATCGATGTCGAAATTTTATATAGGTTGACAGTCTCATCTAAGTTTATCATAAACCCGCTATACCCCAAACTTACAAATAGCTTACAGAAATTTTTAAGCATATCGTAATAGTTAGAATCATTAATAACTTCCCGAACTCCTAAATCTTGTCTTGCTTCTGTTTTTGTATGATATTCACCCTTTAACCATTTTAATGCATTTCTTCTTAATTGTTCATCGTCTTTAATGTAACCTTCATAGTATTTCATTACTACCATCCCAAAATCAAAACTACCAACTTCAGTAATTTCATTAATAGTCTTTATAATATTCGTTTGAATTTTATTGTGGTATTTCTGGTCTCGAATATCTATTAGCGAAATGTCATTTTCTTCAGCAGTTTTGGAAATTACTTGTTCAATCCATTTTTCCATAAGAGTTGGCAGTGCTCCACCTTCTGGCTTGGTTTGAATCGATAAATTATCTATCAACGCAGTATAAAGTGCGACACCTTTTCCATCATTAGAATATAACCGATTGTCAGGTGTAAAATCTGCATTTGCAACAACAAACTTTTGTTTTAATGCGACAGTATTAAGTAAATGAAGCATAAATGATTTACCTGAGCCATAATCTCCAATCCAAAATTTCACCATACTTTGTCCATTTCTAACATCGTCTAAAGCTGAAACAACTGCTTTCACTTCATCTGTTCTACCAACAGTTATATGTTGAATTCCAATCTTAGGAACAACTCCTCCAATTAACGAATTGATAATTGCTGTGGCTTCTTTTGGTTTTATAGTATTTATCATTTTGCTGAAATTTTTTGATAATAATTTGGATTAATAATATAATTCTCACCTTCTTCCTCAATCAATACATCGTCTAAATAATCATAACATATTTCATTTATACTTTCAATCAATTGATGACTAAATACACCTTTGGATTTTGCAAATGTCTCAAATTTAGATTGTGAGACTGAAAAATTATTTTCTTTAAACATATCTAATCCAAATATCTGGTTCTCTGAAAATCTGAATTCAACTAAATAGGCTGAATGTGTATTATTATTTGTTTTTTTTACGGAATTGACTATTTCTGTCTCAGTTTTAAAGGTTTTTATAGGTGTATTTTCATCATTATCATCTTTTAAATATTCGTTTAATAACACAATAGTTTCTGATTGTTGTAATTTTAGTTCCTCGATTGTTTTGTCATCTAATTCTATTTTCTTTCGTTTGACTTTGTTATTAAGTTCATCTTTTATTTCTTTTTCTAATTTGGCATTTTTCAGTTCTGCTAAAATACTCTCATAATCTTGAACTTGGTGTTTTATATCGTCTTTTTCAATTGATTTCTTTTCATCAATAAGTTCATCATTCAGATATTCGTTAAGCAATCCAACCGTTTCTGAATGCTGTGCTTGAGCTTCTTGAATCTTCTTAATATCTAATTCTATTTTTCTTCTGTTACTTACATAGATATTTGAAATAGAATTTAATGCTTTCTCAAAATTTTTATCATTGATAAATTCATTTACAATGATTTGAAAATTTATAAGTTGTTCATCGGTCGAGAATAAAGTTTTTTGGACAGTTTTTGAAAGTACCTTATTCTCAAATTTAGTTGAATTTATATCGCAATGCAAATAATGAATGTATAGTATTAGCGCAGCCTCTTTGTTGAAATTGGCTATAAAAACAGAAGCTTCAAAGAATATATTCTTTTTGGAAGGATTCATCCAATTTAAACTCCCAAGTAAAATTACAGAATCAACAAACTCTTTTGGATTATTTTTATATATGCAGGTAAGTTCTTTAAATTTTATTTTCCATCGATTAGTATTTTGATAATTTAGTTTCTTTTCTGTTGCTTCATCGGGTGGGGAAACATCAACTATTAAGATTGGGAGAAATGCTAATACTATAGAAATAATTTTCTTATCAAACTCAGTTTTAATTTCTCCTGTCAAATAAAAAAAATCAGTATTTAATTTTCTTTTAATACCATAAAGTTCCCGTACTGCATTCTCACAATATTTAAAAATAATAATATATAGTTCGCTTGTTGTTCTTTCTGGATATACATTATAGTTACGTTGGAGTATTTCCTTATTATAAAGGGAATCAGTAATCATCATTAATTGATTTTCTAAACTATCTTTTTCATTTTCAAATTTTGAATTGAGTCCTGAAATTACAGATCTAAATAATTTTAAAACTTCAAAAAGGCAAAATTCAATCTCTGTAAAACTGTTTGTTGGATGCCAAAGTCTATTGAAAGTATTTACTTCATAGTTTTTTAGATTTAGTTTAGTTTTATATCTATCTCCTAATCTCCAATAACCACCAATATTATAGTTCTCGGATTCCATTTTTTCATATCTCAACCTAATAGCCTCACTACTTTCCCCCAAAATTTCAATTTTCTTAATCAAAAAAGATAAACCGTAAGATTTAGTTTTAGGATACAAATTTCCAAGAGATTTTATATGTTTTTCTACTCTAGCAATATCATAGTGTTTTTCGTAATCATTTAATAAGTCAAAAAGCAGAATAAATGCATAATTAGTATTTCCATTTAAATCAAAATATACTTCATTCAAAAAACTATTTCGAAATTTGAAATAAAACTCTTTTTGCTCAACTGTAGCTCTTTCAATCTCAGAGTAAGAATATACATAATGATGCTCCCAGTGAGGAACTCCAGGTTTGTATTCTTTTAGGCTGTTGACAATCTCTATATTTGTAAACTGAACTGGAGTTATGTCAATGATTGAACTTTCTTCTATCACATTTTTTGATAAGTTATTTTGAATATCAGTGTTTAAATTATCCTTTGATATTTTGTTTGGTATCTGTTTTTCGGACTTATTTTCAATTGTATGAATACTTTCAGGAATATTTAATTCAGTTGTTGCTAAAAATACATTTGTTGCTTTGACAATTAAATCTGGTATTCGATTATTCAGAGATATTGAATCAATGTTATTTAACTTCAAATCATTTGTAACTTCATTTGTTAGCTTTTTCTCAGGAATCACTTCTTCCTTTACAGCAACAGTTTTTCTGTTTGAAATTTCAGTTATTTCTTTATTATTCTCAATTGTCGTTAAGTTATTGTTGTCCTTCGGTTTTGCAGGGCTTTCTAAGTAGGTAATAAAGTCTAAGATGGCAGCAACTGCAAACAGTATAAAAATTAGAATTCCAATTATAATTAATGCCTCCATTTTTTTGCCTAAAAGATATTTAAACTCTTTTAATTACAATGAATTATTGATTATTACTTTTCTTATTCCATGCCTTTTTCATTAGTATTTCTGTTTTGGGACTCTGATAGAACGCTTTAATTCTTTTAATATCCTTGGTGCCAATTTCTCCAGAGATTAATTCGCACGTTTCGATTGTGAATTTTGCATTTACCGAATTGTCACTTGAAATAACATGAAAATGAGGAGGATTGTGATCGTTAGAGTAAATAATAATTTGCATATGTCTAACTGTTTCAATCCTTTCTTTAATCACATAACCTGGTATTCGAAGTGAATTTTCAATCACTACAAAATTCACATTCATGTAATAATCCAAAATCGAAGTTAGAATTTTTTCAAGTATTTCTTCTCCCATTTCTTCTTTTTACTTTATATTTTGTTTCTCATATGGTATTATATTACCTAATAAATCAACACATGAACTTGGACGGATATAGTCGTTTGGATTTGAGAAAATCATTTTGTCAACTTTTTTCTTTACATTGATAAATGAAATATCCTTAATTGAATTAAAAATTAAATTTTCAAATGAACTATAATTTTGATTTAACGTCTCTCCATGAGCTTTTGTAAAAATATTAGTTTTTGTATTTAAAATCCTTTTTACATAGCTATCTGACACATTTTCATTAAAATAGACTTTCTCATTACAGTGAATCGTTTGTAATAGATTAAGTATGTAAATATCTTCTGAGCTATTTACTTCTACAAAGTTTTCATACATTCTTCCAATATCATAAATTTCAGTATCGTAATAGATAATCATAAATTTGGATGATATTGGAAAAAAAAGTTTCAAACCTCTCATTGAAAGTCCATTTCTTAGTGAGTAATAGTTTTTGTTTTTCAAGAACTGATTCCATTTAACGACAGGATTGTCTGAAGTAATAAATGAGTCTTTTGACTTATTTATAATCAGTTTGATTTTTAAATCTAAAATTGCATTGAAATAAATATCGACATTTTCGATACTGGCTAAAGCTGGATAGTCATACTTTGCTTCAATTTGGCAATCTGTTTCTTTACCATCATTAAACATTTTTGTTACTTGTTCTAAAAGATCTTCTGTCTTTTTAGCAGATATTTCAGTTCTATTAAGCTGATAAATAATATGTTCGAGAAGAGATAGATATTCTTCTGAGTTTCTTTCCGGTAATGTCTGCGTATTGATTATATTTTCAATTATTATTTTTGCTTTGTTTTCTAATTTTCCTAAAGCATGCTCAACTTCTATTTCTCTGCCATAGAAATAATCGTTGTAATTCTGACCATCTATAGCAGCGGATTCAATAAATTTTTTCTTATTCAAAAGATATAACCCAATATGAGTCTTTTCTCCAAAATTGCTAAAAAATTTTAGATAGAATCTGGGTACATAATGATGTTTCTTGTTTGCAGGCATTTGTTTTTTTTGAATGGAACCTAACAATTTATATCGTCACCTTGGTGACCTTATATAAACTTTAGTTTTTAATGTTTTTGTTGTCATACCTCTGTTAATTAGCATTTTATAGATTTATCACTAGTTTAACATAGGTGCTCTTATATATTTTGACTCTTTGGTTTGTACGTCACTTAATATAACTATTCACTCTGTTTCCCTCTTGAATGTTACAAGGTTTATGAATTGAAAATCGGCGTAGCCAATGTAGTGCAAATCTATATCCTATCTCCGGCATGAAGCATATCCACAATTTATCATACATTAATGTCGCTTAATCAGATTTTTACACTCCAAAATTACAAACTCTTTTTAACGCCGCCAACAATAATTATGATTATTTTTAAATAAATCAAAAAAACCTTTATTTATGCAGTTTGCCGGAATAACATCAAAAGAATATCAATTAACTATTGGCACACTTTGCCGAAATCAAGGAAACCAATCGCTTTTAACAAGTGGCGCACTTTACGCCGGAATGGCAGTTTATATGATAATCATTTCAACCGTAAAAAACATTAAATATCAACTTTAACAAGTGGCGCACTTTGCCGAAATTAGTGGCTCAGGTTCATCCGGAATAAGTGGCTCAGTTTGCACCGGAATATTCAGTTGAGAATATCAAATTAATGTAGATAGTATTTTGTCAGGCCATATTTTATTGAAAAATGACTGCGATTTGCTCATAGGATATTTCAAAATGGTCTTAACCAACTTTAAGGGTTGTAAAGGATGCAAAAATCACATTAGGTTGGGACTATTAAACTGCGTGAGATAACTCAAATTTGGACACTATAAGCATGTTTATCATTGATCGTATAATGATATAATATAAATGCACGATGCAATCAAATTGACATACTATAAAATAAATTTTCTATTATCATTAAAACCTAACTGTTCTCCATACTTCACATATCCTAATTGATTGGTAAGCAATTGAGTTTCCCCTATCTCAAAATCAGTCGTATGACCATGTGTATGACCGTAAATCCAATAATCAGGCGCAATAGACTCAATTAAATTGAACAATTCTACAGCAAATGGTTCGTTTATAATACTGTCTTTATATTTTTCAGGGTAGTTTTTATAAGTGGGTACATGGTGGGTAACTACTACATTTTTAGTAGAAGTTTTCAATGTCAATTCTTTTTTAAGAAATGCTAAACTATCGGCATGTAATTGACTATACTGCGCTATTGAAAGTGGATACCACAGTATTTGATGACATAAAAATCTTTCATGGCTCTTTGAATTTGATATTCCTTGGCCGGACTAATTTTGCTCCAGAGTGTTGAGAAGATAAACTTTACATCATCGTGTATTCCTGAAGTATTATTCACTAGAAATATATTACTTCTTATTTTCTCATTCACAAAACCACATTTTGTTGCAATATTGAAGTGATAATACTCGTGATTACCAGGTACCCAATAGGTCGCAGCAAAACTATCGGAAAGAAAACTAAAGAAGTCTTTTTATGCTGTTCCAATAGCTTTAATGGAACAATATCTCCAGCTAACAACAAAACATCGCCCACTGCTTGTAGTGGGTTTGCATTTAGAAAAACCTTATTTTCTTGAAATTCCAAATGTAAATCTGAAGCGTATTGGATAATCATTTTCGTAGACTGTTAAGGAATAGGATAGTTATCCAAGCCTTTTATATATGACTTTACTTCTATTATTTAGTTCAACTAATTCGTCTCTACTCATTTCAATATTTAGACCTTCAGCATACCAAATGCTGTCCTTGAAAACAACATTGACTGTATGTATATCTAAATCTTTAGTTAGAAACACATAGTTCCTTTTTCCATTTGTTTGTTCTAATATAACAATAGGATTTTTTAAAGTCCTTTTCAACAAGTCATGAACGTTAGAACTTAACTCCGAATTTACTATTGCAACACCAATAGATTTAACATTAAAAAAAACCTCATTATTTTGTGGATCAAAGACAGATAATGTATTCATATTTGATGTTTTAAATAGATTTTTGAAGATTCTATATTTTATTTGAATTTTCTTATTGTATTGAGATCAGATTGGTTGTTGCGAACTTACCTTACCTAATCGAAACTTAATAAAAAATGTCATACTCCACTTTTTGATAAACAATACTCAAATAATATTTTATCTTTTAACAGCTACAAATATAATTATTTTAATTGTAATGCTACCATAGAGGAACACAACTGGTTAAATCGTTTCTCTCCTTCAGCTACGGCTGTCACTCATAAAACAAAGAAAAAACAGTGAACTAAGTGGCTTATAAAAAGCTATTTACTGATATGCGATCAAAACCTACCCCCAACTGAGGTGGATGGCAAAAAGTGTAACAGAAAAAAAAATTGAAGGGTGGATTGTGCGAAACCCGACAAAAAGACCGTGCAAGCCCAGAGGTTCAAGGTGGCGTGGATTTTTAGCGGCTGGGGATTAACCCTGCGGAGCTGTCCATAATAAGCTTACAGGCTTGTCTGACCGATTGATTAAACAAAAAAATCCCAGCTCAGATAAGTTAGGATTTCAGGACACTGTCCAATATATTCAATAAATTAAATCAACCAGCAAAAATGCTTAGTTATGTGAAATATAATTCAATTTCTTCATCAGAGAATAAGCCTGAATTAATCAAAGTTGTTGTCACATTCTCTAAATCTTCCTCGTCTAATTGACCTTTTATTGAACAAGTTTTAGATTCTTCTATCCATTTCTGAATATTCACTGTTTCAATTGGAAGTGGTGTAGAACAACAAACGAAAGAATCGTGAGTCAAAAAACTGTATTTAGAGCCTTTTATTGGAACCTGTAAATCTAAAAGTGCTTGTCGCTTCATAATTGCGGGGGGTATATTTGAATTAATATACACCGAACAAGTAAAAATTTTGTCTTTACTTAAACCTACAACAATGAAAAATTTTGGGTGATCAATATTATCAAATTTATTAAAAAATATCGCTCCCTTCGTTAAAGACAATTTAAATAATTGGTCTTTGGCCTTTTTATCTAAGTTATCACCAATAGACATTAGACACAAAGACTTATAAGAAAGTTTTGATCTTTAACATAATTGATATAATCATCATCTCCTCCAACTTCTCGAATTATATCTTCAAAATTAATCTCTTTGTTGCTTGCAGTACTTCTCCAAGCATAATCATGAGATTTTTCTCTGATTTCATCCCAAGACATATCACCATATAATTCAAGAGACTTATCGATATGTTTTAAGTCCGTTTTTGATAACTTGCGAAGATCTGGTTCTTTATTAGAATTTACAATATCCCAATCAACTACAGAAAAGAAGTTAGCAAATTTCTTACCATTTTCTTTAAAATAACCGTCACCTCTTACTGATTTAAAAATATCATAAAGATTTGAAGGCACAGGACCATCGGGCATTGCAACGTATTTGTCACCAGTGATAGATCTGCCAAATTCATTCAAATGCTCCCTGTCTGAGAAATAAAGGATCTTAAAGATTTTATGAAAATCTCTCCGTCTTAACTTACTAACAATGTACAATACTGCATTGATTGTTTTGTCCTCGTTAAATTTAATTTGAAATTCGGTTGTCATTTTTTTTGAGAAAGTAGAGGGTTGAAGCTAATAATTGATACAACAAATGATACTTACTAATACCATTTTCACAACTCTTTAGAGACTAAATTTTAATCTTTTCTTCAAATTCAATGTGCAAAGATAGTACTTTTTTATCCAATTATATACAAACTGTACAGAAATGGACGGTTTAAATATTAATTAATAAAAATATGCGTTAAAGTAAGCGTATAAATGGGAGTTGTTTTAATACTTAAACAATGTAAGAACGCTGTTTGTTCAAAATGATTGACATATTAACTGAGCCATGAAAAAGTCAAAATTCCCAATCTGCATAACTTTACGGGAGCTTATTTAATTCAGTTCATATTTGTTTCTAAATTGTGAGAAAACTGTTTATAAATAAATCTGCATACGAATTATCTTTTCCTTATCTGTTCAGATTCATTTAGTAGTTTTTTTGCTTCTTCTTCTTTTAAATTAGCTTGTTCAATTTCTTCAGCTCGCTGTTGCACTTTGGTTTCGAAATCTACAACTTGAGTTCTATATTTTTCTTGCATCTCCTTGCTCGATACCTCATTGAAAACACTTTCCAATAAAAATAAATTAGCTTTACTTGCTCCTCCTGCCATTTTTATATATCTATATTTGATATCGTTGTTTTCTAACCTGCTATTTTCAATGTGTTGATTAATATTAAATGTCAATGAGATTACCGTTGCTAGAGATAGTACTAAAATCATGATAAATACTTTTGAAGATTTTATATCAAAAATATAGTGGTGATATTGATGAGTATTTTCGTTAATTATGTTTTTTATTTCCTCTACATTAGTTGTTACAGTTTTTTGGATTTTGTAATTTTGAGTTTCGAGAGTTTTTATCATCTCTTTTAAATCGGATAAATCAACCTTTGGCGTTAATTTTATCATTGTTTCGACAACGGCATCATCTAACAAGTCTATAGGCAGTATTAAAACTTCTTGATCGCTTTTACCTTTTTGTTGCTCGTCAATCTTTTTATTGATTTGCTCAATTAGAGTTTTTAATTCTTCGAATAACTCTGTAATAATGTTCATATTCATATCTTTATTGCTAAATAGATAAGTTATTATTCTTTTTTTTCTTTTTCTTAAGGTTCAAATCATTGTCATCTTCAAAACTTCCAGAAGAATTACCCATTGTAAAATAATCAGAAAAGTTATTTGTCGATTGGCTATTTGTCTGTTCCAGTGAAAAAGTTAGTTTCTCTATAGGTGATAATATAGTGGTGTCAGATTGTTTTAAATTTTGCTTAAACTGAAAATCTATTTTTGAGAAACTAAATTGCCTATCTACTTTAGATCCGCTGAAGGGGAAACCGTTTTTAGTAAATATGACTCCTTGTACCACAGCAGTATTACCTTTATAAATTAACTGTGTATCTACTCCTTCAATTTTTATTCGGTTAATCAGTTCTTTCCAATTCTGGCAATTTGGAACATTATTTTTAAGCACATTATAAATCTCATACTTCGTTTTATCTGGTTCTTTAAGTCGGTCCTCTTTAACATTCTCCTTGCCTTGTGCAAAGTATAATCCATATTTCAGGGTCAACTCCTTGCAGATTTTCTCCGAACGGAATCTATCGTTTCGATCGGATATTGTGCGACCATGGTTATTCACCGTATTACATGCAATATGAAGGTGTGGATGTTCCTTATCATTGTGCTTCCCAATTATGAATTGGGTATCTACCAGTCCCATTCCAATCATGTATTCGCTTGCTATTTGAGTCATTAATTCGTTAGATAACATCCCCCTATCCTGGGCCGAAAAATTCAGAGATATGTGATAGACTGGCTTGCTTACTCTTGAATTTAGTTTAGTTTGCATTTCAAAGCTTTTGATTATTGAATCTATGTCTCGTAATCTAACACCTTCGGAATTCAGAAGCTCAGTATTTTTAGCAGAATCTAAAATGTATTTAATAACACCACTAAACGACCCACCTTTAACGATTTTTGCTATCATTCTTGAATCATATTCAACAGGTCGTCGATTTTGTCTGCAAGAAATAAATACTCAAGTCTGACATCATTGTAGCCAGCTGCATTTGCCTTATGAGCTATTTGATTTAGATTATTCCCTTCACCAGATATTTTACGGATGCAATCCATCTGTTCGGGTGTTAACCGTTGTTTAATCTCACAATTGGAGATTGCTAACCGTGCCAATTCTGTATATGTCATTCCAGCTTGAGTAGCTTTTGCTTTCAGAGTATAAAAATCCTGTGTGCAAAGTTTTACTGCAACCCTGTATTTCAGTTTCTCTGCAGGATTTAATTTGGGTCTTCCCCCCTTTCTTTCATTTATCATAATCATACTGTTTTAATGGAGACCAACGGGATTATTAGTGGTTTTGGGTTACCAAAAACATAAACTTGCTTGGAGAAACCCCGAAAGAATTCAACGGTTTATTTATCAACGATTAAAATCAATATTCTCATTTTTAGATTTCATTTTTGCACACAAAAATTCATTTAAATCTTTAAGTCCCGAATAATATCCAGATTGATCAATAACACCTTTACAATCTTTCTTCAATTCCAAAATTGCTTTTCTCCCAGCTTCATCAGAATCAAGATAAGCAACAACACTTCGATAGGTTGTTAGAGTTTGTATTACTTTCGGCAGGTTGGATAATGAATTTAAAACAATTACATCCTCTGAAGGACTTTGTATTTTTTTTATTGTCAAATATGATAAGAAATCCATAAAGCCTTCAAATAATAAACACTCCTTTTGGCCTGTCAATATTGTTGTAATATCCTTTGAAGAACATCCTTTGAAATATTTGTTCCTTAGTTCATATCCCCCACAGTCATTTTTATATCCAATCGCAAAATAATTTTTCCCATTTACAACACTGTAATGAACTTCCAAACAAAACAACTTAGCAATTTCAATATCTATACAGCGGAGATTGAGATAAGCGAGTAAAGCCTGATTACTAATTGCAACAACATCCAATATCTTGATTGTCTGTATTTGTTTTACCCTTTTATCATTAGATATATTTTCACCCCGATGAAAAGAAAAATGATCAGTTTCTAGTCTCTTGATAGCTTCACCAATGGAACAACTTTCTAAGCGAGACACTAAGTCTATAATGCTTCCACCAGTTCCAATTCCATGATCGAAAAAAACATTTTGAATGTAGTTCACACTAAAACTTGCATTATTGTCTGTTCGAAGAGGTGAATGATACATCCCTCTCTGTTCGTTTTCTTTTGTAGGTTTAATACCTCTTACCCCAAGGTATTCTCGGATACTTATTCGTTTTATATGATCTAGAGCCATAGTTGTATTTTTTGTTGATTTGTTGTGATGTAGTGATAAGTTATAGAATATCATTTATTTATAGAAAGAACAAAAACACAACAAATTGAATTAAGTTGGCATTCTATCCCAACAAATAATATTTTGTTGGGTGATTGTTGGGTTGTAGTTGTTACATTTTTCTATTTAATAATCAATAGTTTAATTATAAAAATTAATATTACAACAATATTCTATCTACCAATTCTCTTGTAACCTCAAGATATCTTCCTTTTCTTTTCATTGGGAGGAGCTCACCTTCAGTTGCTATATAATAGAATGTATAATCGCTGTTTCGTTCGGAATATAATCCCCAGCTATCTTTAAGAATATTACGAATCTGAGTAATGTCGGTCTTTAAACCAGTATCCCTTATCACATCCAGGAAATCTTTAGGACAGCAAAGAATTTTATTTTGATCCAGACGCTCCATTACATCGCTGCAATATACAGCTATCTCAATTTCTGTTTTGTTGGTGTTATACTTTTTGATTTTAGACAATGCCGGAGTTTGCAATAGAAATGGATTAAACCACATTCGAGATTCATTTCGTGTTGATAGTTTTCTATTAAGTAGAAAATGAAGAAAATGAGGTATTTCTTTCGCCATCTGTTCCCGAAGTGAAATATTATCTTTTTCAATTGTCGAAATCTTCCTTACCCAAAAACGAATTTCTTCCTTAGGAATAATAATCGGATTCTTTTCGTTATTAGAACATAATACAAATTTGGCAAAGAATTCAATTTCCCTACGATCTTTGCCTTTTGCTTCAATTTTATAATCTCCGGCTGTTGATAAATTTTTAATTTTTTCAGTATCTTCCATTTTATCCAAAAGCAATTCATCAACTAAAACCAATAAGCGGTTAGCCCAGTCTGCATTAAATTGACTTTTAAAATCGTCATTTGTATTGAAAGTTGCGTTTTTCCCAAATAGCATTTTAAGAAATCGTAGGAATGTGGTTTTACCTGTACCTCTCTCATTTGAAACCAACAGCAAAATTGGAAGCATTTGGGTTGGCTGAGTATATAGAATTTGAAGGTAATCATAGCCTAGTTCAATGTGTTCCTCAAAGATATGCTCCAAAAACTTTATTATATGAGAAAATTCTCCCACACAAGGCTCATAACTGATCGGTTCGTATTGATTCAAATATGTACCATGTACCTGTTTATAGTCTATATGGTTTGGAATTATACAAAAGCCATCGTATTTTTCTATTTCAGGCAAGTTATTTTTACCATAATCCTGTCGAAGTACCTCATAGCTCCATGGTATTTTCTCGTCAACTGAATCTCCACTGATTAAGGGTCGTCGTACCAATTTATATAAAACTGTACCGACCCGGATAAACTTTTCTGGTGCCTTTGCTTCTTCTTTCATAGTATTATTTAGAGTTTTTCAAATTCCCGTCTAAAATCTTTTGAACATCAGACATCCGATATTTCACCTTATTACCTATCTTAATGATTTTCAGGTAGTTACTCTTATTCCAATGCCAAAGTGTTGCGTCGCATACTCCGCAGATATTCTTAACATCTTGCTTTGTTAGGTACTTTTCTTTTCTTGCTTCAGTTATTTCTACTGAAAGCTCATTTCTTGCTCTATTGATGAGATCATTTGAAAATGATAATAAATCTGAGCCGCTCACCTCCAACTTGATTGAGGCTTCGTAGTTTTGAATCAATGATAATATTTCTTTCATATAATTTATGGATCTACACGTGTGTTTGACTTTCTGAGTTGGTAGATATAAAAACAGAAAGCCATCACCCGTTTGGATGATGGCTGCAAAAGTATATTGATTTTAAATTGAACTACTGCACTTTATATCACATTAAATTCATCAAAATATATAAACGAATTAAACGAATCTAATTAGATAGAATATACTTTAATCCATTAATACTTTTTCGTTCGCCCATTGTGTTCTTAACAAACCCACCTCCTTCCATAACTTCAGTAAGTCGTCTATATTCATCTTGAACTCCTCTCTTTCCAACAATTTCTATATCTTTATACATCATACCTAGTGCATTATGAAATGCAGCTACACTACATCTACTAATCATATTTTCCTCCTCTAACGCAATTTTCAAATACGCTAGATACAATTCAGTATTCTTTGAACGTAATATCTCCCGAACATTGACTATTATCAAATTTACATCTTTATCTGATTGAGATAGCATTTCTAGGAATGTTCTAACATCAGCTTTTCTACCTCGCGCCTTAGGAATCTTGATTCCATTGAAGTTCGAATTTAACCCAAACTGTTTTTCGTCTACATATAACAGGCCTTTCACAATTGCACCCTCGTGTTTTCCTAATTCTAAAAGATATTCCCAAAAAGTAAGTGTTCCAGTATTTTCATCAGGTTTTTGAGAAAGATCATCAAGCTCATTTATATATGATTGAATGTATGCATTACATTCTACTATAGATGGGCATTTCATCATATCAGTACTTCCTTTTATCTTTTTATCTATTTCTCTGAAAGCTTCGTTAAAACCATTGCAATAAAGCTTGTATAACAATGAGTCTTCTATAAGTTTATCCTGCAGTCTTCTTTCAATAACTAATTTTAGTATTCTAGAAACTAAGCGCTTTCTTTTATTGTAAATTGGAATAAAACTACAAATTAAATCTTTAGTCTCATGAGTCATCAGAGCTGATAAAATTCCGTTGGAATAGGATGAGTGTAAAAATAAATAGCCTTCGACTTGCTGTTCAGAGAAGTCAATATTGAGCCTGCTTTTATTTGTTTTCTTCTTGAGTCTTCTATATCTTCCCATTTTTATCGTTATATATTAGCTTTGTATAATTATTTAATTACTTCAATATTCTAGTCTAAGCATACTTATTGCCAGATTCTACAATAATATGATATACGTTACGAGACTTTAATCCAATAAATTCACTAAATCTTTCTTCATTTCTTCATCAATTTCTCGATAACGAGCAAATGCTTTTGACCCTTCCTTATGTCCTGAAAGTGCTCCTACAAGGTTGGGATCTTTAACCTGCTTATACAAATTTCCCACAAAACAACGCCGGGCTAAATGAGAGCTTGCTATTTCATTCAAAGGTCTTTTTTCTTCTTCTCTGGTTGTAGGATTAATTATTGTTACCATTCGCTTCAACCGTGCAGCTAAAAACATACGTTTGATTGCAACATTATACTTTTGCTCTGAAATAAAGGGAAGTAATTTCTCATCTAAGTATTTATATCGTTCCAAAATTTCCTTTGCAGTTACATTAAGAGGCACGCGGACTGTTAAAGGTCTTCCTTCTCTTGTTTTCTGTGGAACATATTCTATTGCATCATTTATTCTATTATTTTTTTTCATTTTCAACAAATCTCCAACACGACAGCCTATAAGACATTGAAAAACAAAGATATCTCTTTGTTTAGCCAACTGATGGTGATTCTTTAAATTAGTCTTATATAGTCTATTTCTTTCATCAATTGTTATATAATAGGGAGTACCATAAGTACATTCGGCGATATGAAAGTCATTAAAAGGTTTATTTGTTGTCTTCTTATTGTCATAACACCAAATAAAAAATGTGCGAATACGAGAAAAACAGTCTATAAGGGTATTCTTTCCTCTTGGTTGAGGAATACGTTTTTCGGGAATAGATTCATAAATAGCAGGATACAATTCATAATATTTATGCTCATTCTCAATAAAGTCCCACATATCACGTAATGTATCGGGAGTAATTTTATCGATATCTAAAACAAAAGATTTCTGGCCCTTTTGAGTAAATCTAACATACAACTCATAGCGGAGTAATGCTCGACGAACAACTTTGAAATTTTTAATTCTAACATCCGACAATTTGTGTTTTATTAAAAACTCATTAAATAGTTGCTCAAAAGATGGTTTAACAATTAGTTCTTCTTTAGGAATATATTTCGTTGGATTATAGTATTTGTCTAAAGTCTGTTTGAGCCATTCCTTTCCAATTTCTTCTTTAGTAGATTGGAACTCTTTTTCAAGGATACTTTTTAGTTTCCGGGTTTCATCATTAATATAACTACGAAGCTCATCCGAACATACTATTTTGCTTTTGACACTTTCAGATTTATCATCCCACAAGTTAGGATTGATAATCAAATTAGTTGGAGCAACAGAATCTAAGCGTCTACCGTCCCGCAATCTAACATAGATAGTAGCCTGAGAATTTATATCGGTACGTTTTGCTGTTTTTTTGATAATTAGAGTAACTTTCATTGCAGTTTGATTTAATGCAAAGATAATTGTTTTCCCCACATTTTCCCCACACATGCTAAACTTCATTCAATTTGATTAAATCGAAATAAATGATTATTCGAGTATTACTATTTAATTATCAATTACATATACATGTATTAAGCTGATTTAGTTATTGTTTAAATTTATATTATTTAATACTTTCGATCTCGGCTCTGGGTACTTTAGACCCCTCTTAATCTTATGATTTTGAGGGGTTTTCATTTTAAATGAACCACACGCAAAGTTTCTTGTCCAAACTGCTAATCAAAAATATATTATTTATTTCTAGACTTCAAGAAAGAAGATAAGGAAATTGTGTAAAAAAGAATAGAAATTAGACGAGAAGATAAATATTTTTAGTTTAAACTATTCTTTATTCCGAACAAAACTCTCCAAAAATCAGTTAGTTCTAATACATAGAATTACCTTTCTTAAAAAACATTATTATGAATCTACTGGAACAACTAAAAACTTACACCAAAGTCGTAGCTGATACGGGTGATTTTGAATCAATTGCAGCTTATAAACCAGCTGACGCAACAACCAATCCATCTTTGATTTATACAGCTGCGATGGATACCAAATACAGTTCGCTTATTGACGATGCTTTGCTTTATGCCAAAGGAAAATCGAATGATAAAAGCGTGCAACTGAAAT